>Ga0210074_1000021_pt1 | contig 72525 bp, 61 predicted proteins | sample China_Galinas_Co_FD_184860 | JGI IMG/M metagenome (GOLD analysis project Ga0210074, IMG submission 184860) | Wetland microbial communities from San Francisco Bay, California, USA, that impact long-term carbon sequestration -... | ecosystem: Environmental > Aquatic > Marine > Wetlands ... | reverse complement strand
CACATCTAGGCTCTTTAACCACAGGACAGGAAAACAATTTGATAGCTATTAGAGATACCATAACCTCAGTGGAAGATGAGAATTTAGAGTTTTTTGGATACAATTTAGAACAAAACTATCCTAATCCTTTTAACTCTACAACAAATATACAATACTCAATTCCTCAATCAGGGAGGGTTTCAATTAAAGTTTTTGACATAATGGGAAGAGAAGTAGCGACATTGCTTGACAGATACCAGAAAGCTGGTAGCTATGATGTAATCTTTCAAGCCGATAACTTATCAAGTGGAATATATTTTTATCAACTTCAGGCAGGTGAAATTTTAGAAACAAAAAAATTAATTCTTCTAAAGTAAGCTAGTTCAATTTAATAGATATGCCATCCATATAAGTTGGGATGGCATATCTTAAAATCCTCTTCTCAAAACTTTATCCATATCAGATTTTATCATCAGCTTAACCAGGTCTTCAAATTTTGTTTTAGCTTTCCAGCCAAGAACTTTTTTTGCTTTGGATGGGTCGCCAATCAACAGATCAACTTCAGTCGGACGGTAATAGTTTGGATCGATGGCAACTAGTGTGTCGCCTTTTTTCAAATTCGATGTGAAATCTTTTAAGTATGATTTTTTGTTAGTCGAATAGTTTATAAGTTTTTTTGTCTTTTCAAGATTAACTGATTTGACAACTCCTTTTTCATTTTCGCCTTTGCCTTTCCATTCCAATTCAATTCCAAGATTTCTGAAAGTCAGCTCAGCAAATTCACGGACAGTTTTTGTTGCTCCTGTTGCAAGTACAAAATCATCCGCAACTTTATGCTGAAGAATTTTCCACATACCTTCACAATATTCCGGTGCGTAACCCCAGTCACGTTTTGCGTTCAGATTTCCGAGAGTCAAGTCTTTCTGCAAACCTGCAACAATTCGCGAAGCAGCACGTGTAATTTTTCTGCTTACGAAAGTTTCGCCACGTCTTGGTGATTCATGATTAAACAATATTCCATTCGATGCAAAAATATTATAAGCTTCACGGTAGTTTACGATTATCCAATAACCATATAGTTTTGCAACGCCGTAAGGCGAGCGTGGATAGAACGGAGTCGTTTCACTCTGTGGTACTTCCTGTGCTTTTCCGTAAAGTTCACTCGTTGATGCCTGGTAAAATTTTACTTTTTTCAATCCCACTTCGCGAATTGCATCTAAAAATCTTAGTGTACCGAGTGCATCAACCTGCGCTGTATAATCCGGTACCTGGAATGAAACTTTAACGTGACTCTGTGCTGCAAGATTATAGATTTCATCAGGCTCTATTTTTTCAAGAAGACGGTTCAGATTGCTAGTATCAACGAGATCACCGTAATGCAAAAACATTTTCTTATTCAGAACTTTAGGATCATTATAAAGATGATCTATTCTTCCTGTATTGAATGAGCTACTACGTCGAATAATTCCGTGAACTTCGTAACCTTTTTTAAGAAGAATTTCGGTTAAGTAACTTCCATCCTGTCCGGTAATGCCGGTGATTAGCGCTCTTTTCATTTGTATGCCTGTGAAAATTTTTTCAGAAAGAAATCATAGGTCTTGCCTATACCTTCACGCAATTCCGTTTTATATTTCCAACCAAGTGAATTGATTCTAGAAACATCAAGAAGTTTTCTTGGAGTTCCGTCAGGTTTTGAGACATCGTGATTAATTGTTCCTTTGTACCCAACTATTTCAGATATCATATTTGCAAGACCATCAATTGAAATATCTTTTCCTGTTCCCACATTCAAATGAGTAATTCCATTTTCATAAAGATCTTCAGCGTTCACATTTTCCATCAGGAATAAAATTGCATCGGCGAGATCCTCAACGTACAGAAATTCACGTAATGGTTTGCCTGTCCCCCAGATCACAACTTCCTTTTCATTTTTTTCTGTTGCTTCGTGAAATTTTCTGATAAATGCCGGAAGAACATGAGATGTCTGCAAATCAAAATTATCGTTTGGACCGTAAAGGTTTGTCGGCATCACCGAATAAAAGTTTGAGCAATACTGCCTGAAATAATTTTCACACAGTTTAATTCCTGCAATCTTAGCAATTGCATACGGTTCGTTAGTGTACTCAAGATAATCAGATAATAAATATTCTTCCTTTAAAGGCTGCTGAGCCAGCTTTGGATAGATGCAACTGCTCCCAAGAAAGATAAGTTTTTCAATGCCATTTTTGTGTGCATTGTGAATGATGTTGGATTCAATCATCAGGTTATCATAAATAAATTCCGCACGGTAAGTGTTGTTCGCAAGAATTCCGCCAACCTTTGCAGCAGCAACAATTACAACCTCAGGTTTTTCTGATTTAAAAAAATCTTCAACATTTTTTTGCCTGATTAAATCAAGATCAGGATAATTTTTAAGAATAAGATTTTTATATCCTCGTTTTTGGAGTTCATTTGTAATTGCAGAACCAACCATTCCGGTATGCCCCGCAACATAAATTTTTTTATTAAGATATTTTGAATTCTTAGTCATCTATTTATAATCCATAATAAACAGCAAAATAAAATTGCTGAAGAGTTTCATCAATATAACTTAAATCTTCCTGCTGTCTTGAGATATTTTGATATTGATATCTCAAGCGAAAGTAAAGATTGTGAATAAATTCATATCTGGCTTCGCCTCCGATATAAAAATAATTATTTCTTAATCCTGCAAGAAACGGCGGTTGGGGCTGAGTGAACTGGTAATCCACATCCTGCTCCTCTCCCTGCCTGATATATCTTGTCCAGAGAATTGCTTCCAACCCCCTGATAAATCTATAGCTTGCTGAAGCATAAAGCTGATCAGCATTATCACCCATCCAATGACCCATCAAATATGAGGAGCTGGTATAAGTTGTTGTGCTGATGTAATGCCTGTAAACGTATGGATAAATCTTTGAGTACTCAAGTTTAAGAGTGAGATTATTGATTGGCAGATCTGTAACGGAACCGCCAAGAGTAAATCCAATTTGATTTCTCTGGTCTTTCGCATCAAACAGACCGTTTAAAGTCAGCTCATCAATAATTAATGAACCAAAAAGATGAGTGTTTTTTATATGTCCTTTTGAACTTACAGAAAAAAAGAACTGTGCGTTGCTTCCTGCTGAATTATTTTGTTCGCTAAGATAGTGATCAGCTAGCCTGAAAAATGTAATTGGAATCAGGTAAAGATACTCAAGCTCATCAGAATATATGATTGACTCACCTAGTGCTATATCAAGTCCTTTGGTTGGGCGGATGGTAAGGGTATGCGAAGCCATAAACTTATTTCTGTAAGAATATCTTAAATCTCCGTGTTCGGTATAATAAAAACTTGACGAATCAATCACATCTGAATTTAACCAGGCATGAAAGTAGTTGAAGCTGAGCCATTCAACCGGATTAATATCAAGACGCATCAAAGGAAATGAAGGTGCTTTCTGTGACATAACTATTAAACCATTGTCTGCATAACCCCATTCAATAAATTCTTTTCCGATCGCAAAACTTCCCCACTTCCAATCTGTTGCAAGCATCATTTTGGCTTCGCTGTATTCCATTTTGTCTTCGGAATAATTGTAATAGTTTTCGCTTGTTCTTGCATTCACTCCCGTCTCTGGTGTAAACCTTTTTGTCTTATCAATTGTGTTCCCGCTTTCTGTATTGTCTCTGAAATCAAAACTGATACCTAGAACATCATAAATATATCCGTAGGAGTAAAAGCCATTCCAGAAATGAGAGACCATTTCATTTCTGACAGAGCCTACTTCAATACCAAGTACAGGGTCAAAATTTATTTTGAAACCATCTCCTCCGTAACTGAATACTCTCCATCTCCCACCAGGATCATCGTTGAACCATTCCATATATTCATCTCTTTTATTATTGTATTCTATGAACCACTCCTCGAGATAATAACTTTGAAGAAAGAATTTTAATTCTTCTCTTTCAAGTGGGGTAAGTTGCGATGAAAGTGAGTCAGTTTCCAGAAGTTTTTCTGCAATATACATTTTGGGTAATGGTCTGATGAGATTATCAAATTCGATAATTCCCTTCTGACTGACACGCATTAAAAAATTATATACGTCATTATAGAGAGGTTCGTAAACTAGCTGTCCCTTGATATTTGTGCTCGAAATGAAACCAATCAATAGAATAAAAAATAATTTCAGAAAGAAATCTTTCCGTAACACTTGTTAACCTTGAATGAATTCTCTGATTTTTTGAACAACAAACTCTTGTTGCTCCTTTATTAGTTCCGGGTAAATTGGAATTGCAAGTGATGTCTCGCTCGCTTTTTCAGATTCAGGAAAATCACCTTTGCTATGATTCAAATTTGCAAAACAATCCTGCAGATGAAACGGAACTGGATAATAAATTTCATTTCCTATTTCATTTTCGGAAAGGAACTTTTTCAACTCATCTCTTTCCTGAACTCTAATAATGTATTGGTTATAAATATGATAATTTTTCAAGCTGTCTGCATTTCTATAAACAGCTTTTGGAAGCAGCACTTTATTTTTATCATCAAATTTTGTTTTGCCCGGTTCTTCTGATAGTCCGGCTTTTTTAAACTGCTCGTTGTAATAATCGGCATTTGCCCGACGTTGCTTGGACCAATTATCAAGATGAGGAAGTTTTACTCTCAACACCGCTGATTGTAATGCGTCAATTCTGAAATTACCGCCGATTACTTTGTGATAATATTTTTTCTCACCGCCGTGGACTCTTTTTATCCTAAGCATATTTGCAATATCATCATTGTTAGTTGTAACAAGACCGCCATCACCATATCCGCCAAGGTTTTTACTCGGGAAAAATGAAAAGCAACCTATATCTCCAATCGTTCCAACGCATTTTCCATCTTTATATTCTGTTCCAATTGCCTGAGCAGCATCTTCAATTACAAAAATATTTTTTTCTTTTGCTATTTTCATTATCGGTTCCATATCGGCACTCTGTCCGTACAGATGAACCGGAATAATTGCTTTTGTCTTTGGAGTAATTTTTTTCTTAATATCCTCCGGGTCAATGTTGAAAGTAACAGGATCCATATCTGTGAGAACCGGGATAGCGTTCAATCTTGCAACAACGCCGGCAGTTGCAAAAAATGAATAGGTCGGAACTATCACTTCATCACCCGGCTGAATATCAATTGCCATCAGAGCCAGTAGTAACGCATCGGTACCAGATGAAACGCCGATTGCATATTTACAATTAAGGTATTCGCTGAATTCCTTTTCCATATTTTCGACTTCGGGACCGAGAATAAAATATTGTGATTCAGCTACGCGTAGAACTGCGTCGTCAAGTTCTTTTTTTAATGAATGATATTGCGGCTTTAAATCGAGCAGTGGGACTTTCATAATTTTTCCAGTGTTTAAGTTTATCTTTTATTATAATTAAAATTTAAATATCAAAATATCTTTATTTACTTGTATAAGTAAAATCTCTTTCAATCTCATTGAAATTTACAGCTTTTAGATCTTTATCAGACACAATAGGCTGCTCAACTTTCCAGTCAATATTTAAATCCGGATCATTGAAAATAATGGATCTTTCATCAGCTTTACTGTAATAATTGGAACACTTATAAGAAAAGATCGCTTCATCAGATAAAACAGAAAAGCCATGCGCAAAACCGGGGGGAATCCAGAGCTGAAATTTTTTTTCTGAATTTAAAACCAAAGAGAAATGCTTTCCGAACGTTGGCGATCCAAATCTAATATCAACAGCTACATCCAGAACTTCACCTTCGATTACTTGGCAAAGTTTTCCCTGCGCGAATTCTCCAACCTGATAGTGAAGACCTCTTACAGTTCCCTTTTTTGATTTCGAAATATTGTCCTGGACAAACTCATTGGGAATTCCAGAATTTTCATATCTCTGCTTGTTGTAAGATTCAAAAAAAAATCCTCTCGGGTCAGCAAAAACATCTGGCTGCACAACCAGCAATCCGAAAATTTCTGTTTTAGTAGCTATCAATTAAATCTCAACCAATACTTTTTCGAGATATTCTCTATAAAGCGATTTAGGTATTTCATTAATAAGCTTTTCGAATTGTTCTTTATCAATAAATCCTCGCAGATAAGCTATTTCTTCAATGCATGCAACTTTAAGTCCCTGTCTATCTTCAATTACTCCAAAAAAGTTTGATGCAGCAAGTAATGCCTCGGGTGTACCTGTATCAAGCCAAGCAACTCCTCTTCCGATTTTTTCAACACGGAGTTCACCCAAATTCAGATACTCTTTGTTAACATCTGTGATTTCGACCTCACCTCTTGCAGACGGCTTAAGGTTTTTTGAGATATCAATTACCTGGTTGTCATAAACATATAGGCCTGGTATAGCGTAGTTTGATTTTGGCTTGGTCGGCTTCTCTTCAATCGAAAGCACTTTACCACTTTGATCAAACTCTACAATACCGTATCTCTCCGGGTCGTGAACTTTATATCCGAAAATTGTTGCTCCTGTTTTCATCTCTAGTGCCCGATAAAAGAATTCAAGTTTTCCATAAAAAATATTATCGCCGAGAATTAAACAGGATAAATCATTTCCAATAAAATCTTCGCCAAGTGTAAATGCCTGTGCAATTCCTTTTGGCTCCGGTTGAATGACATACTCGAAATTCATTCCGATATTGGAACCATCACCGAAAAGCTGCTGATACAATGGGATAGTTTCTTTATTCGAAATAATTAAAACATCTTTTATCCCACCAAGCATCAAAATTGAAAGTGGATAATAAATCAACGGTTTATCATAAATAAGAGCAAGTTGTTTACTGTATACCTTTGTGATTGGATACAGTCTTGAACCTGAACCGCCAGCCAGGATGATTCCTTTAATTTTTTGTTTTGAATTAATCATAGTATGACAAATATAAGAAGAAACTTCAATTTTTATTTGGCAGAAAGCAGCGTCATTTCTGGCTTAAAGCAGAGTTCCGCTCAAGACAAGAATCGCAATTGAAAAATAAATTATCAATCCGGTTACATCGCACAAAGTGGCTATCAGGGGGGCTGAAGATGTTGCCGGATCTGCACCAAGTTTTTTGAGAATAAACGGAAGCATTGCACCTGAGATTGTTCCCCATAATACAATCCCAACTAAAGAGAATAGAACTGTGATACCAATTAAGACCCAATATGAAGATATAACATTAAATAAATTAGCAAGAATTGCAACCTGTAAAAAGCCAATTACTCCAAGTATACTGCCCAGCATTAAGCCGGATAAAATTTCGCGCTTCATTATCAGCCACCAATCTGACAGTGCTATTTCTCCTACTGCCATGGATCTTATCACAAGAGTAGCCGCTTGCGAACCTGAATTTCCTCCGCTCGATATAACAAGTGGAATAAATATAGAAAGAATAACTGCTCTACTAATTTCATTTTCAAAAAACCCCATAGCAATCGCAGTTAAAATTTGTGCTATAAATAATAAAGTTAACCATACGACCCTCTTCTTCATTAATGATAACAGTGGAATAGTATGAAACGGTTCTTCTAGTGCTTCAACACCAGCAATTTTTTGAATGTCTTCCGTTGCTTCTTCTTCTGCCACATCAAATACGTCATCAATGGTTACTATCCCGATGAGTACTCCATGATTATCTATGACTGGCAATACAACTCTGTCATATTTTTTAAATACTTCAACAGCTTGTTCCTGATCATCGTGGACATTCAACGCAATAAAATTTTCATCCATCAAATCAATGATTTTTTTATCAAGTGCCGAAAGTATTATTTCTCTGATTTTAATATCATCAATCAGTTTACCTTTTTCATCAATTACATAAATTACACTAAGTGTTTCTTTGTCCTCACCATTCTTACGGACATAATCAAGTGTTTCGGCTACAGTCCAATTCTTTTTGATGGCAATGTAGTCAGGAGTCATCAATCGCCCGACGCTATTTTCAGGATACCCTAACAATGTCCGGGCAACTTTTCTTTCTTCTGCAGATAGAAGTTGAATCAATCTTTTTGCGGAGGTACCCGGTAACTCTTCCAACAATGCAGTCCTATCATCAGGCGACATTTCGTTAAGGATGGCTGCAACTTCTTCGTTGCCCATAGCTTTTAGAAGATCTTCCTGTGAATCAAATTCAATATGTTCAAAAGTATCCGTTGCAAGATCAACAGGGAGAACGCGGAAGACTATTACTTTATCGTGTTCGGGCAGATCGATTAAGAGATCGGCAATATCGGCAGGTGACCAATCACTGAGTATTTCCTTTAGTAAACCTAATTTTCTCTCAGCAATAAGAGACTCTATTTCGGGCATAAGCAATTTGCTGAGCATTGGAAATTCCTCCCGATTGTTTTTTATTTATTGACTACATTCTATAAAAATAGATTTGATTCGAGACAAAAATATGTTGTTACTCGGGCAAAATCAATTCTCTCAAAATAAGTGCAAATGGAATTCTTCATCCCATAATACTTAAATTTGATAGAAAGAAATTTTTTATGATGAATCTTTTAGTTGATGAAAATATTACGTTTGCAGAGGAAGCGTTTTCCTCTCTCGGGAATACCCGACTAGTTAACGGTCGCAATTTAACAAACGCAGATTTGAAAGATGCCTATATTCTTATAGTCCGTTCAATTACACAAGTAAATGAGAAACTGTTAAAGGGCAGCAATGTAAAATTTGTTGGGACAGCAACTATTGGTACAGACCACATAGATCTCGATTATCTGAAAAAACATAATATTCAATTTGCTGATGCAAATGGATGCAACGCAGATTCCGTAGCGGAATATGTTTTCACAGCTTTACTGAAAGTTGCTTCATCAAAATATATTTCTCTGAAAAACAAGTCAATCGGAGTTGTCGGGATTGGGAATATCGGCAGCAGAGTTGTTCGGATTGCTGAAGTTCTTGGAATGAAAGTTTTGAAGAATGACCCGCCGCTGGAGAGAAAGGGAATCGGTAAAAATTATGTTGATCTGAATGAAATTCTTAATGCAGATATCTTAACATTTCACGTTCCTCTGAATTTAGACGGAATTGACAGGACGTATCATCTGTTAAATGAAAACAATCTGAGAGAAATTAAAAAAGGAACAGTTATTATAAACACTTCCCGCGGAGCAGTAATTGATAACTCTGCGCTTCTCTCAGAATTGAGCAAAAATGATTTGAAGCTCATTCTTGATGTTTGGGAAAACGAACCTGCAGTGAACAACGAACTTCTCACGAACGCTAAAGTTGCTACTCCTCATATTGCTGGGTATTCATTTGAAGGTAAGGTTAACGGAACAAAAATGATTTACAATGCTTTGTGTAAATTTTTAAATCTGAAACCAGCCTGGATTCCTGCAATGCTGACTATCGAAGCAAATGAATTGAAACTGCCTCCAGGAAAAACTGATGAAGAAAAACTTTATAGGCTATTCTCTTCGATTTATAACATTGAAAAAGATGATGAGTTGATGAGAAGAATAACGGGTCCCGATCAAAAAGAACAGGTGGTGTATTTTGACTCACTGCGAAAAAAATATTCGATTCGGCATGAGTTCAGTAACTATACAGTTATAATTTCTGAAACCGAGTTGCATTTAAAATCTTTTCTTGAGACCATCCGATTCAAAGTAAAAATAATTTAATTGTCTTTATCCAATTTAAACTCGAATGTCATTTCCATTTGCGTTTTAACTTTCTGTCCCCTTATTAGTCCCGGTTTAAATCTATGATATAAAATTGATGTTTTAACTGCTTCATCACAACCATAACCAATTCCCTCAACAATCTGAACATCAAGCACTTCACCATCTCTATCTATAAACACCATGGCTTTAACCGTGCCTTCAATCTCTTCTTCCTTCGCTTTGTAAGGATAACCTATTTTTTTATAGAGGGCTTCCATCCCTCCGTAAGGTTCAGGCATTACCTCTACTGTTTTGTAAAAAGCAGGATCATCTTCATAATTTTTTTCCTCTTCAATCACCGGAGGAAGTTGATCATCACTACTTTGTTTTTTTGTTTTTTGTTTTGCTGGAGCTTTAGCAACAACATTTTTTTCAAAAGATTTTTCTTCTTTCTTCAATCCTGTGTCGAGAATGATTTTGTCAACAACAAGAATTCCCTCATCATAATATATATCATCAATATACTTACCGGTGCTGTCAAATAATGATGTTGGCCCTTCTCTTTTTCCATTCTCAATGGAATACATTTCCCTCAAAATTCCATCTTTATTATAATTTCGAACAAGTCCTTCAACCCTGCCATTCACATAAGACAATTCCTGTTTAAGGTTTCCGTCATCCCAATATAATTTGGCGTCTCCATCACGAAAGTCATCTCTGATATGAATTATGGATTTAATTTTTCCATTATCAAAATAAGTGATCACTGAATCTGATTGCGCACTAACTTTAAGTGAAATAATTAATAACAATATGGGAAATATTCTGAGCATTCTCTCCTAATTTTTCTTTTTGAAAAGATACAATTTAATCGTGAGTTATTAGAGGCATTAAGATGGCAACAAGAAAGATAGCGATTGCAAATCCAAAAAATATATAGCCCACCAAATAATCGTATTGGAGAATACCAATTTCGCCTAGAAGGTAATGCCAGTCGTGGTAGACTTTATTTCCGCCGATAAGAGGAAGTTTCCGTGCCTGTGCATCAGCAGCGTAAACGCTAATGTTTATGAAGTTTTGACCAAGCCAAAGAAGGCCAAACTGCACACCGGTTCTGTAGTTGTTCCTGAAAAAATAAGAAGCGATTATTGATGGAAGAATAATCTGCATTAGTGTTCCGCCGAGAGTATAAATAAACCGACCAAACAGGCTGAAGAAAAAATGTCCCGCTTCGTGAATTACCAGGTCAGCGCTATCAAGTAAACCAAATTCACCGCGATTTGTAACCCAGTACGTAGCGATTGGCAGAATAATAATCGAAGGGATCCATCGTTTAATTCCATCCCACAGGGTATATGATTTGGCTTTCTTGAGGCTTTCCTGCGGTTCGATAACTCTTTTTTGATCTGTTTGCATTGTTTATATGGCAATCACTCGTTAACTTCGCAACCAAATTTATAATTAAACTAACCTGTATCAAACAAAACTAAGGAGTAAAAATGTTAAAACTGATTCAGATAATTTCCCTCTCACTTATTATTCTGACCTTGAGTATTTATGCTCAACAAATAAGAACACCCCGCCCAAGTCCGGATGCTACAGTAAGTCAAATTGTTGGCGTTACTGAAGTCAGCATCGATTATAGTTCGCCGGGTGTAAAGGGAAGAAAAATATGGGGTGGACTTGTACCTTACGATGAAGTTTGGCGAACAGGTGCGAATGAAGTTACATCTATTACATTCAGTGATGCTGTAAAAGTTAATGGGAATGAGCTTATTGCAGGTACGTATGGAATTCATACAATACCGGGAGAACTAGAATGGGAATTAATTTTTAGTAAGGATACTGAAATTGATGGAGGTTCAAACTATGATTCCGAGAAAGATGCACTTAGGATAAAAGTGAAACCAGAAGAGCATCATTTTATTGAAAGAATGACATTTATGTTTACAGATGTCACGGATAATTCTGTCAACGTAAATCTGATTTGGGATAAATTAAAAGTTTCATTCAAAGTTGAAACCAACGCCAACGAAATTTTTCTTTCTAACGCAAGGAAAGAATTAAGTTGGGCTCCAACATTCCAGGCAGCACAATATTGTTTAACTGCAAACATCAATCTTAAAGAAGCATTGAACTGGATTGAGGCTTCCTGTTTAATCAGTGAAGTTTATTGGAATACCAGAGTTAAAGCCCAGATACAAAGCAAGCTTGGAATGAAAGATGAAGCTATTGCAACTATGGAGAAAGCAATTGATCTTGGAAGTAAAATGGAAAGTGCTCCATTCGATTATGAAAATATGAAGAAGATGTTGGCGGAATGGAAATAAAATAGAATAATATATTGTATTAAATAGCCTGATAACCTCAGGCTTTTTTATTTTTTATCAGGCTTCAGATCTTTTTTACCCTCAGTTGAGTTGTTGTAAAATCTTTGCGTAGGATATGCAAAATCAATATCATCACATTCTGAAAATTTGTTAAGTATATCTTCCCAAATTTTTTCTTCGATAGATCTTCTCTCTCTTGGGTTACACATGTACCTTAAAGTGAGCAAAACGCCGCTGTCTCTAACGGTAGTGTAAACAATAGGTGTCAGTTTATTGTAAAATATCAGAAATGTCCTGGCTGCTTCTTTAATTTGATTTTCAGCCTCTTTGCCTAAAAGAACACCGTGATGATTCACTATATCCGTCAAAAGTTGTTTTGCTTTTTTCCAGTTACTTTCAAATGTTAGAAGTACAGGTATTTCGTGCCAGATATATTGAAACCCCGCAGTGTAATTTGATTGCGGCTCTGTGAAGACCTTCCCGTTTGGAATATGGACAATTCTGCCTGTACTTTGGTCAGCATCAACCCAGTTTCCTATTTCATTAACCGAGAATTGAAAGAGTCTGATATCGATTACATCACCAGCAATATCACCAATTTGAACACGGTCTCCAACTTTGAATGGTTGCCTGATTAAAATAAATCCCCACGCAACCATGTTGACTAAAGGATCCTTTAATGCAATTGCAATTCCGGCTGATATTAAACCAAGAAAAGTAGCAACAGAACCAAATATATTAAGCCAGGTACTTATTAAAAAAATTATAATCAGGAATACAGCTAAGTATAAAGAAATCTTCTGCCATTGATAACGAACTCTAATATCCTCAATCTTCCCCAGAACAAATTTCTTTATCAGCCTTTGAATAACAATAATAATAAAGATCACAAACAGTGATTCCAGAATTTTTACTTGCAATTCAGGAGAAAGTCCCAGATAATCTTTAATTAATTCCTGCATAAAATATTTATTGGTAAAGCATGACTTTAAGATTCTGTATAATGAAACTTATTACTTTTTAAGCACAACTTCGTAAAGATCTTGTCTCCGGTCGAACCAATTCAATGTGCTGCCTTGTGACCTGTGTCTTTTTAGCAACTCAACATCTACATCGTGAATGACAACTGTTTCTACATTCGGTGTACACTCTGCTGCAATTGCATCGCGGGAAAACATAAAATCGGAAGGAGTATAAATTCCTGACTGAGCATATTGGATATCCATATTTTCTACAAAAGGAAGATTACCGACATTGCCAGCCATAACTGCGAAAATTCCGTTTTCAATACATCTTGCTTGAACACATTGTCTTACTCTTAAATAACCATACCTTTCATCGGTACAGAACGGAACGAATAGAATCTCCGCACCTTTGGACACAGCAATTCTGCTCAGTTCTGGAAATTCCACATCGTAACAGATTTGTATATTTATTTTACCCCGGTCAGTTTCAAAAACTTCAATTTTATCCCCGGGTTTTATACCCCACCACCTTCTTTCATTTGGGGTAATGTGAATTTTATATTGTTTTTCCATTGTCCCATCTCTTCTGAACAAGTAGGCAATGTTGAATAGGTCATCCCCTTCTCTTGTGAAGTGTGAACCGCCGATAATATTAATATTGTATTTGATTGATAACTTATTGAATAATTCTAAATACTGTGGTGTAAATTCAGCCAGATGCCGAACTGCAATTCCCGGTCTTTCATTTGGAAGAAACGAGAGTAATTGGAGAGTAAATATTTCTGGAAAAAGTACAAAGTCACTTTTATATCCCGAGGCCACATCAGTAAAGTAATCACATTGTATTGCAAAATCTTCAAAACTTTTAATCGGGCGAAGCATATACTGTACGGCACATATCCGGGCTTTTTTTGAAGTTACAATTTTCTTACCAATTGGTGGCACATAGTCAATGTTAGACCACTCTAGTAAAGTAGCAAAACCTGCTGATTCTTCATCGCCGGCCATATATGCAGGTATAATCCTTTTTAGAACAAACCCATTTGATAATTGAGCAGTTAGTACAGGATCATAAAGTTCTTTGTTCATAACTCTTTCAACATAGTCCCGGGCAGACATTTTCTTTTGATGTTTTAAATAATTTGGAATACGTCCGCCAATTACAATATTTCTAAGATTATATTTTTTTACGATTTCTTTTCTAGCTTCATATAATCTTCGTGCGAGTTTCATAGCACGAAATTCCGGATGCACCATAATTTCTATCCCGTATAATGTTTCGGCATCTGGGTCATGATTTGTTATATAACCAGAATCACTCAAAGTTTGCCAGTTATCGCTCTCGGTGTATAGATCAAAATCTATAATTAAACAACTTGATGAAGCAACTATTTTTTTATTGAATTCAATACAAATCTGTCCCTCGGGAAAAATTTCCAACTGGCTTGCCAGTTGTTCTTTTTTCCAGTTATGCATCCCCGGAAAACATAATTTTTGCAATTCTATTAACTCATCAAAATCTTTTAGTTGCAATGGTCTAACTTTAATTTTCTTTTCAAGAGTTTTCAAATCAATTTTTTTCATAATTTTCTCATTTATGTTTGTGAATCTTACTCATAGAATTTTATTATATGAAAAATTTAATATTAAAACAAATGAACCTTTAAACATTTTTAAATCAAACTTAATTTATTTTAAAATTGAATTTGAGTTTGCCCAACCAGTCTTATCATTTTCTAAGTGAATCCTTATAAAAATTATTTTGATAACTAATTATAATTGGAAGGAATGTTCAGTTGAAACGACTAATGAAATTGTTTTCTTTTTCGTTTACTTTGCCTGCACTCATCTGAACAACAATAACCATTTTCAACTTTGCATTCATGACAACTTACAATAATCTTATCACAATCAATATTATGACAATTAATATAATATGAAGTAGGACTGCCACAGAAATGACATCTTCCTATGTGTTTCATTTCTTCTTTTGAGTTCGGAACGACAACTTTTCTTTCATCAAAAACAAACATTCCGCCTTCCCAGAAAGTGTCAGGGTATTTTTGTATAAAATTGACAATACCACCCTCAAGCTGATAAACATCTTTAAACCCGCTTTCAACCATATAGGCAGAAGCTTTTTCGCACCGAATCCCGCCAGTGCAATATGTTATAACTGTCTTATCTTTGAATTCACTTAAACTTTGATCAACCACTTTTTTCCATTCACGAAAATTTTTCATTTGCGGAGTTATGGCATTTTGGAACTTACCGATTTTACTTTCGTACCAGTTTCGTGCATCCACAATTATAAAATCTTTTTTCTCCTGGTAGAATTTCAATAATTCTTCAGGTGTAAGTTTTTTGCCGCCGCTGTTGAGTGAAACGTCCGTTAAATCTCCATGCACAATTTCATTTTTCAGACGGACATGCATTTTTTTAAAAGTATGCTCCACTGCTTCGTCCTCTTTAAACCAAATATCAGAGAATTCTGGATAAGCAGTAAGCTGCTTTTTGTATTTCCCGATCTTCTCCACGGTTCCCGAAACTGTTCCGTTAACACCTTCAGTTGCAAAAAAGACTCTACCTTTAATATCATTTTGCAAGCACCAATGTAAGTGTTCCAGAACAATAAGCTCTGGATTTTTAAGGTTTACATATTTGTAGAATAATAATACTTTGTAATCACTCATCTGTTGAAAATTAATTTCATTAAAATATCCTCAAAGATAAGTTTAGCTGGGGTAAACAGCTATATAATAATCAGGAATGAAATTTATGATTTTAGGGGTGAAAATAATGATATTATTCTGGTCAGTGGTAAGTTACCAACTAATCGGTTTACCAGTAGATTGGGTTCGGTAACAATCCGAACTTAGACTTCGTTAAGCATAAGCTGCTTGTTTTCAGATGTCACCCTGACAATCTTTTTCTCAAATATTACGGAAAATAGGGTTCCTTTATTTTTCTCACTCTGTACCGTTATAGTTCCTTTGTTAAGGGTAACGTATTCTTTAACTAATGCAAGACCCAATCCATTTCCTTCGTACTTTCTGGTTTGACCAGAATCTTCCTGAGAAAATGGAGTAAAAAGATTTTTAATATATTTTTCCGACATACCGATACCAGTATCCTGAACTTTTACAATCAGTCTGTTATCCTCATAATCATCAACTGTAATGCTTATATTACCATGATGAGTATACTTCACTGCATTTCCAATCAGATTCTGGAATACCTGTCCGATAGTATATCTGTCGCCTGACAATTCCGAACTCGATGAATTATTTGAAAAGAAAATATTTAATCCTTTTTCCCTGCAAATAGTAGTAAATTCTTGTGTAAGGTTTTTTAGATCATCAGCAAGATTAATCTTTTCAAATTTTGCCTTATAGTTACCGGATTGTACCGCAGACATTGATAATATCATATCTATAGTTCTGTGGAGCCTCTTGCCAGCGTTATCAACAGCCTGCAAAATTGAAACAAGTTCAGTATCTTTTTTACCAATTTCATCTGCAATAAGCGGAATTGAAGGAAGTATAACATTTAAAGGTGTTCTTATTTCGTGAGACATTTGTGCAAGGAATGCACTTTTAAGTCTGTCAGCTTCCTTTGCTCTGTCTAAAGCATATTCTAATTCCACCTGAACTTTCTTAATCTGAGTAATATCAAGAACCTGCAAAAGTGTATTAAATTGTTCATCACTCTCATCATTGATTTTTATTGACTTGATAAGTGCAACCAGTTTTCGTCCATTACGTTTGGTCAATTTACATTCAAGGTCAAGGCTTTCACTTTCTATAATCATCTGATAAGGAGATCTTTTTGCACCAATCGATTCGCCTTCAAAAAAGTTTTTAATATTTTGACGGGTAATTTCAAACTCGTCATAATCTACAGTACTACAAAAAGCTTTATTAGCTTTAATTACTTTTCCCTCTTTTGATACGATCAACATACCGATAGGTGCATTTTCAAAAAGCAGTTTGAACATCTCTTCTGTTTTTTTCAGGTATGATTCTGCTTTCTTCCTATTATTTATTTCAATATCAAGTTCTTCCATCTTCTCACGAAATACATCCTCAAGTCTTTCGTGTAATGTGCTTACCTCAGAAGACGATTTATCAAGATCATTAAGTATGTTATATATTTTTTTTGCTAGTAAACCAATCTCATCATTCTTAAAATTAGCAAGCAATATTTTTTGTTCTTTAATGTCTGATTTATTTAACGCAGACAAAAGTTTCATTATTGGTCTGAACGATATCGAGCTCAGGAAGTAAGTAAATATCATTCCACCAAGTAAAAGAGTTAAACTAAAGAGAGCTGTAAGATATGTCTTCCTTTGCAGATCAGCGGCGACCATTCCGGCCTTAAGTCCCAAATAAACTTTGCCGGTACGGTCTTCACTAAATTTAACAGGCAATACAACTTTGTAGACAGTCTCGTCAAATGAAATATTATCATTATCGTTAGCAGACACATATAAGTAGTACTCAGCAACATCTAAATTGATAGCATCAACCATGCTGCCAGAAGGACCTTCAATAACAATGTATGAGACATCATTCAGAATCATAAGCTGAATGAGTTGAGTTTTATCCTCGATTTTATTTTTTTCGAAGAATTGTGGATTCGTTTCAAGAAATCTAGTCATGATTTCTGATTTAAATTGAAACTTATCCAGTACCTCATCTTCAAATTTCTGGCTGAAATAATAATAGATAAATGCAGTGATCAGAATGAAGAAAACTGCAAACTGAATTGTTAGACTGAGTTGTATTTTCTGAGGTTTGTGTATCATTGTTCTTTTTATATTCTCCCTTATGTAAGGTGTCAGCAGAAATTCAATATTCTTGCCGGAGTTGCAATGGATAAAAAGCTACTAAAATCACCAATAAACTGTTCTAAAAAGAAAAAATGAAGAATATGTGATTGGTTTTGAGTCAGTTTTAATGCGAGATATTAACCTGGTTTTTATTTATGTAGGTGAAAACGTCAAATTTGCGCATGGCCCCATTTCTATTCATATACCTTATTTTTCCTAAAACTGGTCGCTCAGCCCAGGCTCTATCATGAACACCGCCAATTGACCAGGCACAGCCTGCATATCCATTTGGGTCCCTTCCATCAAGTTCATATTTATCATTAAGGTAAATTGCCGTACGTAGTGCTTCCTCCGGCGATTTGCTCCATTCCAGAATTTTTTTAGCCCAGTACATTCTCAAATATCCATGCATTTTTCCTGTAATTAATAGCTCCTGCTGTGCAGCATTCCAGAGGTCTTCGTGGGTTTTGGCTTGTTCAAACTTTTCTAATGTATAAACAAATTCTCTTTCATCTTTTCTATGATCGTTTAAGGTTTCCTTCGACCATTTGTGAAATCCTGAAAAGGAATCATAGTCTTTATTAAAGTAACAGAAATTATCTGAGAGTTCTTTTCTTATAATCAATTCTTCCAAGAATAGTTTTGAAGATGGATGATCAGGATACATCTGCTGAACTGTAAGCGCTACCCTCTGTGAAGAAATTTGACCAAAATGAAGATAGGGTGAGAGATTCGATAAAGCATTTTTATTTGGATCATTTCTGTCTTCTGCATATCGATCAAATTTATTTTCAAGAAAATTTTTTAACACAAGAGCAGCAGTAGCCTCACCCGGAGAAATCCAATCTACTTCTTTAACCTCTTGGTTTGCTTTTAAAGAGTTACGCGCTCTTACCCAATCAATTTTTTCCGATGCTAAAGACTCACTTTTTTTCATGTTTTGCACTAACGAAAATTCATCCAGATACTCAGGCAAAAGTTTGTGTATTTTTGGCCTTATCGTGTAAGCGGCGAATTCAGTTTTATCTGATGCAACCAAACAAGGAACTATGTTGTGTGTATCAACTTCGTAAAAAGGGATATCTAAATGTTTTGCAATCTCTCTTTTCCATATTCGTTTAATTTTTAATGGATCAAAATCTGAAATTAGAGATGATGCATTCGTGCTTCTGATAAATTCCGGGATTACAACATCAGGGTTACCATTTAATAAAAAGAAGGGAATGTTATATAGGTTTAATTCCTTTTCAACTTGTTGTAAACCTTTAAGCATAAAACCATATTGGCGAATTGTTGCTTCAAGAAAATCAGTTACAAAATTAAATATTACCACAAATGGTGATTTCTTTTCAATTGCCAATTGCTGAGCAAAAATCAACGCCCAATTATCATGAACCCGCTGATCTCGACTCATCCAGTAAATAACCGGACCGGTTGACTCTTTTCCCTTTTGAAGAAGTCGAATTCTACTTTTATTCATAAAACTTCAAGTTTTCTTGACATTTAAAATAATTTTCATCAATTTATTATTAAATATTCTACTCTCTTAAAAACATCACATAAATTAAAGGAGGATATTATATGAAACAACTTTTCAGCATTTTCATAGTTACTATTTTTATATCGGGCTTGTTGGTTGCCCAATCAATTTCTTCTAAAGATTCTGAAGAAACACAGATTGAGCAAGCAAGAGCACTAGCAGCGGAACAATTACCGCCAATTGACCACCCATCTCACTTTCCGGGTTTATCACAAGGTGTTACATATCCATTGTTTGTTGGAGTTGATGATGTAACGATTCCTGCATACAATATTGATGTCACAAATAATGATACTATGTCTGCATTTATTGGTTTTCAGGTTTGGGGCGCTGCATATGATAACATAAACGATAAAATTTATTTCAATAGTGGATCAACGCTATATGAATGGTCTGTGAGTAGTGGTATAGTTACACAGCTCGGTACTATGGTGGATACAGCTGGTGCAACACAATCAATGGTAAGCCTTGCATTTTATAATGGCGTTCTTTACGGAACAAAAAATATTGCTAACGAAGCAGTATATATTATCAATCCAACAACTTTAGTCGCAACTGTTTTTATTGATTATGTTGACGCTGACTTTGACTTTGGTGGTTTAGCAGTAGATCCTACCAACGGAGACTTTTACGGGACTAACGATGATGCTACCCCAAATGGCAATGGATTATTCCGAATTAATATGGATGGTACCGGAACTCTTATTGAACCTTACCCGGCCGGTGAAACCGACATAGATGGGTTGGCTATTAGTGACAGCAGAATTGCATATTTTATTATTGACCAACCAGGAAATTTTTATGTTTACGATCTTGCCACAAGTACTTTTCTTACTCCATTAGTTTCACCTTGGACTACTTCTGAGGTCTTTTGCGGAGGAACCTGGAACAGCGGAATTGTACCCGTTGAACTTACTTCATTCACAGCAACATCATTCAGTAATGAAGTAACCTTGTTGTGGGAAACTGCAACTGAAACTAACAACAGCGGGTTCGGTATCGAAAGAAAATTCGGTTCATCTGAATTTGAAGAGATAGCTTTCGTGCCGGGATTCGGAACAACCACAGAACGGAAGTCTTATTCATACACTGATAAGGATATACAAAGTGGTGTTTATTCATACAGACTGAAACAAATTGATTTTGATGGAAGCTTTTCGCATACAGCCGCAGTTGAAGTAGAAGTTACGGCTCCTATCGAATTCAATCTTGGTCAAAATTATCCAAACCCATTTAACCCAAGCACAAGAATTAGTTTCTCACTTGCGACTGATTCAAAGGTCAGCTTAAAAGTGTTTGATGTCCTAGGTCAGGAGGTAACGACACTGGTTAATGAACAATTAACGGCTGGAATTCATAATTATAATTTTAATGCTGCCGAAATCAATAGTGGCATTTACTTCTACAAGATTGAAGCCAGTGGCGTAAATGGAAATGATTTTACTGATATCAAAAAGATGATTCTTATTAAATAATATTTTTAGTTTTAATTAGAATATCTTAAGGGCACAGTTGATGTGCCCTTTTTATTTTAATTCAGTTCAGCATCCAAACGTTGAACGTGAGAACTGTCGAGAATATTACCCATACTGAGTATGGGAATAATAAATATGCAGCAAACGGTGAAAGCCTCCAGACGAATAAAACCAGCAAAATAAGGTTCATAATCAATAGCATTGCCTGGAAAAAAGCCAAAGCCATCATTTGGTGAGAGAAGAATAAAATATTCCATCCAACGATTAATACTGCGTTTAAAATGAAAAGGCCAATAACCAATCCAAACTTTTTTTCAGTGGAATGTTTATTCCAGATAATTAATATTGATAACGATGTAAGAATAAATATTACTGTCCATGCAATAACCATTATTGAATTTGAAGGCGTCCAGTCGGGTAAATTAATTGTCTTATACCAGGATCTGCCCGTATCTGCAAAATAAGAAGCTGCAGATGCTGTTATGATTACAAAAAGCGGGATAAAGAAAAAATTTGGTTTAAGTCGGGTCAAAGATTCAAGTCCCTAATATTTATTATCGGCATAGAAAGAAAAAAATAAAATCACTTAAAGTCAAACACTCAATTTTCCCCAATACTTTAATTTAATATTTTTTTTTGAGCTAAATCAAACTCTTCCTGGGGTAGTTGACACGTTCCATTTTCACAAACATAGAATAGAGTTTTGCCGACGATGTATCTATCTTTTATAAGTTCTAAATTACTTTCTCCTTTTCCTCCGAAAAGGATGCTGTTTGGTAGGAACAATTTGTTAAGCTTTTCCATTTCCGCCATATAATTATCACCAACAATGCCTAACTCATAAAATGGATATGTTTGATTGATAGCTACTTCTAACCAGTATGGGTGAAATGTTGGATTCGCTAGAGCATATTGTTTAATCGATTTAGTCATTTCAGTAGAAAACTCTTCATACGGTGAGTTGTGATAAAATCTTGATAGCTTAAAAAATCCCATAGCTAATGATGAATTGGAAGAAGGTGTAACATTATCTGAAAAATCTATTTTCCGAGCTATCAATGGATCATCAATATCAGATGTAAAATAAAAGAATTCTGAATTACTTTCTTTAAAATGAGCGATTACATAATCAGCTAATTTTTTTGAGGCATATATCCATTTCTCATCGAACGTGATTTCATACAATGCAATAAACGCTTCAACAGTGTAAGCATAGTCATCAAGAAAAGCATTGATCGTACTTTTTCCGTTTTTAAAATTTCTGTTCAATCTTCCATCCTCAGCCATCATTTCACTCAAAATAAATTCACCATTTTTCAAAGCTGCTTTAAAAAACTTTTGTTCACAAAATGCTGAATAAGCGTCCGCAAACCCTTTTATCATCAGAGCGTTCCAGGAAGTAAGAATTTTATCATCCAGACCAGGTCTTATTCTTTTATTCCTCTCTTCAAAAAGAATTTTCTGTGAGCTACTGATTATCTCAGCAAATGATTCTTCATCTAGCTCATACTTTTTAAAAGTGGCTTCTTTTTCTTGTGTGACAAAAAGTATATTGGTTCCTTCCCAGTTTCCGGATGATGTTACAGAAAAATAATCACAAAAAATTTTCGAGTTTTTTGTGAGCAATTTGTCAATCTCTTCTTTTGTCCAGACATAATATTTTCCCTCTTCCCCTTCAGAGTCTGCATCAAACGATGAATAAAATCCACCTGATTCATCCGTCAATTCTTGCTCAATAAATCCAAGAGTTTCATAAACTACTTTTTTGTAATGTTCATTTCCCGTTACCTTATATGCATTCGAGTAAAGACTAACTAACTGAGCATTATCGTAAAGCATTTTTTCGAAGTGAGGAACTTTCCAAACATCATCAGTTGAATATCGGGCAAAACCTCCGCCAATGTGATCGTAAATTCCACCCGATGCCATTTTATCCAGCGTTACTGTAACTACTTCCAAAGCTTTTGGATCTTTAGTGTGGAAGTAATAGTTCATTAAGAATTCATAAATGTCGGGCATAGGAAATTTTGGAGCACCTTTTGTCCCTCCGTTATCAAAGTCAATGTGAGAAACTACTTTCCCGGCTGCTTCTTTTATTTCTTGCTTTGTCATTTGAGAATCATTTTCATCAACACCGGGAATTTTCATTTCCCTGATAGCTTTAGTAAGCTTGTCGGCTTCCTGATCAAATGTTTCAGGTTCTTTTTGGTAAAGATCTTTAAAGTAAAGAAGAAGTTTAGTCCAATCATCTTTTCTGAAATATGTTCCTGCATAAACAGGTCTACCATCAGGAAGAGCGATGATATTTAAAGGCCATCCACCACGACCGGTAATTAAATAAGCTGCATCCATATAAATCTGATCAACATCCGGTCGTTCTTCTCTATCAACTTTAATTGATATATAAAAATCATTCATAATTTGCGCAACTGAAGTATCCTCAAATGATTCGTGTTCCATCACGTGACACCAATGGCAAGCAGCATATCCAATGCTGATTATAATTAATTTGTTTTCAGCTTTAGCTTTAGCAAAAGCTTCATCTCCCCACGGATACCAGTTTACAGGGTTGTTCGCGTGCTGAAGAAGATATGGGCTGGTTTCATTTGCAAGTTTATTTTTGAATTTCATTTTATTATCCTCTTGTGCATTACAACTAATCATTAAAGCAAATAAAAAAAGAAAAATGAGTATCTCTTTTAACGAGATTATTTTCATCTTTTATTTAAAAACAATTAGTTAGAATTTAAGTTGTATTTCGATGGGGCAATGATCGGAGCCCATCACAGAAGAATGGATTGAAGCTGAAACAATATTCTTTTTCAGGTTCTCGCTAATGTAAAAATAATCGATACGCCAGCCAACATTTCTCTCACGTGCACGGGTTACCATATCCCACCAGGTATAATTTTCGGGTTCCTGGTTAAACAATCTAAAAGTATCAAGAAATCCCGCATCTAAAAATCTATCAATCCAATCTCTTTCCTCAGGAAGGAAACCAGATATTTTTGAATTTTCTTTTGGGCGGGCAAGATCAATTTCTTTGTGTGCTGTATTCACATCGCCACAAATTACAATTTTTTTGTTGTGCTTGAGAAGTTTTTTACAGTGCTTTAAAAAAGAATCATAAAAATCCATTTTGTATTTAAGCCGCTCCGGGGAGGCCTTTCCATTCGGGAAATAAATATTGAAAAGAATAAATTCTTCAAACTCTGTAATGATGAATCTTCCTTCACTATCAAACTTTTTAATTCCTATCCCATGTTGAACATTTAGTGGTTTGCGCTTAGTAAAGGTAACAACACCACTGTAACCTTTTTTCTCAGCAGATGAAAAATATGAATTGTATCCTTCTACATTTTTTAACTCATCAACAAGTTGGTTAGGATGAGCTTTTGTTTCCTGGAGAGAGAGCATATCAGGATTATCTTTCTTGAACCAATCCAGTAATCCTTTTTTATATCCGGCCCTTATTCCATTTACATTCCAAGAGACAAGACGAAGATTTTTTTTAGGCATAACCTTTCCAATTTAATTTTTGTAATATTTTTTTAGTTAACGATTAATCTCCAAATTTGCGTTACAAAAAAAGTGACAATCAGCCCCATTACAATTGGTAAGAAAGTTGAGACCATAGTCCACTTTACACTTTTAGTTTCTTTATAAATAGTGTAGATGGTAGTAGAACAAGGATTATGAAGTAAGCTGAATAACATCAAATTAATTCCTGTTAGTAACGTCCAACCGCCTGCAACGAGAATATCTTTTGTTGCTGATATTGAATTAAGTTCAAACATAACTCCGGACCCTTCACCAACACCGGTTAGTCCCAAACTCATAACGGTCAACATCAGAACTGTTGGTATAACAATCTCATTAGCAGGAATCGCAATTATGTACGCAAGAATAATCACTCCATTTAGCCCTAAAATAAATGCAAATGGATTAACCCAGTCCATAAAAATATTTCCGATGCTTTCACCACCAATTGTAATATTTCCCACAAGCCAAATTACAATTCCAGCTGGAATAGCAAAGACAATTGCACGCCATAAAACGAAAATAGTTCTATCAATTAGCGAAGTGTAAAGTGTTCTTAAAACTCTTGGCGGACGATATGGGGGTAACTCAAGGCTAAACGCGGAAGCTTCTCCTTTCAAAACAGATTTTGATAATCCCCATGAAACAAGCAGGCTAAATACTATACCAAGTACTGCAATAAAAACAACAGCAGCAGCAGAAACAATTCCTGCAATATAAGCAGGTGCTGCCGCACCGATAAAAATGGTTGCAATGAGAATTTGAGTCGGCCATCTTCCATTGCAGAGCGAGAAGTTGTTCGTAATAATGGCAATTATTTTTTCGCGTGGACTATCGATCACCCTTGTTGCAACTACTCCTGCTGCGTTACAACCAAAACCCATTGCCATAGTTAATGCCTGCTTACCATGTGCACCAACTTTTCTGTACAAGCTATCCATATTAAAAGATACGCGCGGTAAATAACCAAAATCTTCTAGTAAAGTAAACAACGGAAAGAATATCATCATAGGTGGAAGCATTACACTTACAACCCAAGCCATTGCAAGATATGCACCATCTATTAAAACTCCGTCTAACCAAAAAGGCATACTGATAGATGCAGCAAAACTTTTTAAAGCTGGATGAACAGTATCTAAAAGCACGGAGGCAATAAAAGAAGATGGAATGTTAGCGCCAACAATGGTTAACCAGAAAACCAAACCAAGAATTAAAAACATTATTGGAAACCCCAAATACCGGCTGGTTAAAATTCTATCAATTTTCTTTTCCCAATTAATGTCTTCATTTTCCAAAGGAAGAGTAACAGCGCGTTTTGAAATATCTGAAGCGTTTAAATAAATGGATTCCATTAAGGTGTCGTGAAAATTCTCACCCACTTCCCAGCGTAAATTATTTGCGGCCGATAAAATTGCTTCTTTGTTTGATTGTTGATTTTGCATAATTATTTAAACAACCTGCTCTATCTCTAAATTTTGCTTTACACTTGAATAAATTTTACCTAATTCGCCATCCCTGATTGAATCAATTATACTCTGGTCTCCTTCGAGCAACCTCAAAGCAACCCATTTTACATTCGGTAAGTTCGGAAATTCATCAATAAGCATTTTACTTAACTTCTCAACTGCATAATTTAATTCCCGGGATTTGCTTTTTATTCTATGAGGTTTGCATTCAAATTTACCCGTCGCAACTTCAAAAATTGAATTCAACAATTCATTCATCCCTTTATTATAACGTGCAGTTGCTGGAATAACTGGAATACCCAAGTCTTTAGAGAGCATTCTCTCATCAATTTTAATATTATGTCTTTCTGCTTCATCCATCAAGTTAAGGCAAAGAACTGCTCTTTCCGTAATTTCTAAAATCTGCAAAATAAGATTTAAGTTTCTTTCAAGCCTGGTTGCATCAGCAACAATAACTGTTACATCCGGCTGGCCAAACAAAATGAAATCCCTCGCTACTTCTTCGTCAGTGCTTGTTGAGAGAAGTGAATAAGTCCCTGGAAGATCAACAAGTTTAAATTTCGAATTGTTATATTCAAATCCGCCTTCGGCACGTGTTACTGTCTTACCAGGCCAGTTGCCTGTATGTTGTTTTAAACCTGTTAAATTATTGAACACTGTACTTTTCCCTGTATTTGGATTTCCGGCAAGAGCAACCACAAAATCAAAGCTACTCATATCAATGCCAAGCCTTTTTAGATTCCCGGCGTTGTGTACAGGACAAGTTTCACAATTATTTGCATTCATATTCATAATTAATTCATGCCTTCATTTTCAGTTACTAAGTAGATCCGATCAGCCAGATTTTTACGTAAAGCAATTGAAGCTCCTTTTATTCTATAAGCTGTTGGATCACCTGAAGCACTTTTCATTTCGGCAACTATTTCAGTTCCCGGAACAACTCCTAAATCCATTAGTCTTCTTCTCTGTTGACCCCTCAAAGCTTTTGAAATTCCAAGAACGGTTCCCCTTTCTCCAATTTTAAGAGAGGATAAATATCTAAATTTTCCTTCAACAGTTTTTTCATATTTTATTGATGCAACAGTAATATTTTTTGCGAACAGTGGAGCCAAGACAGATTCTTCTCCATTTGCTGTAAATCTTATTCTTTCTTTATTTGATTCCAACATTCTGACCTGCATTCCAGGATATAAACCTTCAGCAACAAGTTGCTGGTAAATTGCATCTGGTTCATCTTCAATATGAATTATACTCGCAAACTCACCAAAGTGTAAATCAGTTAATGGTTTTCCGGATTTAGTCGGAAGATCACCGGTTGGTGATGGAATTGGATCTCCGTGCGGATCAAAAACAGGATTGCCGATTTGTGCTGCAAGCGCATCTGCATCGGAAGGTGTTAGTTTATGCTCAAATTCTTCTGCAGAATGATGCCATTCTCGTTCATCGATTCCTGTCTCATCAGCAAGATATTTTTCCCACAACCTGTGTACTCTAATAATCCTTAGCGCATAAGATCTTCCTTCGCTCGACAATTGAAGAGTTTCATGATGTGAAATCAATAATCCCATATCTTCGAGTTTAGTGATTAATTCTGCTGAATCATCTTCAGATATCGAAAGCTTTCCCGCAACACTGTTCAATGTGCAACTAACATTGTTGTATTCACAGTTATATAAATGTTTTAAGGCATCTTCAATAAGAGTCTTTTTCGAAATGGATTTACTTCGCTTGATTCTTGCTAAAAAACCTTTTTCAGGATAGAATGAAATAATTCCAAGTAATATTATTCCGGTACCAATTAAAAGTGTTATTAGTGGATCAGCCATCGTTATCTTTTATTTAACCCCTGTTACAAAAATATTGGCAGCTACTTTATTGCTTATGTTTGTTTCTTTCTTATCAACTTTTATTGATAATGAATTATCAAATTCAAGTGCATCTAAAACAGTGATCTCTTTGTTTAATTCAATTCCTATTTTGGAAATGTATTGCAGAAAGCTGCTATCAAAATCAGGGACACGATTTACTTTAACAATATTTCCGGGTTCTATTGCACTGAGTGGAACGCCTAAATTACTATTAGGCATTTTTCCATTTTTATCTGGTATCGGATCACCGTGTGGATCAAACTCAGGATAGTCAAGCATTTCTTCCATACGGTCAATTAATTCGTCTGAGGAAGAGTGTTCAAGATTCTCAGCTTCGCTATGAACTTTATCCCAGGGTAAACCAACAATCTGATGCAAAAAAACTTCCCAGATCCTGTGTCTCCTTACCATATTTCTGGCGTACTCTTCACCACTTCGAGTAAGCTTTATTCCTTTGTAACGTTTATAGTCGACGTAACCTTCCTTTGAAAGTTTACGTAACATATCAGTCACCGCTGCACCTGTGATATTAAGTTTCTCAGCAATTTGGTTTGCTTTTGTTTCACCACTACTATCTGATGATTTGTAAATTACACTCAGATAGTCTTCTTTTGATATATTTTTCATAGTTAAGTTTATTGTTGGGACTAGTTTAAGCATACTTAAAAATAAAGTCAAGGCAGATTAATGATAAATACATTTTTAAAATCGAAAAATATCTTATATAATTGAAGGAAAAAGTGACTTTTTGAGGTAAATGTTGTTATGGAGATTTACGAATAAGCATCAACTTTCAATACCCCTGCGTGAGGTTATACCTATCTGATAATAGTGTTTTACTTCCTTCATCTCGGTAACGAGGTCGGCTAATTCGATCAACTCTTCGGGACAATATCTTCCAGTTAATATCAACTCAACATTTTCTGGTTTTACTTGTATGATTTCAATTAAGTCTTTTGTTTCAATTAATTTAAAATAAATTGTAACAATTGATTCATCAAGAATAATTAAATCATATTCATCGCTTAACATTTTTGCTTTTGCTGTGTCCAAACCATGCCTGGCTTTTTTTAATTCTTCTTCCCCCGGAAGTTCCTTTTTGTAAACGAAATCGTCTCCACCAAATTGTTCAATTGTAATCCATTGCGATAAATGTTTTATGCTTATCAATTCATTGTAAGGATATTCTTTCATAAACTGAGCGATATAAGTTTTCAAACCAAACCCTGCTGCACGAACAGCCTGCCCTATTGCTGCGGTGGATTTGCCTTTTCCATTTCCGGTATAGATTTGAACAAAGCCTTGTTCTAGTTTATTCATAGAAAATTACTCTACTCGAATAGTAAATAATATAGAAAAACAATTTAAGCAATAAAAATCAGCTTTATAATAACTAATGAAGAGGAAAATATTTTTATGTTTTTAGAGTAAATGTTTCCCCAATATCCCACAATCCAACTTGCATTTGATAATTCTTGCTTGATTTGGCTAGCCAGTCCAGCGGTTCATAAATCATCTCCCCAATATCAAAGGTTTTTGTATGGATCGGAATGAAATACTTTGCACCGAGATAGTACTGAGCCATTACCAATGCTTCCTCCGGCGTGCAGTGATACCTTCTCCACGGTTTGTAGGCACCAATAGGCATTATGGCAATGTCTACATTTTCATCGCGCTGATTTTTGAATTTATCGGAGAAGGTTGTATCACCGCCGAACAGAATTTTTTTATCATATCGTTCGAGAATAAATCCATTGAAACTTCTGCCGTCTTCAAAATAACCAGCTGATCTGTCTTTCTCTCCCGGATAACGCCAGCCAAAATGCTGCACTTCAATTCCCTTAAAGTTAATTCCATTTAAACTTACTCTTTGTTCCCAATCAACTTCCTGCAGTGATTTCCATTTTAGATCTTCAACAACATCTTTTGTATTGTAGGCAACAATACAATCAAGTTCATTAGGATATTTCTCGGTGAAAGCTTTCAATGTTTTGTAATCCATATGATCCATGTGCGCATGCGAAAGCAAAACGATATCAGGTTTTGGAATTTCATTGAGCATGAGCGCGGGAAGACTGGCTCGCCTTGGTCCAAAGATGTATCCATCAATATAAATACCAACTGCTTCAAAAAAAACCGGATCTGTAAGAATGAACTTTCCATAAAAATTGATAAGCACAGTTGCGTGACCAATCCAAGCTATATTAATTTCACTGTTCTTCCATCTATCAACATTTGGTCTTGAGACTGGAACAATCATATCTGTAACAGATGTAGATCTGTTAAATGCTTTTGTCAGTTTCTCAGGCAGGATCAAGGAACCTGCTGTGGCTAATCCAATATTTCTTATAAATTTTCTTCTATCCATATTATTCTATTATTTACAAATCTTTTCAATTAGACTAGTAAAGTACAATCAGGTTTCGAACAATAACCAAAAAATTGATTCTAAGTTTTATAAAATATAGCTTACACTTAATTATATAATAAATATTATCGTCAAATGGTAGACATTCTTATTTCTCTGCTGATTGCAGGAATCGCAGGCTCAATAGCACGTTCACTATCCGGATTTTCTCGTGGAGGTTGTATAATTTCAATTATAGTAGGATTTATTGGTGCGATGATAGGCTCATGGTTATCACGTGAGTTACAATTACCTGATCCATTTATTCTGCATATTCGTGGAAATAGTTATAGCATTCTCTGGACGATTATCGGGGCGGTTATTTTTACTGCTGTGCTAAGTTTAATAGCTCCCGGCAAAAAAACATAAGCTCCTGAAATGGGCACTCATTATAAAGGATCAAAAAAAAATGTTGAGTCATTAAACAGCTATATCAAATTAATTCGATCTGCAGAAACAATTAGTTCAAGAATAAATTTAGATTTGGGCGAATTCCGTTTAACAGAAAGTCAATTTGGTGTTCTTGATGCGCTCTTTCATTTAGGACCAATGAAACAAAAGGAACTTGGTAAAAAAATTCTGAAAAGCGGCGGCAACATTACGATGGTAATTAATAATCTTGAAAGACGTGGTCTTGTTCAAAGAAAGAAAGGTGAAAAGGATAAACGTCAGTTCATCATTCATCTTACTTCAAACGGAAGAAATTCAATGAAAGATTTACTTCCTCACATTGCAAAAAAAATAAAAAAGTACTTTGAAATATTAAGTAAAGAAGAGCAAAAAGAACTTCAGAGATTATGCAAAATCATCGGATTGCAAATGCGAGTCTGAATTAACTAATTTTTCTGTGCCTATAATTCTCGAATATCTCAGGCAAGATTTCCCCTGCTTTTCCAAAAAATGAATAGTTCGCTATTGCCGATGAAGAAGTTTCTTCAATGTTTATTTCTACTATAATTGAACCGCTGGCTTTTGCAGTATAAATCAATCCCGCAGCGGGAAACACAATTGCAGAAGTTCCAACCACAAAAAATATATCTGAATTAATGGCAGCTTTTTCTCCACCGAGAAACTGATCTTCAGGTAAATATTCACCAAACCAAACAACATCCGGACGAATCAATCCACCACACTTACATTTAGGAACTCCCGCAGAAAAATCCAGTTCTTTATCAAAAATATTTTTACAGTTGATGCAGAAGTTCCGTTCAATGTTTCCATGAAGTTCAAATATATTTTTACTTCCGGCTCTGCGATGCAGATTATCTACATTCTGAGTTATAACGGTTACATTTTGAAAGTGATTTTGCATATCTGCAATGGTGAGATGAGCCGGATTTGGTTTAGCTTCGTGAACTATTTTCTTCCTGTAACTATACCATTCCCAAACTATTTCAGGATTTTTAATAAACGCATCGAAGTTTGCTAACTCTTCAGGTTTAAATTTATTCCACAATCCCTCTTTACCTCTGAAAGTAGCAATTCCGCTTTCAGATGAAATTCCGGCTCCGGTAAAGAACACAATACTTTTGGCTTTTTTCAGAGCACCGATCAAACTGTCATCAATATTCTCACTCAAGTTCTTCGTTCACCTGAACTAAAAGTTGTTTTGCTTCTTTCAGATATTCATTATCATCCTCCAAAACGAAAGGTGCTTTTTCAACCTTTAGAAGATTTTCTTTTGCAAGCTCGTACTCATCTTCTTCTATGTAAGCCTTTGCCAGATCAAGATAGAACATTCTGTAATTTGGTTTGAGCTTAATTGCAATCTGGTATTCCCTTATTGCAACATCCATATCACCCCAGCCCAAACCAAGAGGCAGTCTTAACAGGTACCCTTTCTCGCATACCTTTGCGTGTGTTCTAGCCAGGACATAATGCGAAAGTGCCTGAACATAATTTCCGCCATTGTCGAGTTGAATAGACCTTTCGCAATCATCCCGAACATCGTTTACCAGCCCAATAGCTGAGAACACACCTTCAAATAAAGCAATCCTTCCGTTTACGATTGCTCTTCGGAGATATGTTACTGATTGATCCGGGGCTAGTTTTACTGCACTGTCCGCATATTCAAAAGAGTTTTTGTATTTATTATACTTTGCCTCTTCCTGCTCATCGGTTTCTTCAGGCATTTTGCTGGCAATATCAACCAAAGCGCGGCTAATCCGCCACATTATTTCCCAATTACCTGGAAGTAATTTATCTGCCTGTTGATACGCCTCAAGTGATTTTTCATGCTGAAATTCTGTGTTATATTTATCACCTAGCTGGATTAATTCTTCCGCCGTTTGAGTGAAACTATGGCTGGACAATAAGAAGTAAAAGACCAGCATTAATAAAAAAGTAGAAATTCTCATATCTCTCCTCTAATTAATCAAACAATGATTTACCAGCGCTCTCCTCAGACGAATTATTTCGGTCAAATTTATAGAGATCAGTTTCCGCAAGCTGAATATATCTTGTCCAGTTAGAGCCTGCTTTTAATTCTGACTCTATCACATTCTTATAGGCATTTACTTTGGCACTAAGTTCATCAGCCTGGTACAAAGCAATAGCCTCAGCGGTTTTGGGCACAACCGGTGAAGCATGTTCAAGTTTTCCCTGATGACTAAGTATAAGGTGAATCAAATTATTTTCAAGCTCAGGTGGAAACCCTGTAATTTTTTTTATTTGATCACGAACTAAGTTTGATGCTATTACAATGTGCCCTACAAGCTTACCTTTATCTGTATATTCAAAAGCCGAATCAAATTTTAGCTCTTCAATTTTTCCAATATCATGAAGCATTGCACCGGTAATCAGTAGGTCCTTGTTTAACTCAGGATGAAATTCACAAACCAGTTCGCAAATCTTTATTATCTCAAGAGTGTGTTCAATCAAACCGTGTATATAGGCGTGGTGCCATGCTTTTCCAGCAGGAGCATTGCTAAACTGCCGAAATGTTTCTTCATTAAAAATTTGTTTGAGTAATTTCTTCAGATACTTATCAGAATTGTTGGAAATTCTTTTATTGAATTCCTCCTGCATAATTTTTAATTCTCGTTTCGACTTTGGTAGGAAATCTATCGGACTTACTTCATCATCTGCTTTCGCCAATCGCATGGAAGCGACTCTTATCTGAAGGGATCCCTGATATTCTTCTACGGTTCCTTTCACTTTTACAACATCTCCCACCTTTGCTTTGGAAGCAACTTCTGTAAATCCTTCCCAGACATTTGCATTCAAAGACGTTGTCTTATCACCAAGCTCAGTTGAAAGAAAATCACTTCCACTTCTTGTGCTGCGAAGATCCAGTCTTCTGATAAGAAGAAAATGATCAACACTATCATTTTTATCGAGTGTATTTAGTTCGGGTTGCTTTAACAATTGCTTTCCTATAAAATGCTATCCATGTTTTTGATGATTAGATGTGCAGCAGCATATCAATTTTATCTTTCAGGTTTTCAGTTACCATTGCTCTCTGCTTCATGATTTTTACATTAATTTCCTGGTAAGATTTTATCAACTCTTCTGAATCCGAATCAATGAAAACTATAAATGGAATTTTCATTTGCTTGTGTTTTTCACGGACGGAACTTATTAATTGTAAACCATCCATCAACGGCAAATTATGTTCGATAATAATCAGGGAGGGCGATTTTGCAGAAATAATTTCCATCGCTTCGAATGCATTTTCAGACTTTAGTATTTGCAGGTTTGGATACTCTTCAGCTATTGTTTTTTCTACTTCATTCTGTTCCTGTTTATCATCAATCACTAAAAGAATATAACTTGTTGCAGCAGGCAGCGTAAAATGGAACTCACTTCCTTTTCCCTCTGTTGAATAAAACCACAGATTACCTCCGTGTTTCTCCACAATTTGTTTTGATAATGTCAGTCCGAGTCCACTGCCTTTTTCGCCTTTTGTACCTTCAATTGAAAAAAGTCTGGCTATATTAAAAATTCTCTCACGGTTTTGTTCAGATATTCCGGTACCTTTATCCTTTATTACAAATTCGATTAAATCATTGTTGTATACGTTTCCACTTATTTCAACAACACCATCTTCAAATGAGTATTTCACGGCGTTACTGATTAGATTAGTGAAAACTTTGGAAACAAGTCTTTCGTCGGCATCTATGTGGAATGATTCCGGAATTCTAACATTTATATTTACGTTTTTACGCATTGCTAATCCGGTTAAATACGATACACAATTATATGCTATGCTTTGTGCGTGCAGTCTCTGGATTTCAAACTTTACACGACCTGTTTGTATTTGTGACCAATCAAAAAGATGATTAACTAGTTGTAGCTGATTGTTCGATGACTCATAAATAAACTTAACGTATTCTGCTTTATCTTTATCGGGGAGAGATGTTTCATTTAGGATAATTTCTGAAAATCCCAGAATACTTGTAAACGGAGCCCGTAGATCGTGTGAGAGAATCGATATAAAATTATCTTTTGCAGAATTCAGGAGTGAAAGTTGTTCTGCTTTAGTTTTAAAAATCTCTGTCTCTTTTTTGTAATGTGTTATATCTATAATTACACCAGATCTTTTCAGTATTTTTCCTTCACTGTCTCTTGTCAGCTGAATTTTTTCCAGAAGATTAATTGTATTTCCGTCTCTATTTGAAATCCTGTATTCTAACTCTAACAAATCTTTTATACTATCATTCTCAAATTCATCATTTTCTTTCTTATAGTAAGCTAAATCCTCTTCAAATATTAATGACTTCCAGCCATTTTTTAACTTTTGAATATCTGAAGCAGAATAGCCGGTAATTTCCAGGACATTTTCGATGTGTAAAAATGAAGGAGTCTCACCCTCCTGGTTCCAGAAAATCATTCCTGGGAAATTGTTTATAATCTCTCCCAACTCTGTAAACGTTGATTCTTTCATTAATTCTAATTAAATCGTTATTTGCTAAGATAAATCTGTTAACTAATTCAAAATTTCCTAATCAATTATAAAGAATAATTGCCATTTATAATAGATTTAGTATTCTACTTCAGAACTTTATGTAGTGCATAATTGTTCTTAATTAAAATAATTAAGCTAAAAAGAAAAAGTATGAAATTATTATATCTAGCTATAACAATATTATTTACAACTACTAATATTTTTGCTCAGGATTCAACACTTTCTATTTATGGAAAAGTGATAGATGATTTAACAAAAGAACCATTAATTGGTGCAAATGTCATTGTTTTGGAAACTGATTTCGGTGCAGCTACTAATGCGCAAGGGGAATTTTATGTCAACAATGTTCCGCCAAATACCTACCAGGTTCGTGCTTCGGTTATTGGCTACAGCAGTGTAACAAAAACTGATATCAGCGTTATGCCCGGTAGACCCGCACAAATTCTTTTTGAACTATCAGCAACTACTATCGAGTTGGAAGGTGTTGTAGTTGAAAGTGATTATTTTAATCGCAATCCTATTGAGCTAAACAGTGTAAAAAGTTTTAATTATGAAGAGATCAGAAGAAGTGCGGGTGGTTTTGAAGATGTTGTGAGAGCAGTTTCAATTTTACCCGGAGTTGCCCAGGCTGATCCTGGAAGAAATGATTTAATTGTCCGGGGTGGCGGACCATCGGAAAATTTATACCTGATAAACGGAATACCTGTTCAAAATATTAATCACTTCGGAACTCAGGGATCAACAGGGGGACCTTTAAGTTATATAAACTTAGATTATGTTGAAGAGACAACATTTTCTACAGGAGGTTTTTCAGTTTTAAATGGAGATAAAATTTCATCCGTTTTAAAAGTCAATTTACGGGAAGGTAGGAATGACAAAATAGGTGGAAAAGCAACCGTTTCCGCAACACAATTTGGATTCGATCTTGAAGGACCTGTTTCATCTAATTCTTCATTTATTTTTTCAGCGAGAAGAAGCTACCTTGATTTTATTTTCCAGGCAGCAGATTTTTCTTTTGTTCCAGAATATTATGATGGTTTGTTAAAATATGATATTAGTTTCGATAACAGAAATTCAATTTCTTTTTTACTGATCAGCGCTTTCGATAACGTGAAATATTTTAATGACAATGAAGACCAGAGATACGACAATTCAACAATCCTTGGTAGTGATCAAACTCAATATGCAACTGGTGTTTCCTATCAGCATCTCTTCAAAAACGGATTTATTAACCTCTCGCTTAACAGAAATTATGTTGATTACGATACTCAGCAAAGTGATTCCCTGCTTAATCCTATTTTTATAAATAATTCAATTGAAAAGGAAAATACATTTAACGCTGATTTAACTTATCAATTAAACAATACGATTGAGCTCAATGCAGGAGGACTTGTAAAATTTATCAACTTTGAAGCTGATATTTTGGTTCCTGAGTTTATTACTACGTTCGGTGACAGCATTCCATTAACAGAGGTTTCTGCTGACGAATATTATAATAAAGCTGCAGGATATATAAATTTTAATTTTTCTTTTTTCGATCGGTTGAGATTAAACCTCGGCGCACGCGTTGATTATTTTAGCCCGTTAACAACAACAACTTACTTTAGTCCTCGTTTCTCTGCATCATATCAACTAACTGATCTGACTACTTTAAATTTCAGTACTGGAGTTTATCGTCAGTCTCCATCATACATCTGGATGATAGCCTACGATGTTAATTATCAATTAAAAAATATTAATGTCGACCAATATGTACTTGGCATCGATCAATATATTACAGCAGATGCATTAGTAAGAGTTGAAGGTTTCATAAAAAACTACGCTGATTATCCCTCAAGCATGAGAAGAACATATTTGATTCTGGCAAACACAGGTGCTGGCTTTTCTGGTTCAGATGAAAATTTTTCTTCCTTTGGTTTAGATCCTTTGAACTCAGGTGGCACCGGATTAGCGAAAGGATTTGAACTATCAATTCAAAAGAGACTTACTGAAACTCCTTACTACGGGATTTTAAGCTTGACATACAGCGAAGCAAACTTTACGGCTTTAGATAATTCAGAAAGAATTGGCAGTTACGATCAAACCTGGATATTTAATATCAGCGGAGGCTATAAGTTTAGTGATGAATGGGAAACTTCCTTAAAATTTAGATATTCAACAGGCAAACCATACACACCTTATAATTCCGATGGAACTCAAAATGTTGATGATATCAATTTATTAAGATTACCTGTTAATAATAGTCTTGATGTTAGAGTGGATAAAAGATGGTTCTTTGAAAAATGGACACTTATAACTTATGTTGATATTCAAAATATTTATAACAGAAAAAATGTTGTTGGCGTAAGCTGGGATCAGAGAACTCAAGCACCTGAGTTTAATGAAACTATAGGACTCCTTCCTTCTATTGGAATTAGTGTGATGTTTTAAATAACAAAAACTTTGGCAATATCTACTAATAGTGATGGTTGATTAATAAGTGCAGTTGTAAATAATCTGCCAAGTGTTCTTTTTTCATAAGGAATTTTATTGAAAGAATGTGCAATGTTGTCAAACTTTTCATCAGAAAAATTGTATATGCCGTTTTTAATTCTGTCAAAAGTTTCGTGGCGTTTGCCGAGTCTGTCTGCCCAGGCTTTATCATAAGTCAATATATGATCGAGCTTATTCATTTTTACAGCTTCTGCAGCAATTGTTCCTGCAATTTTTCCACCTATCATTCCACTTGCAATTCCTCCACCACTTAAAGGATTGACCTGTCTGGCAGCATCACCGACCAGCATAATTCCTGGTGCTGATATTTTTTTTAACGTGATTGCACACGGAACTCCGCCCGCAATTTTAGTGAGCACGGGTGCATTCGGATAATGTTTATTCATAAAATCTTCAAGAAAAGATTGTGCAGATTTTTTCTTTCCAATTATTCCACTAACACCTAAACCGATGTTTGCTTTATTGTGACCTTTCGGGAAAATCCAGAAGTAACCATTCGGGGCAACATCTTTTCCAAAATAAAAATAGAGTGTGTTTTGATCGACAGGGATATTTGCAGCTGTAATTTGCACGGCGCTTTCCATATCACGGAAATCAATATGAGTTTCGAGTCCGGCCCATCTGCCAACACGCGACTCAACTCCATCGGCAGCAATAACAACTTTGGCTTTTACTTTTTTTTGCTCTCCATCGTATTCGTACTTAACTCCGCACACTCTGTCATTATCGAATAGCAAATCATTGACATAAGCTCTGGTTAGTATTTCAGTTCCAGCATCAGCAGCAGTACGTGCAAGTTCATAATCAAAAATTCTGCGTTCGAGTACATATCCAGCTTCTCCAAAATCGAGAATCACTTCAGTTTCGTCAGGTGCAGTAAAAGAAAATTTGCTGATCTTTGCGGCAATCCATTTATCATCGGAAGGGATAAATTCTTCGACACCAACTTTACTGATTGCTTCACCGCAACGAACAGGATAGCCAACATCTCTATCTTTCTCAAGCATCAAAACAGATACACCTTGCTCAGCAGCAAAGCGTGCAGCCATACTTCCCGCAGGACCTGCGCCAACTACTATTATGTCGTACTCGCTTTTCACTTTGCTAAGATGCCTTCTTTATTAAACTTAATTACTTCAATCGGGCAGGACCAAACACATTTTGTGCAGTTAGTACATCGTGGATCGATAATAAAAATCTCAGCTTCTTTTAGTTCGATTGCATCTTCGGGACAAACACCAACGCAGCAGCCACAAAAATCACACTTATCCGGGAGGATCTCGATCATCAGCTTACCTGTTTTTGCTTGTCGATAATTCATTTCAGTAAAAGAATAAGTTAGGATTATGAATAAAATTTTGTGACGTGAAATTAACCAAAGGTCAGGTATTATTAAAATTCAGCGAGGGATTATCTATTAATATTATAACATAATGCCTTGGATTTTATGTAAATTATATCTGAGATTAATATTATAAGTTTATGGCTAAATCAAAAAAGTTCGGAACATTTGGTGGTGTATTTACTCCATCCATTTTAACCATCCTAGGTGTTATAATGTATTTAAGACTTCCCTGGATTGCAGGTCAGGCAGGTCTTTACATGACAATCGGCATTATTCTTCTTGCTCACTTGATTTCTGTTACTACTGGTCTTAGCGTTTCGTCAATAGCAACTGATAAAAAAGTAAAAGCCGGTGGGACATATTATATGATCTCACGCAGTTTAGGATTACCAATTGGCGGTACACTTGGATTAGCATTATTCGTTGGTTTGTCTTTTAGTGTAAGTTTATATCTGATAGGTTTTGCTGAAAGTTTTCTAAGCTACTGGGGATACTCGCTCGACACAAATACAATCCGATTGACAGGGACTATTATTCTGGTCGCCGTTACTATCATTACGTTTATCAGCACATCTCTGGCAATTAAAACCCAATACATCATTATGACAGCGATCGGGCTCTCACTTATTTCTATTTTCCTTGGAAATCACGAGTTCACTCCTGCTGCACCATTACTATCACCAACGGCAACCGCTGCGCCTTTTATTGTCTTATTTGGAATATTTTTCCCTGCCGTAACAGGATTTGAAGCTGGTGTGTCTATGTCCGGAGATCTTAAAGACCCGAAAAAGTCTATTCCAGTGGGTACTATCTCGGCAATAGTAATTGGTTTAGTAGCTTATATTTTTCTAGCCTTTTTCTTTTCTACATCTGTGAGTGCGGACCTTTTAGAAAATGACCCGAACGCACTATTAAAAATTTCCTGGATACCGGAGCTTGTTATTGCAGGTATTTGGGGAGCAACCCTTTCATCTGCTTTGGGCAGCATTCTTGGCGCACCAAGAATTTTGCAAGCGACTGCCGTCGATAAAATTACTCCAAAATTTTTAGGGACAGGCTTTGGAGAAACTAACGAACCACGTAATGCTTTGCTTTTGACATTCATAATTGCAGAAGTAGGAATTTTAATCGGAGACCTGGATGTAATTGCACGAATTGTATCTATGTTTTTCATTACTACATACGGATTTCTTAATCTAAGTTGCGCTATTGAACGCTGGGCGAGCTCGGATTTCCATCCTGATTTCAAAGTTCCGGGAATAGTTAGCCTTATAGGATCTATCGCTTGTTTTATGGTTATGATACAACTTGATTTTGTTGCAATGGTTGGTGCTACCGTAATTCTTGGAGCTTTATTCATTTATCTTAAAAGAAAAGAGCTAACGCTTGAAACCGGTGATACCTGGGAAGGAATCTGGGCTTCACTTGTTAGAACGGGTTTAACCAAGTTGAGAGGAAGAATCCGTGCAGTAAGAAACTGGAGACCGAATATAATTTTATTCAGCGGTGGATTTCAGACAAGACCACATCTTTTAGAATTAGGAAAAGCTATAACAGGCAAGCTTGGAGTAATTTCTGATTTTGATTTGGTTGAAGATCCAAATTCTGATATGCTATTCTCAAATGTGTTAAGTAGTGATGATAAAAACTTTGAAGAAACTGAAACCGGTATTTTCTCTAAACGTCTTACCTGTAGAAACATTTTTCAAGGCATTGAAGCAATTACAAGGGTCTATGGATTTACAGGCATTGAACCAAATACTGTTCTAATGGGTTGGACAAGAGATACGAAACACGCCGAAAATTTTGCCAGGCTAATGAAAGATTTAAATAAGCTCGATTATAACATCATCTTCCTGGATTATGATAAAGAGAAAGGATTCGGAGAAAGAAAAACAATTGACATTTGGTGGAAAGGACATGGAAATAATTTTTCGTTTGCTTTGACCATACTCCGGTTTATTAGATCAAACCCATCCTGGAAAGAAGTAGTTTTGAGAGTTCTGTTTATTGTCGAAGATGGTGCCAACCCTGAAAAAATTTATAAAAATGCTCAACAGGTATTAGATCAGTATAGAATTGATGCTGAAATAAAAATTATTAATAACGGAATTGAAAGAAAATCACCAACTGAAATTATTCAAAGTGAATCATCTCAATCAGATCTAACAATAATCGGAATATCTGATGAATCAACAAGCACACCAACAGCTTACATTGAGAAGATGAATACATTTTTGGACAATTTCGGATCTGTAATAATAATTCACTCATCTTCCTTTTTTGAGGATATTGATATTGGATTATCAAGAGTAGTTGGAACTGAAAAAGAAATATTATTAACAGCAGAAGAATCCCTTCCCGCTTTACCACTGGCTCCAAACAATGTAATTTCAGGTAACTGGGAAAAACTCGATCAGGAAATAAATAAAATCACTTCTTCGTTTTGTGAAGATTCTATTTACCAGGTTACAGTAAAACACAAAGAACTGCTGACTTCCCTGCAACAGGTAACCGAGAGACAATTTGAAGTTATGCTCAAAGCCGTTGGAGAAACCGATAAACCACGATTCACCAGATTACTGAACAAATCATTAAATGATCTTCTTTTCCAGATCAACAGGATAGCGGATGACTACCGTTCAGAACTAGATGAATCTTTCGAAAACATTTTTAAAGATTCTATTGGAACTTATAAGACAAGAATTAACGATTTGATAGACCGGATGCCCAAAGAACTGGTAATTCATTTTTATAAGGGTGACTTTAAATCAATTAATAAAGAAAGTTTGCTGCTTATAATTTTCAAATTGAGGAAAAGAATATCTGCAAGGATGACAAAAAAGCCAGTCTCAATTGAAATAAATTTCCGCCACTTGCTGCAATTTTACACGAAGCACCGAAGTGAGATCAGCACGTCAGAAATACTAAACCAGTATGGATTAGGTACACTTAATTTCTTCTCAGAGAGCAAATTATTAATTAATGATTTAAATGATTGCCTTGATAGGTTATTAAAATTGAGCAGTAAAAATGAGATGTCGGTTAGTTTAATTGAAAAAGAACGAAATGAAATTGTTAACCGGTTTGAAAAAATTGAAATTCATTTATCTTCACTTGATCGTAGTCTAAAGAATAAACTTTTCATCGATTGGCGTAAAAATCTTTCCGCGATGAATGAATTAACTCAAAGACCAACAGTTAATTTTGAAATCAAAAGAAAAAATAAAACAACAAAATCCGCTCGTACTCAAATAGAATACGTTGATGGTTTTGCATACATCTGGAATAAAAATTACAAATACTTTGTTGAAAGTTTTAATTTGACCAGCAGTTCCCTCTGGCTTAAAGGAAGGTTAAAAGCAATTAAGTCGGACATATCACAAAGTATATCTATTTACCTGAAGGAAAATTTTTACAAAGAGATTGATGGACTCAAAGAAGATTCATTAAAAACTAAAGAAGGAAAAGTAAGATCATTTGAGTTTGCTCCCCCAGCTGAACCCCAAACTGAAGTATCGAAGCAGCTCGAAGAACAATTTGAAAGTGCAAGAGAACTTTACTCAGATCTGCCTGAGAAAGTCGAGGTGCCTTCAGAGGAATTTTTTAGGGCAGCTGAAGAACAAAAATTTAAAGAGTCGGATCCTTCGGTTGTTCAATACAAACGGCTCGCAGAACATTTGATTGAAACGAATTTTATAGAATCAATTCAAACAAAAATTAATGTATCTGCTGAAAAATTAATTGATACTAATGAAAATCTAAAAGATGCTGTTAACCTGGCAAACTTTACAATTGGCACTCTGGATGATGATATAGCGGATAGAACCCAGAGACAACAAGTTCTTGAAAGTGCCCTAGCGGAGTTCGACAAAAAAATAAATAAAGAAAATCAACTGTTATCGAATCTTGAAGTTGAGATTAAAGAAATAGTAGAAAAAGATTTTAACTTAACTACCGAACCTCTTAGCTCTTACTCCATTTTAAAAGCTTCCTCTGAACTCGGGCAAAGTATCCGACATACTGAAGGAAGAAAAGTCTTAAGTGGAATCTCGGAATTCTCCGGAAAAATCTCAAAAACCTTCCAGGATATAATCGTTAACTTGATTTATGGTAAGAGTAAGAGCAGACTGTTTGCAAGGCGACAAAAAAATTATTTGGAAAAAGATATTTCGGCAATTGATCCGGTACTCCGGCTTGTTAATTCTATTAGTCCTAATCAGACAGCATATTCACTTATTCCATATTATTATAAGAAACTTTTTAGAGGAACATCGCGGGTGAGCAGCGATTTTCGGGTAGGGATGAAAAACGAATTTGCTAAAGCTGCCGCTGCAATTCATAATTATAAAGCAGGATACCTTGGAGGTTTGCTGATACTTGGAGATAGAAACTCCGGCAAAACAACATTGTCGAGAATGGTTGCTTCAAAATATTTTAAATCTGATCGTATCTTTACAATTCAAAGTCCAAAAGAGAACGCTGCTCAACTGGAAATGTTTGAAGAGATGTTGAAAAAATCTACAAACAATCAGGGCTCAATAGAAGATATTTTTTCTGCACTCCCACAAAACAGTACTATAATAATTAATGACCTCGAGTTGTGGTGGGAAAGAAGTGAAAATGGATTTGTAGTAATAAATGAAATTATAAATCTGATTCAGAATTATTCAAATAAAATTTTATTTATCGTTAATTGCAACATTCATTCATTCAAACTTATGAACACAATAAATAAAATGGATGATATGTTTATCTCTACCATTGAATGTGAGCCCTTTGATTCCGAATTGCTTAAAGAAGTTATTCTTCTGCGGCATGATTCGAGCGGAATAAAATTCAAGCTTGGAGATAAAATGGATGAGGAACTTGGAGAAATAAAACTTGCCGTTCTGTTTGATGATTATTTTAATTACTCAAATGGAAATGTTGGGGTTGCATTAAATACCTGGATAGCTAACATAATAAAAGTTGACAGCAACACGGTATCAATTAAACATCCGGTTGTGCCCGATACCGGTGCGTTGAACAATCTTAATGATGAATGGTTAATATATATTTCGCAGATTATGATTCACAGAAGAATTTCTGTCGAAACACTTAAAAGAATAATGAAAGTAAGTGTTGAACAATGTTCTGATGTTGTTAAAGCGTTACTTCGCGCAGGAATTATTCTTGAAAAATCTGCAGAAATTTACGGTATTAATTTCTTCCTCGAGCCGTATTTAACCAGGCTGCTAAAAGAGAGGAAGGTAATAATATAATGCCCGGTTCATTTTCTTTACCGTTTTTTCCAACATTCGAATTCATTGCCTTTATTCTTTTAATATATTTTTCCGTGAGAGTATTTGCAAAATTTGCCAGCTATATGAAGTCTTTCAAAAAATTTAATGTTGTTATAAAAAAAATTCTTCCTTTACTTGATCTGGCAACTGCTGCAATAACAATCTTCTGGACAACCTATAACATTTTTAGAGGTTCAGCTGCACTACCGGTAGTTACAGCAGGTTTAGCTATTATTCTATTAAGTTTATTGGGATGGTTCTGGGGAAGAGATTTTGTTGCGGGAATAATATTAAAAAGTGAAAATTATTTTGAAAAAAATAAAATGATCCGGCTCAACAATAAAAGTGGAAAGATTATTAATACAACTTTAAGATATCTTGAATTTGAAACCGATGATGGGGAAGCTATAAGAGTCCCTTACAGCAAAATCAGCAGTGAATATTTTAGTAAACTCTCACCTGATGAGAAATATGAAAGTCATTTAATCACACTGCACATGAATGAGAAGACAGACGCAAAATCACTTCGGGAATCATTAAGAAAAAATATTTATAATTCACCGTGGTATCTTGCCGGTAAAGAACCCATAATTGAAATTGTTTCATCAGAAGAAGGTGGTTATAAATTAAACTTGAATATCTATACAATTAATTCATCACACGCAGATTTATTAAGACAAGAGTTGATGGAAGGAATGAAAAGGTAGAATTTTAATTGTTCTCCCTCTCCCCTAGCTCCTCCCTTATTCTTTTCTTTTCTCTCTCTAGATCATTGTTGTTTTTCATCAACATTACCAATTTTGTTTCGTCATCAGTTAGCTCTATTTCCCTGCGATTTGATTGGATTTGATTCTCAATTTTTTCATTCACGAATTTCATTACTGCATCTTTTGCATATTTAAGCATTGTTATCTCTGCAGTAATACTAGGAAAACGATCCTCCCAGCTACCGCTTATTGAGTATTTATCAAATGTAAGTTCACGAACGTAGGATTCTTTTTTTTCATCTTTGATCACGCTTACTAACCCGCTTGTTGTAAAATTTTCATCGTTCTCGTATTCATCTTTAACCATTTCAAAAAGATCACGGTTTATTGAATTACTAAAATCTTCAGATTGCAAGTAAGTAAAAATAAGTTCCGCAACGGGTTTATCAGCCTCAAACAACAATTTTAAAATTTCTTTTTCTAGTTTATACATCCCAGGTGATATTTCAGCGGAGGCGTCCATCAAAACCTCAGCAGTGTCTTCAGCCTTTCTGTTCTGCATTACTCTGGTATTATTTTTTTCAAATCGTTTAACTTGTTTTATTTGCTTATCAAGTTCTGATTCGAGAAGCTTTTCACGTAGGTTAAATTTCTTTGCGATATTTCTGATTAATAGATTTCTTTTCAGTTCATCATTTATCAACGCAATTGGTTTAACCAAATCACGTATCGCTTCGGCTGCTGATGCCGGATCGTAAAATTTTCCTTGTGATTCATAATACTTTGTTTCGTACTCAAGAAAGTTTTCTGCCTTTTTTACGAGCTCTTCAAACTCATCTTTGCCAAATTTGTTTACGAACGAATCCGGGTCTTCACCTTTTGGTAGGGATACAATTTTAACTTCCATATCTCGTTTAAGTAGGATTTCTATACTTCTCATCGAAGCTTTAATTCCTGCAACATCGGCGTCAAAAAGAAGGACTACGTTTTTTGTATATCTTGATAATAGCTGAACCTGGTCATCAGTTAAAGCAGTTCCGGAAACAGCGACAACATTTTTAATTCCGCTTTGATACAGCGAAATCAAATCCATATAACCTTCAACAACTATTGCTTTATCGAAACGTCGTATATCATCTTTTGCAAATGATAGTCCATAAAGTATTCTTCCTTTAATATAGATAAGTGATTCAGGTGAGTTGATATACTTTGCGCCTGTTTCTTTCGGATCATCGATGGATCCGGATTTTGACGGAAGAACTCTTCCTGCAAAAGCGACTACTCTACCGTTGGGCGAAAAGATTGGGAAAATTAATCTTCCGGGAAATTTATCATACAGTTTTCCTTCAGAATTTTTACCAATCAATCCAAGTTGTACGCATTTATCAAGATTAAGATTTCTACTCTTGGCATAGTTGATAAAATTTTCCCAGCCACGTAAAGCGTATCCTAGTCCAAATGATCGCAGTGTTTGTGTTTTTATCTTTCTTTCGTGAAGATAATTCCTTGTAAACTCTGCTTCATCGTCATTTAAAAGATTGTTCAAAAAATATCTTGCGGCTTCTGTGTTGATATCATACAAAACTTCCTGTTCTGATTGCTGTTCATTATATTCTTGTTTATCAAATTCAATTGTAATTCCCTGCTGCTCTGCAAGTTCCTGTACAGCTTCCACGAAAGATATTTTATGATACTCGGTTAAAAACTTAAAAACATTTCCACCGGTATGACATCCAAAGCAATGGAATATCTGTTTCTCTTCACTTACTGTGAAAGAAGGTGTTTTTTCTGAATGGAACGGACAAAGTCCGATAAAATTCTTTCCTCTTTTCCGAAGCTGAACATGCGGTGATATTACATCAACAATATCAACTGATTCACGGATTTCGTCTATTTTAGATTCAGGTATTCTCATTTATAATTATTCAGTTCTTATGTAAATATAATCGTATTTTTTTTCAATTGTTAAGTGATGTAATTCTCGCTTTTTCACAGCTAAGCATATTTCATATATTTGCAAGGAAGTTTGATTTAAAGAATGATAAATCCCTCTAAAAATAGCTTTCTCGTATTCCTTCCTAAAAACGATTTTAATGAGGAAGAATACAACATTGTCAGAAACAAATTACTTAAAACGGGCAAGCAGATTTTTGTAACTTCCGATGATCATTCGGTTTGTTCGGGGACCAAGGGAATGAAAGTAAAGTATGACACAAGTTTTTATAATGTTAACGTAAATAATTTTGGAGCTTTTATTCTGATTGGTGGAGTCGGATGCAAAACCTACTGGGACAACGAGTTGCTTCATAAAATAGTTAAGAAATTTTTTGACTCTAAAAAAATAGTGGCTGCAATTTGCTCCTCACCGATAATTCTTGCAAAGACAGGGATTCTAGAAAGTAAGAAGGCAACTTGTTTATCTGAAGACAAAATGGAACTAATTAACGCTGGAATTGATTATCAAGATAAGTATGTTGTTATCGATGGGAATATTGTAACAGCAAATGATGCAAGATCGGCTTTGCAGTTTATTGAAGCAGTACTGCATCTGACAAAAAATTAAAAATGAAATGATCGAAACTATAAAAAAATATTGTAACAGCTTAACAGAATATTCGCGATATAAAACACGGGAAGTTAAAATCGGAGATGTTCCACTTGGTGGAGACAATCCTATTCGAATTCAATCGATGACTATAACTGATACTATGAACACAATTGCAACGGTTGAGCAAACTATACGAATGGTCGAAGCGGGATGTGAGTATGTCCGCATAACTGCGCCAAGCATCAATGAAGCCCGCAATCTTGAAAATATTAAAAAAGAATTAAGATCACGAGGGTACGCTGTTCCATTGATTGCAGATATCCACTTTACTCCTAACGCAGCCGAACTTGCTGCAAGAATTGTTGAAAAAGTTAGAGTTAATCCTGGAAATTACGTTGACAAGAAAAAGTTTGAACAGTTCGAATACACTGACCAGGAATACCAGGAAGAACTTGAAAGAATAAGAGAAAGGTTTACCCCTCTCGTAAAAGTTTGCAAAGAGTACAGAACGGCAATGCGAATCGGTACAAACCACGGTTCACTCTCTGATAGAATTATGAATAGATTCGGTGACACACCTCTCGGAATGGTTGAATCGGCCTTGGAGTTTGTAAGAATATGTGAAGAACTTGATTTTCACAGCATAGTTCTTTCGATGAAAGCAAGCAATACGCAGGTGATGATCCAGGCTTACAGATTGCTCATTCAAAAAATGGAAGAAGAAAGAATGAATTATCCTCTTCATCTAGGTGTAACTGAAGCTGGTGGCGGTGAAGATGGACGGATAAAATCCGCAGTTGGAATAGGAACCTTGCTTGAAGATGGAATCGGAGATACAATCAGAGTTTCATTAACTGAAGATCCTGAATATGAAGCTCCGGTAGCGATCTCTCTTGCAAACAGATATAAGAGCAGACAAAATCACAAACCAATAAAACCCATTACCGAAATTCCAATTGATCCGATAATCTATACCAGACGAGAAACATTAGAAGTATCTGGTGTCGGGGGGACAAATGTTCCTGTTGTTGTAGCTGATTTTAGCGAACGAGAAATCACAACTCAAAAAGATTTAGCCGATATTGGTTACAAGTATAACGAAGAGACTGATAAATGGTTTTTAGCTGATGCCGCGGCGGATACTATTTATCTTGGGAAACAAAATATTACATTTAATATTCCCGAAAATCTTAAGTTGATAATTGATCATAACGTCTGGGAAAAACTTGAATCTAAAAAACTGAGATTTCCTTTATTTGATAAAAATGAATATCTGAAGAGTAAAAATTTTTCAGATCAATTAAATTTTCTAAAATTACATTTAAATGATTTAGATGAAGTGCTCTCAAACGAACTAAAATCTGATAATAAGTTTGTGCTGGTAATTAAAACAGATAATGAACACGGTATGGCTGAACAGAGAAGATTGTTCTTTGACCTGATTAGCAAGGAAATTAAAAATCCTGTAATAATTAAAAGAGATTATCAAAATCTTTTACTTGATGAGCTACGTTTACACTCATCGACTGACTTTGGTGCTTTGCTTACCGATGGACTTGGAGATGGTGTCTGGTTAACTTCAGAAACAAATGATAATACATCCAAAAGTGTAGGCAAGTTTACACCAGTAAAAGAATCCAAAGAAAAATTTATTAATAGAACTCTTTTTGGAATTTTACAGGCAACTCGAACAAGAATTTCAAAAACTGAATATATCGCCTGTCCATCCTGCGGAAGAACACTTTTTGATCTTCAGGAAACTACAGAAATGATCAGAAAAAGAACCGAACATTTAAAAGGAGTTAAGATTGCAATTATGGGATGCATTGTTAATGGTCCTGGTGAAATGGCAGATGCAGATTACGGTTATGTCGGGTCAGGAGTGGACAAAATAACTTTGTATCGCGGTAAGGATATTGTCAAACGTGGTGTCACGTCATCAAAAGCAGTCGACGAGTTAATCGGCTTGATAAGAGAAGACGGAAATTGGTCTGAATCATCAGAAAATGACTTTTCTTAGTAGTTTCGAAGGTTGTTACTTAGAACTTTTTCACTTATATTTTGACACTTAATATGACTGAAAAAATAAAGCAAAATTTAAAATACCTTGGCATTGTTGACATAAGGGACATAAAAATCCCGGGGTAGGGAAAAAATTAGGAAATGCACTTCAAACAGAGAAGTGCATTTTTTTTTGAAATGACTGGAAAAGAGATAATTAAATATCTGGAGGAATGGGCACCCAAAGGAATTGCCTGGGAAAAAGATAATGTTGGTCTGCAGGTTGGTGACCCCCAAGCGAAAATCAGGAACATAATTCTTAGCCTGGATTTAACCGAAGAAGTTGTTGACAGTGCAATAAAAGGAAATTGCAATCTGATTATAACACACCACCCATTACTATTCTACCCGCTAAAAAATCTTGACTTCTCAAAAAATAAAAAAGCTGTAATGATTGAGAAGATGATAAAAAATAATATCACTCTTTTTTCAGCTCATACAAATCTTGATTTTACAAAACATGGCGTAAGCTATCAGCTTGCAAAAAAACTTGATCTCAGGAATATAAAATTCCTGAAAAATATTAATGATAATCAAATTAAACTTTCCGTTTTTATCCCTATTACTCATATCGACAAAGTAGCCGAGGCAATTCATCATGCAGGCGGAGGAATTATTGGAGAATACTCAAGTTGTAGTTTCAGAACGTTGGGAAAAGGTACGTTCATAGGATCGGATCAAAGTAATCCATCAACCGGGAAAAAAGAAATTGTTGAAACAGTTGAGGAAGTTAAACTTGAAGTTCTCGTCGATCAATGGAAATTGAACCAGGTGTTAAGTTCAATGAAATATGCTCACCCCTATGAAGAAGTTGCTTATGATATTTATCCATTGTTGAATGAAAATGTTAATTATGGTGTCGGTGCCATCGGTGAGTTACGTGAAGCTATGGACAAAAACGATTTCTTAAATTTTGTCTCATCCAGACTAAAAGTACCTTCTTTCCGTCATACAAAATCAAATAAGAAAAAAATAAAAACCGTTGCTGTTTGCGGGGGCTCCTGCAGTGAATTGATTGATGAAACCATCAGACAAGATGCAGATGCATTCATCACTGCGGATGTAAAGTATCACGCATTCCAGGACGCAGAAGGAAAAGTGCTGTTAATTGATGCAGGACATTACGAAACCGAGGTACCTGTTCTCGATGAGGTACAGAAAAGATTAGAAAAGTTTTTAGAGAAAAAGAAAAACATAAAAGTTTTAAAATATAAGGGTTCCACAAACCCGGTGGTTTTTTATAACAAATCAGGAGCTAATTAAAATTGTATAACAGATTAAAAATTCTTTATCTACTCCAACAGATAGATAATCAATTGGATGAACTGGAAGAGTTGCGCGGAGATCTCCCAAATATGGTAAGAGATCTTGAAGAAAAAATAAGCAGCCTTGTAACTGATATTGAGTCAAAGGAAAAAGAGCAAAAAGATTCCGTTAAGATTAGAGATGAGAATGAAGACGAGATTGAAAAGCTAAAAGAGAATCAAAAGAAATTCAAAGCTCAGCTTTATCAGGTAAGAAATAACAAAGAATATGATGCCTTAACGAAGGAAATTGATCACACGGAGGAACAGATAAATAAACTTGAAGCAGAAAATAATTCTCTTGCTGACAGAAGTAAAGTTCTCACACAGGAAGTTGAAGAAATTTCTCCGAGGGTTGATGAGTTAAAAAAGGAACTGAAAGAGAAAGAAGCTGATCTAAAAGAAATAGTTAAAGCCAATGAAAGAGAAGAATCCAAGCTGGTTGGTGAGAGAAAAAAAATAGAGGGCGAAGTAAAAAAGAACGACCTTTCATCTTACTCGAGAATCAGGAAAGCAAAAAAAGGTCTTGCAGTTGCTACTATAAAACGCTCTGCCTGTTCTGGATGCCATAACATAGTCCCATCTCAGAGGCAACTGGAAATAAGAAGAAACAATCGTCTCTTTTACTGCGAATATTGCGGAAGAATACTTGTTTCTTCTGAAATCGCAGAAGATGTGGAAAAAGAATAAGTAAAGCTTGAAATCAACTACTGATTTCAGGCTATCAATTTTGTATATTTGCCTCAGTTAATAAACAAGAAGAATTCATCAATGAATTGAATTCAACAATTGTCTAAAAAAGTTTTGAAGAAAAATAAAACAGCTCAGTCCGGGCAATCGCTCACTTTAAATATTTATGGTGGGAGGAAAGTCCGAGCTTCATAGGACAGGGTGCCGGGTAACGCCCGGAGTCCCATATTATGGGATATTGACAGTGCCACAGAAAATATACTTCCCTGCCTTGTGCAGGGTAAAGGTGAAAAGGCGGGGTAAGAGCCCACCGCTCTGTTGGTAACAATGGAGGCATGGCAAACCACACCCGAAGCAAGATCAAATAGGGAGATCGTTTTTTCCGCCTCGGTGGGAAAAGTGGGGTTGTTCGCTCCACAGATCTTCGGGTAGATCGCTTGATTCTGTTAGTAATGGCAGAACCAGATAAATGATTGCCATCCGGCAACTGCCGGATACAGAACTCGGCTTACAGGACTGGCTTTTTATTTGTTCTTTTTGAAGACTGAAAATTCCTATGGGACGAAAACACTGGAAAATAAAAGATGTTTCCGATGAGCTCACTATACAAAGGCTCACAGATTCATTAAATATCTCTCCGATATTGGCAAGATTGCTGGTTCTTAGAGAGATTACAAGCTTTAATCAGGCTAAACAATTCTTCCGTCCTTCCATTGAGTCCATTTATGATCCTTTCCTGATGGATCAGATGGAATCTGCAACCACCCGTGTTATTACAGCACTTACAGAAAACGAAAAAATTTGTATCTATGGTGATTATGATGTTGATGGCACCTGTGCAACTGCTTTGCTTTACATGGTTCTTAAAGAACTTGATGCCAATGTTGAATTTTATATTCCCAGAAGACTTGAAGAAGGGTACGGACTTTCCACAGCAGCAATAGATAGCGTCAAAGAAAAAGGCACTCAACTGATGATAACAGTTGACTGTGGAATAACTGCCATCGAAGAGACTAACTATGCAAACCAGTTGGGAATTGATGTAATAATCTGCGATCATCATCAGCCAAAAGAAGAGCTTCCGAATGCCTTTGCTGTGTTGGATCCATTAAAACCTGCATGCAGCTATCCTTTTAAATATTTATCCGGAGCCGGTGTTGCATTTAAACTCGCGCAGGGGCTTTGCGAAAGAATAGGTAAACGTGGACTTCCACTAAAATATCTGGATCTGGTTGCACTTGCAGGAGCTGCTGATATCGTTCCGCTAATTGATGAAAACAGAATTTTAGTGAATGAAGGATTAAACCAGGTAAACAGAAATCCACGCCCGGGTATAGAAGCATTAATTGAAATGAGCAGACTTCAGCCGGGACAACTATCCTCAGGGCAAATTGTATTTACAGTTGCACCAAGAATTAATGCAGTTGGAAGATTGGGAGATGCCGAACGTGCTGTTAATCTTCTTATTACAACAAATAAAAAAGAAGCTTTGAAACTAGCCGAAGTACTTGAGACAGAAAATTACGAGAGAAGAAAAATTGATGTTGATACCTTTGAAGCTGCAAAGGAGATCGTTAATTCACAAATAGATCTTGATGAAGAATTGGCTATTGTTCTCCACAATGATGATTGGCATCCTGGCGTAATTGGAATTGTTGCTTCCCGCCTTGTTGAAAAATATTACCGCCCTTCCGTTCTGCTTACAACAATTGATGGAATTGCAAAAGGTTCGGCGAGAAGCATAAACGGTTTTAACATTTATGAAGCATTAGAAAAATGTAATGATTTACTACTTCACTTTGGGGGTCATCAGGCTGCTGCAGGACTGGCACTTGAGGTTGATAAAATTGAAGAGTTCAGAATTAGACTTAACGACGTGCTAAAATCTTCAATGAGCAGCGAAGATCTTTCCGAAGAAATTTCTATTGATTCTGTAATCAAGTTTTCAGAAATTACACCAAAATTTTTACGCATACTTGACCAATTCGCTCCATTCGGACCAGGAAATCTGAAACCGGCATTCTTAAGCGAAAGTGTTCATATAGCCAATTCGCCGAGGATAGTAGGAAACAATCACCTTGTTGCAAGTTTCAAACAGAGTGGAACCGATAAAGTTTTTGATTCCATTGGTTTTAATATGGGTGATCATTATGATATGGTTAAAGATAATCACAATGAACTTGATATTGTATATTCGATGGATAAAACTATAAGAGATAGCAGAATCTATCCGCAACTGAAATTAAAAGATATAAAAGTAAGAATTTAAAGGAGATCTCTAAATGTCGGGGCATTCAAAGTGGGCAACCATCAAAAGAAAAAAAGGAGCGCTTGATGCAAAACGAGGTAAACTTTTTACAAAATTAATTAAGGAATTAACGATTGCTGCACGCGAAGGTGGAGGTGATCCTGCCGGGAATCCACGACTCAGGCTTGCCGTTGATAATGCAAAAGCTGCTAATATGCCTGCTGATAATATCGATCGTGCAATTAAAAAAGCTACCGGCGAACTTGAGGGCACAACTATCAGCGAGCTTATGTATGAAGGCTACGGTCCCGGAGGTATAGCTATTTTAGTTGAAGTAGCGACTGATAATAAAAACAGAACGGTTGCGGAAGTAAGACATATTTTCAGCAAAAATGGTGGTAACATGGGTGAAAGTGGTTCGGTTGCCTGGATGTTTGAAAAGAAAGGAATTATAACTTTACCGAAGCAGGGAAAATCTGAAGACGAAATTATGGAACTTGCATTAAATTCTGGCGCAGAAGATATGCGTACAGAAGAAGAATATTTTGAAATACAGACAGACATCGAATCATTCGAGCCTGTAAGAAAAACACTTGCCGATAAAAATTTTTCAATGGATAATGCATCGCTTCAGTGGATTGCAAAAAACACTGTAAATGTTTCCGGTGAAAATGCTGAAAAGATGATGAAATTAATTGAGGGACTTGAAGACTGTGATGACGTACAGAATGTTTATAGCAATGCTGACTTTGACGAAGAGTTTATCAAACAGCAATCTTGATTAATAATTTTATAGCAAATAAAATATAATGATTATACTCGGTGTTGATCCGGGCACGATTGTAACAGGCTACGGTTTAATCGAATACACCAATAATAAATTTAGAAGAATCTCCCACGGGGTTATCAAACTTCCAGCTTCAAAATCTCTAGCCGAAAAACTTGAAATTATTTACAATGAGTTGGATAAACTACTTAAACTTTATAAACCAGATGAGTTTGTTATTGAAACAGCTTTTTATGGCAAGAATGTCCAATCCGTCCTGAAGATTGGTTATGCACGTGGAGTATCACTTCTGGCAGCAATTCATAACAAAGTTCCGACAAACGAATACTCTCCACGTGAAGTTAAACAAGCTGTCGTCGGCAAAGGTGCTGCCTCAAAACAACAGGTTAATTATATGGTAATGATGATTTTAAATTCAAAGAAGATTAAATTCAAACCTGACGAAAGTGATGCTCTTGCAATTGCACTATGTCACGCATTCAGGTTAAAAACACCGATATTAAAAAAGAGTAAAAGCTGGAAAGATTTTATAACGGCTAATCCGGATCGGGTAATAAAATGATTGGGTACTTAACAGGAAAAATAATATTATCAAAACCAACACAAATTTTACTTGATGTAAATGGAGTTGGATACGAAGTAAGAATTTCAATTAACACTTTTGAAAAGCTTGCCGGAAAGAATACAATTTCACTTCACATTTATACAAATGTAAAAGAGGATTCAATTACACTTTTTGGTTTTTATTCGGAAGCCGAGAAAGAAATGTTTGAACTATTGATTTCAATTAGCGGTGTTGGACCAAAATCTGCCCTTAGTCTTCTCTCCGGAATTTCAACCGATGAATTAAGACAAGCCATAGTAAGTAGTAATGTTGAAAGGATTATTGCTGTGCCTGGAATCGGTAGAAAAACTGCCGAGAGATTAATTCTTGAATTGAAGAATAAAGTAAGAGAAATTAAAGAAGAAGGTTTGAGCACTTCGAAACCGAGCTTACAGAAAGAAGCGGTTTCTGCATTAACTACATTGGGCTATAATCTTGTCTCATCTGAAAAAGCTGTTAATAAAATACTATCTGAATTACCAGAATGCAGTTTAGAAGAGTTGATAAAAAGATCTTTGCAAAAATTGAATAATTAAACCAATGTGCAGATAAGTTCTGCCATTTCGCCAAGCTTTGCTTCTAATTTATCTCCCTTGTGAACTCTGCTCACACCAGCCGGTGTACCCGTGAAAATCAAGTCCCCTTTTTCTAGAGTCATTATTGATGAAATGTATTCTACTATTTCTACCGGATTAAAAATCATACTTTTCAATGAATCACCTTGCTTTGTCACATCATTTACTTTCAACTCAAGTTTTTCATCAAGCTTTAGTTCATAATCTTTTTTCAATATGAAATCAGAAACAACGGCAGAAGTATCAAAGCATTTTGCAATTGTCCAGGGATGACCTTTTTTCTTTAATCCATCTTGAACATCCCGCAAAGTCATATCGAGTCCGACACCGTAACCAACGATAGCTTTTTCTGCTTCAGTTTTGTTTGCTTTCTTAAGTGTCTCTCCAATCAACAGCACAAGCTCAACTTCGTGATGAAGTTCGTTTCCAAAATCAGGATGAATAATTTCTCCACCAGAATAAATCAATGCTGATGCTGGCTTTAAAAATAATACTGGTTTGTCCGGGATCTTGTTGCCAAGTTCTTTTGCATGCTCTTCATAGTTTCTTCCGACGCAGACTATTTTGCCGATTGTATATTCTTCTTTTGAGTTTTTGATTCGTGCTGTTTTCATGTTTTCTGCTTCTTCTTTGTTGCAGCTGGGAAAAGAATATTATTTAATATCAGTCTGTAACCTGGAGAATTTTTATACAGATTGAGATCAGTCGGGGGGTCACCAACAGCGTGCTGGTAATCTTCTGGATCGTGACCACCGTAAAATGTGAATGTTCCTCTTCCGTAATTCCCGTGAATATATTTAACCTGATCAGTTCCTGCTCGCTCGGCGAGAATTATTACCGAATTTTTTATAGTACTTCTTCTGAACATCGACGTCTGTCCCATAAAGCCACGAATAATATTTACATGATCCTGTGTTAACATTGTTGGAACGGGATCGTACTTCGCAGAAAATTCAAATAAAGTAAAGTAATCGTTTTCAAAATTTCCCACTTCAATCGGCTGAATATCAATATCGCTGTATTCATAAACATAGGGATTCATTTCCAGTCTGAAATTTGTGAACGCAAGTGTGTAATCGAAATTAAGTTTCTGTTGTGCATTCGGATCGGCAGCATCACCATCATACATTTGCTCACATATGTCCACATCAACTGCAGAAAGTGCAATATCGTAAGAATCTGTTGCTGAGCACATCGCAAAAAGGAATCCGCCTTTACCAACATAATTTTTTATGTCGACGGCTATCGTTTTCATCATTTCAGAAACTTTTTTGAATCCGTTCTTCTTTGCATCTTGTTCATAAAGAAGCTGCTGATCGATATACCATTGTGCAGCAGCGAAACTTGCATAAAACTTTCCGTACTGCCCTGTAAAATCCTCGTGATGAAGATGAAGCCAGTCGTAGTTCTCCAGATCGCCTTTCAATATTTCATCATTCCATATTTTATCATAAGGAACATCAGCATATTCGAGTGCTAGTGTAACTGCATCATCCCACGGCTGAAAACCTGGTGGAACATAAACAGCTATCTTCGGAGCCTTCTCCAACCGAACGACATCCATATTATTTTCTTCACTTTGCACAAAGGAATAAATCTCTGTTGCTTGCGAAAGGGAAATTGTTTGAAAAGAAACTGCATTCACTCTGCACTCAGCAGCAAGTTCATCAGTGTAATCAATTAGAAATGAACCGCCTTTGTAGTTAAGTAGCCAGTCTGCTTTGTAACCTTTAGTTAAGGCACGGAAAGTTATTCCGTATGCTTTCAAATGATCTGTCTGGTCCAAATCCATATTGATCAGAATTTTGGATTGTGGGAAGGCTGTTGTTGAAAACAGGATTACAGAAAATAATAATGTTAATACTTTGTTATTCATAATACTAAGCGTAATGTGTTGCTTAATCGTTTTACTGTTGATGAGAATTCAGCAACGTAACAATCAAGCAATAAAGCCATTTTCATGGCTATGCCGACTTCTTTTCCTCTTTAATAAAAATTGGTTCCTCCCCTTTTACAACTGCATCTTTTGTAATCACACACTTCTCAACATCTTTTCTATTAGGCAATTCATACATAATATCAAGCATAAATTCTTCCACTATGGAACGAAGGGCTCGGGCACCAGTTTTCTTTGCAAGGGCTTTTTCTACTATTGCATTTATCGCGAACTTGTCAAATTCAAGTTCAACATCCTCCATCAGAAATAATTTTTTATACTGTTTGAGGATTGCATTTTTTGGTTCAGTTAAAATGCTTCTCATGGCATCTTCACTAAGTTGATGAAGCGGGGCAACTGTTGGGATTCTTCCGATAAGTTCGGGGATCAATCCATACTTAAGCAAATCTTCCGGTTGAATAAACTTTAGCAAATCGTGCTCTTCATTTTTATCTTTTACATCTCTGGCGAAGCCCATTTTATTTTTGTTGATTCTTGCGGCAATGATTTTATCAATTCCATCGAATGCACCACCTAGGATAAAGAGAATGTTTTTTGTATTAACATTAATCAGGCTTTGTTCAGGATGTTTTCTTCCTCCTTTTGGGGGAACTCCGGCAATTGTTCCTTCAAGAATTTTAAGAAGTGCCTGTTGAACTCCTTCACCCGAAACATCGCGAGTAATAGATGTGCTCTCACTCTTTCTGGCAATCTTGTCTATTTCATCAATGTAAACAATTCCTTTTTGTGCCCGATCCAGATTATATTCTGCAGCTTGCAACAAATGAACGAGGACAGTTTCAACATCATCACCAACGTACCCGGCTTCCGTTAAAGTAGTTGCATCAGCAATTGCAAAAGGGACATCCAGAATTTTAGCTAATGTTTGTGCAAGTAATGTTTTTCCGACTCCGGTTGGACCAATCAACATAATATTACTTTTTTCGATTTCAACATCCTCAAGTTCAAAGAATGTTGAACGCATACTAATTCTTTTATAATGATTGTAAACGGCAACCGAAAGAACTTTCTTAGCTCTGTCCTGCCCGATTACATATTCATCAAGCTGTTTCTTTATTGACTCTGGTGTGTGAGTGTGTTTTTCTTTACGATTTGTATTTTGATAAGACGCTAAATTATTTTTCATTATATCGACACTGCTGGCAATGCAGATATCGCATATATAAACATCCGGACCAGCGATCATTCCACCCACTTCGTGTCCTTCCCTTCCGCAGAAAGAACATTTAACAATTTTCTGTCCCTGTTTTTTATTCATTTAAGTTCCTGGTTTTTTCTGTAAAAGTAAAATCTGTGTTCTGGCATCATCAGCATAAATAGATTTAGGATAATCAGCTAAAAGTTTTTGATAAAACTCTTCCGCTTTACTGTAATTTTTTATTCCGTACTGATTGATTTTTCCTAACAAATATACTGCTTTGTCTGCATAAATATTTTTTTCACCTTCAGCAACAACTGACTCGAGTACGGAGATAGACTCCTGATAATTATTTACTGCCAGCAACATCTCTCCATATTTTATTGCCGAGATAGTACGCAAAACAAATGCCTGCTCATTTTCTGATAGCTGTCTGTAATAATCTGCAGCCTCGTTAAATTTTTTCTGCTCAGCAAGAAATTCAGCATTTGCGTAAATTATAAGATTAGACGAATCATTCATCTTTGGGTTCAATATTAGTAAAAGTTCCAGCGCATCGTTGGCTGAATTGTCTTTTAAGTCTGTGAGGATTTGTGATAAGTACTGTTTCGCCTCATTAAAATTTCCTTTATAGAAATTTATCTTTCCAAGCCTGTAAACTGCTTTATTTTTCTGGATTTCATTAGCACTGCGCAAATTCGTAATTGCTGAAAAATTTTGCACGGCTTCATCCAAATTTCCCTGAATAAGTGCTATGTTACCTAACTCAAGATATGCTTCGGCTGAGTTTTGAGATAAAACAGCCTCTTTAATTATTATCTCCAGTATTTCTTTTGCGCCCTCATAATCCTTTAAAAGATAGAATTTTATTACAGCCGTTCTAAGCATACTTTCGTACGCAGGTTCTGTGTGTTTGTAAAGTTGCTCAACTACATTAAAAGCTTTTAAGGCTTCTTCCGTTTTTTCAGATTGAAATTTTTCCAATAGGAAATAAGGTTTCCATAGTGGGAGCGATTTTTCATAATCCGCAAGAAGCGATGCTTCAATAGATCTTGCATACCCAAGGTATGCCTGTGCTAAAATTGGAGAGTCCGGATATCTTTCTGTAATAGAATTATAAACGTCTCCTGCTAATGTGTATTCCTTCTCAGCGAACATCTGTCTTGCAAAATTATAAAGCTCTCTTCCTTTGGAAGATTGTTTCTCATCTATGTCAAGAAAAACTTCATATGCTTTTTCAAATGATTTCATTTCAACATATAATCTCCCTAGCAAATAAGAAAAGCTAAGGTTATTGTTATCAGCGCAATCTTCAATAACATTAATTGTTGCATCAAGCGCACCCGGACGATTTATGTTCTCAAAAATCCTTGCCTCAACAAGATTTTCCTGTGATGGTTCTACAGAGATAATGTAACAATATTCCCTGGCAGCCTTTTCAAATTGCATTGTCATTGAATACAATCTTGCCAGATCAAATGAATACAATACTTTATCCGGAGAAACATTTTTGCCCTCCACATACAATTCGATAGCGAACTCAAATGCTCTTCTATCCAAAGCATAATTTGCAATAAATCTATAAAAGACAGGATTTACATTCTCTCCTTGCAAAGGTTTGCGCCAGACTTCAAAAGCTTTTTCTTCATTTCCCATCAAATAATAAGTTGATCCGAGCATTCCAAAAGCTTCAATATCGTTAGGACTTTGCTCCACCCTTGTATCAAGTATGTTCACAAGTGCAGCATAGTTTTTTGTTTGAGTGTATATTCGGTAAAGAGATGTTATATAAAGCGGATTGGATGGGTCGGATTGATAGAGCTCCAAATATATTTTTGCAGCAGATTCAAATTCACCAATCTGTTCATAACTTTGTGCAAGCGCCAGCTTCTGATCAGTTCTCTGCTGAGCATTTACAGAAATTAGCAAAAGAATTGAAAATATTAGTGTAATTGTAATTTTCATACGTGTGCAAAATAAGAATTTATTAGCCGCTTTCAAGGTCAATTAAAGGTTTATAATCCCATCATTTAAGCAATAATATGAATACATTAAGCATCGAAGTCATTTCTTATTCTTTAGAGAGAATTTGAGTATTTTTGACCTCAATGAAAAAGGTTTTTATACTTGGTTCTACAGGCTCGATCGGTGTAAATTGTCTAAACGTCATCGATAATCTGAAAGATGATTTTAAGGTAATTGGATTAACCATAAACTCAAACACCGAATTACTTCTTAAGCAAATTAAAAAGTATAATCCTGAGTTGGTTGTAACAAGAGATGAAAACTCAGCTAATAAAATTAGCAGTGAAATTCCTGAAGGATGTGAGTTGTTGGTTGGAGAAGAAGGATTAATCAAAGCCGCAAAGGAATCAGATTACGATATCTTAATGGGCGCGATGGTTGGGTTTGCTGGTTTAGCTCCAACTATTGAAGCAGTTAAAAGAGGGAAAAGAATTGCGCTTGCCAATAAGGAGACTCTTGTTGTTGCGGGTGAGCTGGTTACTAATTTGTGCAAGACAAATAACTCAGAAATTATTCCGGTTGATTCCGAGCACAGTGCAATTTATCAATGCCTGATCGGTGAAAACTTGAATGAAGTTGAAAAATTAATTCTTACAGCTTCAGGTGGACCTTTTCGGGATAAAGATAAATCGTTTTTTGAAAATGCAACTGTTGATGAAGCTCTAAATCATCCGAACTGGAAAATGGGCAGCAAGATAACAATTGATTCTGCCACGATGATGAACAAAGGACTTGAAGTTATCGAAGCACACTGGTTATTTGGCTTGCCTGCAGAAAAAATTGAAGTAGTGATTCATCCGCAATCAATAATTCATTCAATGGTTCAGTTTGTTGATGGCTCTATTAAAGCCCAGCTTGGTTTGCCGGATATGAAGCTTCCAATTCAATACGCATTAACTTTTCCTGAACGGGTTCAGAATAATTTTGCAAGGACTGATCTTCCTTCAATTAGTACTTTAAATTTTTTCGAACCAGATGTGAATAAATTTGAATGCCTTATGCTGGCATTTAATGCCCTTAATCAAGGTGGAACTGCACCCTGCATTTTGAATGCAGCAAACGAGGTTGCAGTCAAGAAATTTTTAAATAAAGAAATTAAGTTCTCGCATATTCCCTTGTTAATAAATAAAGCTTTAGATAAAGTTGAAAACAATTTTTCTACCGATTTGGGAACAATATTTGAATGTGACAGGAAGACAAGAGAATATGTTCTTACACTAACTTAAAATGGAGACTCTCTTTTAATGGATTATATAATTTACTTTGCGATTACAATAGGAATACTTGTTTTTATACATGAGCTTGGGCATTTTCTTGCAGCAAAAATGACTGGAATGCGTGCTGATGTTTTCGCAATCGGATTTGGAAAAAGACTTTTTGGCTATAATAAAAAAACCGGCTTCACTTTTGGCGATCTTCCAAAAGATTTTGATGGTGAAGGACATACCGATTATCGATTATCTCTTCTTCCTCTGGGTGGTTATGTAAAAATAGCAGGAATGGTTGATGAAAGCTTTGATACACAATTCGCTAACAAAAAACCAGAGCCCTACGAGTTCCGTTCAAAAAATTTCTTACAGAAAACTTTTGTTATTACGGCGGGCGTTTTTATGAACCTCCTTTTAGCCATAATGATTTTTTGGGGTTCAAATTACTACAAAGGAGATACTGTTCTTCTAACAACAACTATTGGTTACGTTAAACCGGAAAGTCCGGCTGATTCTCTCGGATTTATTACTGGTGACAAAATAATATCAGTAAATGGAGTTAGTGTAGACAACTGGGATGATCTGCGGAACGAAATATATGTTAGCAATCTGGGAGATGATTTAAATATTAAATTTTTAAGAAATGATGTTGAAGAAAATTTATTCGTTCCACGTAAATCAATTCCGGATATAGAAAAGAAAGGTGAGCTCATCACCCCCGAAGGTTACAAACCATACGTTGCAGAAGTTTTGAAAGACTCTCCTGCCGAAGCTGCAGGACTTCTATCCGGTGATATTGTTCTTTCTCTTGATGGCGAACCATTGAACGGTTCTCCTGAATTTATTGAACTTGTATCTCATAATGCAGGGAACGAACTCTCAGCAATAATACAAAGAGGCACAGATACACTTACTTTAGCTGTAACCCCGGGAAGTAATGGAAAAGTTGGAATATCAATCAGTGATGCCTTCGAGGGTAAGACCGCAAATATTACTTATGGATTTTTTAAATCATTTTCTGTTGCGGGAAAGCAACTTGCTAACCTTACAGTTCTCACATTTAAAGGTGTCAGCAAAGTTATTTCCGGTCAAATTGAAGTTGAGAATGCAGTTGCTGGTCCAATCCGAATAGCAAAATTTGCAGCAAAGTCAGCCGAAGTTGGAATAGCTGGATTTCTCTACTTTCTTGCTGTACTTAGCCTAAGTCTTGCCTTAATTAATATTATGCCATTTCCTGTTCTCGATGGCGGTCATCTTATGATGATAATAATCGAAACAATCACAAGAAGAGAAATTCCGGTAAAAGTTAAACTTGCTATTAACAATACCGGCTTTGTTTTGCTACTTATTCTGATGGTATTTATTATTTACAATGATATTCTTGCATTGTAAATACCGGTTGAATGTTAATAGATAAATAGAAAGCGCGTAAAACCCACCTATCATTTTTTACAACCTGCTGTAAAAAAATAACCGCCACTCACCGATTAACTAAATAAGTTTACTCAATAAATAAGCCCTGAATTGCAATCGGGGCTTAATTATCACTCATAGTTAATAAACAATATTCACCTTAATCCTGAATAAGATTATATTTGATGGGTAGAGAGAAGAAAATACCTTTAGATTTACAATATTCAATTGAAGGACATCAAAAAAATAGAACAATGAAATTAAGCCGCAAACAAGTTTACTGGCTTAGTCAGGTAACCGGCTGGACATTCTTTATTGGCATTAATCTTTTTATAATTTCGTCATTTGAAGAAGTTACTTGGCAGAGAATTCTTGTCTGGATATTTTTGGGTGTAATGGGAATAACTTTTACCCACCTTCTCCGAATTGTAATTCGTAAAAATAATTGGCTGAGTCTTCCTCTTAAAGAAACCATTCCCAGAGTTTTAATCGCAAGTATTGTTACCGGAACTATAATTTTTGCTTTCGTATTTGCAGCAGGTCATATAGCGGGGACAGTAAAGCCGGAAGAATTTAACTTAGCAAAGCCAATTGCAGGAGCAATTAATATTAGCGTACTTGTTCTGTTATGGAGTTTGATTTATTATGTAATTCATTATACGGAGAATTATAAGAAGAAAGAAATAGAATCGCTGATATGGGAAGCTGCAGTAAAAGATTACGAATTAAAAACCTTGAAGTCACAATTAAACCCGCACTTTATGTTCAACGCAATGAACAGCATCAGAGCTTTAATAGAAGAAGATCCTCAATCTGCAAAAGTTGCAATCACAAAACTCTCGAACATTCTTCGATATTCATTGCAGATGGAAAGAATGGAAAGAGTTCCGCTTGAAGATGAAGTTGAAACAGTAAAAAATTATCTCGATCTTGAAAGAATAAGATTTGAAGACAGACTTAAATATAATCTTGATATTGAAAGAAGCACAGAAAAAATTGAAATTCCCCCGATGATGATACAGACATTAATTGAAAACGGAATTAAACATGGCATAGCAAAAATAAGAGAAGGTGGAGAGATTAAACTTAAATCAAATCTTATGTCGAACTCTAACGGATCAAAATTAAAAATTGAAATAAGGAACAGTGGTCATTTCAGTGAAGAACTTTTAAAAAGTTCAAATGGCTTCGGTGTGAGCAACACAAAACATAGATTGAATCTGTTGTTTGGTGATGACGCAAAGTTTACTCTCCAAAATGAAAACGGAGATACTGTACTTGCGGTTGTTGAAATTCCAATCGATGCCATCAGGAATGAGTTTAATTTAAAATAGATTTTAACGTCATACATTGACGAATAGGGTCAGGCAATAACAATTATGAAGGAAATAAAATGAAAGCATTAATAGTTGATGACGAAAGATTAGCACGCACAGAGTTAAAAAGGCTTCTTATGCCTTTTAAAGATATTCAGATAGTTGGTGAAGCAGTTAATTCCGACGATGCACTTGAAAAAATTAATGAATTAAAACCCGATCTCATCTTTCTGGATATTCAAATGCCGGGTAAAACAGGATTTGAATTACTAGAGGAACTTGACAGTGTTCCTGTTGTTGTGTTTACAACAGCTTATGACGAGTACGCTTTGAAAGCATTTGAATACAATGCACTTGATTATTTATTAAAACCAATCGAGCCAAAACGACTTGAAGAAACTGTTAACAAGTTGATTGAAAAAGGTAGAAAGAAAGCCGCAGTGGAATCTGATTCGGAAATTCTCACAGAAAGCGACCAGGTTTTTGTTAAAGATGGCGACCGTTGTTGGTTTGTAAAATTGGAAAAAATCAGACTACTTGAGTCGGAAGGAAATTATGTGCGATTGTTTTTCGAAGACAACAAACCACTCATTCTGCGCACACTAAACTATCTCGATGAAAGACTTGACAGTAAAGTGTTTTTCCGTGCTAACAGGAAACATATAGTCAATTTAAAGTGGGTGGATTCAATCGAACCATGGTTAAATGGTGGATTGCTTGTTAAACTGAAAGACGGTCACAAAGTTGAAGTTTCCCGTAGGCAAGCTGTTAAGTTTAAAGATATGTTGAGTTTGTAATTCCTATCTTGTCATTGCTTCGTCCCGATTTATCGGGATGAAGCAATCTCATTTAAGTAGGAAGATTGCTTCGTCACTACGTTTCTCGCAATGACATACGGTAGTTAATTAAACAACTCCCACGCAATTCCAAAACGAATGTTGCCATCAGGCATTGGGTAGTACGGAGTTATGTAATACTGATTGTAATACATATTCTCCCAGATGAAATAAACAATTGCTACTTTTTTTATTTCTCCTGCTAAAGTGAAATCTAGTTTGTTGGTGGGTTCAACAATTACAGTACTCAGATAGTAATATTCTTTTGAATTAATCATTCCTGTGTAATAAAATTTAAAGCCAACTTTCAAGTCAAGATTGTCATCAAAGAATTTACCTTTTACATAAATGCCTGCATTAACCTGAAAATCAGGCAAATTTAAAATTCCCTTATGAAGATCTTCATATTCTGCTAACCGATAGAGTGATTCTCCTTCAAAGTAGTATGAAGAGTTCGTTTCTATCAAAATCTTCCAGAAATAGTAATTCAGATTCAATCCTACACCTGATAAATTTCCGGTTAGAAAATAATGTGGGTTCTGATCATATGGGGAGATAAAAAATGTGGGGAGATAGATACCACTTCTAGTAAAATACTTTAGATTAACAAAAAGACTATTCTTAGAATAATTTATTCCAGTTTCAAATGTTTCCACGTTATCACCGCTCGATAATATCTGTTCAGTTTGTGAATAGCCTGCATAAAGTGATGATGAATTATTAATTGCCAACTTTAGATCAACACCAAAACCATTTAAACTTCTAGTTTCCGGTTCTAAGTTTACAAAAGTGAAGCTTGAATATTTATAGTACACAGAAGGAATAAACTGATTGTTTAGAAAGTCTGCTGCTAATATAATTGAACCAGATATGGTTTTTTTATCCCAACTTTGAACACCATTCCCTGTAGTATCCCAGCTATATTGGTTTTCTAAATCAGATTTTGTATCCTCATAAGTTCCGAGCAAATCTAATCTAAAGATATCTATGCTCTGAGAGTAATAAAGCTGACTACCTAATGTCTTATTTTCCACCTGCTCACTAAAAACATAATTTTGGTTTGTTCTATTATTCAAATTATTTTGAGTGTATCTATAATAGATTGATAAATCCAACTTAGAATTATCAAATGGCTTTGCCATTGTTCTCAATCCAAAATTATTCTGCAGCACATCAAGCTTTTGATTTGGAAAAACAACAGGTGCTTCAGGACTATACATATCAATATTAAAGCTCGGAGGAATGTTATTAACACTGTCAATGTTAACACCACCATTCAATCCCTGCTTTGTACTAACAAAGTAATACCATGCTGTGAGATTGACAGAGTTTGACAAAAAGTATTTTAATTTTGTATTTACCTGCCAGAACGAAAAAGCTGTATTAGTATAATTACTATCAATACTTCTATTCGTCACCTCAAAAGAAAGGTTCCATCTTTTTGCAAGCAGTGCTGAAAATCTTCCATCAATCATTGCTTCGGCATCCGGACCCTGGTAATATTTTATCCTGGCATATGGAACTGGAACAACAAAGTCTTTTGTTATAAAATTTACGGTTACTGGATTGTTGTATGGGCCGTATAAAAATCCTCGTGGAGAAGGGACAATTTCAATTGAATCTATATCTTCACTCTGCACAAAATTTAAATCGAGTGAATTAGTATAACGGTTATTCCATAATACCCCATCAAGCATATAGCTAATTCCACCATTCCCAACTCCATAAATAAAAGTTTCATTCGGATACCCAACGAAACCAAGATCCTTTATAAAATTTAAGTTAAACGATCTCAGCAGGTCACCGGTATATCGGTAATTTTCAAACAGAAAAGTATTTCTACTTATAATTGTGCTTACATCCGTAAGTGGCCGACCTTGTAATGGAATAAGAGAATCCGCTTTGGCTACAGTTTCTTCCACTTTGGTCGTGTCTGATGCAAGTGTATCGGTTAGTATAATGGAAGTTGAGTCAGAATTAATCCGACCATTTTCAATTAATAGTGAATCGCTACTCTGCGGATAGATAAAAGAGGAAATAAATATCAGTGCTGCTAACAGTTTTAACATTAATTGTAATAAATAAATTCGTCAATTAACAAAAACAAAAGTAGAGAATTAAAAAAGAGTAAAAAAATGATATGGGGTTTCACCCGAACAAGTAAAATGTCAATTCTCATTTTAAGCCGTATTTACAAGGCTTTGGGCACAATTAATTTTTACAAATTATTTTGTTTCAAATAAATATTAAGTATTTTTCGCACGTAAGAATCATTAACATATAATCGGAGGGATCAAATGGCTAAATCAATGACGAAGAGTCAAATTATTACGCACCTTGCCACAAAAACCAAAACCACAAAAAAACTTGCCGGAGAATTTCTAGATGAGTTGGTAAAACTCTCATATAAAGAGGCAAAGAAAGAATTTGTACTTCCAGGACTTGGCAAGTTGAAAGTCGCTCAGAGACAGCAGAGAATGGGAAGAAACCCCGCCACAGGTGAATCAATTGTAATCCCAGCACGAAAAGTTTTAAAATTCAGAATTTCAAAAGCTGCAAAAGACGCGGTTCTGAAATAATTCTTTGATTTTAATATTCTTAAAGCGAAGGATGAGAGATTGTTCTTCGCTTTTTTATTTTGATCGGGTTTTATCAAAAGGAGCGAACATGGTAAACAAAAGTTTTATTGTTACTCTGTTATTTATAGCTAACCTACTTCTATCTTGCAATATTCAAACTGAAAAAAGTGAATTGAGATATTTTCCTGTAAACGATTTAAACGGAGTTATTACTCAATCAGAAATCCAACTGGATAAGAACATTTCAAGCGATGATAAAGGCTCAATAAAAATTGAAACATCTAAGCCTCTCGTCATTCGACTCTATGCTGTCGAAGATGTAAAGGTAGATGACACTCAAATTGTTTATGAAGCCAATGTAAAATCTGAAGGGCTAATCGGACAGGCATATCTTGAAATGTGGTGTGTGTTCAAAGACAAGGGAGAATTCTTCTCGAGAGGATTCGATTCAGTGATTTCAGGAACTAACGATTGGAAAACAATCAGGACAGTTTTTAATCTGAACGAGGGCGAGATGCCGGATCAAATAAAACTGAACGTGGTTGTTAATGGCGTCGGCACACTCTGGATAGATGATGTTCATTTATCAAAAATATGATGAATATTATTTATACCGTTGATGATATCCTCGATCCTTCAGAATTTATTAGTGTGTTGAAAAAAAGCACACTCGGTGAAAGAAGACCTATCGATGACTTTGACCGAATAAGTGAGATGTGTAAAAACGCAAACCTGACTATCACAGCCAGATTGGATGGAAAGCTAATTGGAGTTGCACGTTCAATCTCTGATTTTACTTATTGTACTTACCTTTCTGATTTAGCAGTTGATACAGATTTTCAGAATAAAGGAATCGGGAAAAAGCTTATTGAGGAAACGAAAAAGATGACTCCAAATGCTACTCTTATTTTGCTATCGGCTCCGGCTGCAGTTGAATATTATCCCAAAATAGGGATGAAAAGACATGATAATTGTTTCATTCTTAGTGATATAAATGATCTAAGGTAGCAACATAGTTTTTGTTGAAAACGAATGTTTACAGAATTTTTACTTGTCTATTATTAAATTTGCCCTACAGTTCGAAATTATTTCTTCAACATGACTTAAGAATTAAATGAAAAAATTATCTGTTCTGCTTCTGCTACCGGTATTCTTTTTAAGCTGCTCAACCAATCAAACAAATAAAATTGAAGATATCATTCAACCAATAAATCTGGAAGAAGGAATAGAGAAAGAAATTGTTATTAGTGATATTTTTTATGCACCAGTTTATAAATTAACCTTTGCACCAAATGACAACATGGTTGTTGATCATGACACGGTCAATAACATTTTAACACTAAAAGCTAAAGAAGGTTTTACCGGATTGGATGTTTTATCATTTACATACGAAAACCAGCAATATCAAATTCCGGTAATGCTTAAGCCAAGAAAAAAATATTTATTCATGTATAAACCAAAAGGAAAACCAAAGCAGGTAAGTCTTTTCGGTCAGTTCAATAGCTGGGACAGGACAAATCTTCCGATGGATGATTCAGATGGTAACGGTGTTTATGAAATAAAAATCCCTCTCGATCCGGGAAGATATGAATACAAATTTTTTGTTGATGGAAAAGAATTAATTGATTCTAAAAATCCAGTGAAAGTCCCGAATGGTTTGGGTGATTACAACTCAGTTTTAATTATTGAACCAGAAAAATCGGAAAAGATGTATCTTCATTGTCTGAATTCTGTTAGAGAAGATCAAACAAAAACATTCAACTATTACTTTGAAGGTGACTATTCACCTCTCATGAAAGAAATAAATGTTTTAGCCCTTCTGGATAATCAGGTTATCAATCCCAGCCTGATTAAAGTGGAAGGACATAATATTTCCATAATATTTCCTGATGATCTGATTGACGGAAAAAGATTACTGCGTGTTGTCGTTAAAGCCGAAGGTAAGTTTTCAAATATTCAATCTACTTGGATAATAGACGGAAAGGTTGTTAACAACGACGCACCCAAAAGCTGGTACGATGCCATAATTTATTCATTGATGATTGATAGGTTTAGCAACGGTGATCCTTCAAATGATAATCCTGTAAAGCACGATTCTTTGTTCAAACCCGCAAACTATAACGGCGGTGACTTGCAAGGAATAATCAACAAAATAAATGAAGGGTATTTCAATTTTCTCGGCATCAATACAATATGGATTTCTCCAATTGTCGACAATACAAACAAAGCTTATAGAGAATATCCGGCACCACACAGATATTATACTGGTTATCACGGATACTGGCCGGTTTCTCTGCAAGGAGTTGAAGAACATTTTGGCGATATGAGTTTAGCAAAACAATTGGTAAGCAAGTCGCATCAAAATGATATTAATGTTTTACTGGATTTCGTTGCAAATCATGTTCATGAAGAGAATCCTTTATGGCAGAAACATCGTGATTGGTTTGGCGTTCTTGAGTTACCCGATGGAAGAAAAAATCTGCGGCTTTGGGATGAATACCGCTTAACAACCTGGTTCGAGCCTTACATGCCTTCATTTGACTATGTTGGATCGAAAGAAGCACTCGAAACTATGACTAACAATGCAGTCTGGTGGCTGCAGCAAACCAGTGCCGATGGATTCAGACACGATGCGGTAAAACATGTCCCACACGAATTTTGGCGTACTTTAACTAAAAAGTTAAAAGAAAATATTGAACCAAACGATCCCTCAAAAATTTACCAGATCGGGGAAACATTCGGTGGTTATGATCTTATCAGTTCTTATGTCAATAACGGACAACTGAATGCACAATTCAATTTTAATCTTTATGATACTGCTATTCCTGTTTTTATTCAGAAGGAAATTTCATTTGAGCTTTTAGATTTGCAGATGCAAAAAACTTTTCAGGTTTATGGTGTGAATCATCTTATGGGAAATTTAGTGAGCAGTCACGATAAAATTCGTTATATGGCTTATGCTGATGGTGATCTTGAAATAAACGATGGAAGAGCCGGTGAGATTGGCTGGACTGATCCACCTTCAGTTGATCATTCTTCGAGCTATGACAAGCTGAAGTTACAGCTTGCATACACTCTGTCGATTCCGGGTGTGCCTGTAATTTATTACGGTGATGAAATTGGAATGACCGGGGCTGCTGATCCGGACAACAGAAGAATGATGAGGTTCGATAAAAATCTGAATGAATATGAAAAGCAAACCATCAAAGATGTTAGTAAATTAATCCATATCAGGAAAGATCACTCTGCTTTAAGATATGGTGACTTTTTAACTCTTCGGGCAGATAAAAATATTTACGCCTATATCCGGTCTGATATGAATGAACGAATACTTGTTATCTTAAATAAGAGTGAAGAAGAACAATTGGTTGAGTTAAGTCTACCTTCAATTTATAGCATAAGTAAGGCTAAGGATTTGATTAACGGTGACAGCTTTCAATGTAACAATGATATTATTTCCACCAGAATTAACGGTATAGGTTTTAAAATATTTAAACTAGAGCAATGAAAAGATTCATAGCTTTATTAAGAGGAATCAATGTTAGCGGACAAAAGAAAATTAAAATGTCCGAGTTGAAATCTCTGTTTGAGGATATTGGATTTCAGGATGTTGAGACCTATATACAAAGTGGGAATGTGATTTTCTCTTCCAAAGAAAATATAAAATCAAAGCTTGAATCTAAAATAGCGAAAGCCATAATAAAGCAGTGGGGTTTTGATGTTCAAATATTTATCCTTGACCCCGGTGATATTGATTATGTTTTGAAAACCAACCCATTTATTAAAAAGGAAAAAGGTATCGAAAGATTGTACGTAACTTTTCTTTCAGACAAACCAACAAAAGAAAACATTCAAAAGCTCAATTCAATAGAATCCTCTCCTGATGAATATCAAATTGATAAAAATTTGGTCTATTTATTTCTTCCCAACGGCGCCGGCAAAACTAAACTGAGCAACAATTTTTTTGAGAATAAACTCAAACTTGTTGGCACGACAAGAAACTGGAAAACTATAAAGGCGTTAAGTGAACGTGCCCAACTTCAATGAAACATTAAAATTGTTTTATTAACTTTACACATCAATAAAAAACTTTCTTAGATAATAAATGGCAAAAATTTCGATCTCCTTCGGCATCATATTTATAATACTTGGACTTGTTAGCTACTTTGGTATCAGTAGTGAAAGCATTACTGCTCTCATTCCGGCATTTCTCGGCATCCCGGTACTTGTTTTAGGCTTCCTTGGATTGAATGAAAAATATTTGAAACACGTAATGCACGGTGCTGCTGTATTTATGTTGATTGGTTTCGGTGGAACGGTAAACGGCTTAATTAAATTTTTTAGAATGTTGGGCGGTGAAGTTTTTGAACGACCATCAGCCATTACTGTTCAAGCAATTATGGCGGTGCTTTGTCTCGTGTTTTTAATATTCGCCGTGAAATCATTTATTGATGCAAGAAGGAAAAGAAGTGAATA
>Ga0210074_1000020_pt1 | contig 74204 bp, 64 predicted proteins | sample China_Galinas_Co_FD_184860 | JGI IMG/M metagenome (GOLD analysis project Ga0210074, IMG submission 184860) | Wetland microbial communities from San Francisco Bay, California, USA, that impact long-term carbon sequestration -... | ecosystem: Environmental > Aquatic > Marine > Wetlands ... | reverse complement strand
TTCCCTTGGTGGCAATGATGGACATGGACGGTGTTCTGGACGCATCAATCTTTTCCAGCTTGGCGGGCAACAGTTCATCCAGTTTCCTGTCCAGCCAGGCATCCAGATGTGCGTCATCTGGAATATTTTCTGCAGTGGTAGTCATGATCATTCTCCTGTTTTCTGGTGTTTGGGCTCAGGCTTTCTCAATCAGAAATACAAAACTGTTATCTGATGCATTGCTTGAAACCAGCCGGTTACCGGTTTGCTTGCAGAACGTGGCCATATCCTTAACCGATCCGGGATCGGTTGAGGTGACTTCGAGAATTTCACCGATGTTGATCCGGTTGATGGCCTTGCTCGTTTTGACGATCGGCAGGGGACAGCTCATGCCACGGGTGTTCAGTTTTTCAGCTATGGTTGTCATGACGACCTCCGCTAATAAATATATACCAAACGGTACAATATTCTTATATGCGATAATTCTAATGTCGTCAAGCAATAATGTACTGAAAGGTATAAAATACCCTTAAGCGAGAAATCCGGCACGAAAATGGCAAGAACCAGGCAATTCGATGAGCGTCAGGCACTTGTGTCAGCGATGCTGGTGTTCTGGGAAAACGGCTACGAGGGCACATCGATTAATGATCTCGAGCGGGCCATGGGCCTGAAGCGCACCAGTATCTACAATACTTTTGGTAACAAGCGTGCGCTCTTTGTACGTGTGATGAGCTGTTACAAGGAGTCCGTGATGTCCGCACTGTTCGCCGAGCTGGATGCTGCGCCCGGCATCAGGGAAGGGATCAGGCGCATGCTCAATAGCGCGCTTGACATCCATTTTAACGAGGACAGTCCGGGCGGTTGCCTGGTCGTGTTGTCATTGATGGAGAGCGGGCAGCATGATGAACAGTCGCAGTCCTCCATGCAGCAGACCATCCACGAGCTGAAGACCATCCTGCAGATGCGCCTGAACAAGGCAAAAAAGAGTGGAGAGTTATCGAAGCACCTGGATGCCGGCAGTACCGCGACGACCATTGCCACCACCATGGCCGGTATGATGGTGATGGGCAAGGCCAATTTTACCAGGGCCAGCCTGAAAAAGACTGTCGCCCAGGTAGTGAGTTTGCTGGGCTAGGACGTTGTGCCACGCGCTCGTACAGAAATAACCTGCCAGTCATTGTCGTTGTAATAATCGAGTCATCAATAATGCAGGAGCGGATTGTGTCCGTGATCACAGGGTATGAAGCGATAATTACGGTTCTCTGTATCAAGTGTGGCACATGCCCTTGAGCAGCATGTCGGCGTAGCCGATGATGCCGAGCAGTTTTCCCTCATCGATGACCGGCGCATAGGAGAAGCCGAGTTTGTTAAACAGCCGGGCACAGTAGCGGATGTTCATGTCCGGATCGACGCTGACCACGGGTTTTGACATAATCTCGTAGATATTGACACGCTCGGGGGCGCGGCTGACGGCCAGCACCTCGCGGGCAATATCGGATAGCAGCACGATGCCGTACTCGTCGTCTTCATTGCGCTTGTCAACGATCAGTACCACGGCACCGGTTTCCTTCATCCTCATCAACGCCTGGTCGGTCATCATCAGGCCGTCCACCAGCTGATAGTTGCCGGTCATTACATCTCTGACACGCACCGAACGATTGTTACTCATAGTTTGTCCTCCACGACTTCAGATAACTTGCTGATTTGCAGGCTCACGCCGACCGCGTCCTCGACATCCAGCTGAAAGGCGATACCGGCTCCCGGACCTTCATCGAACTTGCCTATGGCAGATATGCATTCAAGGATATCCCGGCTCATGTGTTCCTCGACCAGGAACATCAGCATGTCACGCTGTGTTTCCAGGTTCAGGCCAAAGAAGGTTTTTGCCGCCTGTATGCCCTCGCCGCGTACCTGGTTGAGCACCGTGGCACCCGTGGCGCCTGCCTGGCGGGCCGCTTCCAGGATCGCATTGGTCTTCTGATCCTCAACCAGCGCTATGATGAGTTTGAAATGCATGATGTCTTACCTCTCTTGCCTGTCGCTGTAGTTTAGTCTGAATTCTCCGGATCATTGTCATTCTTCGCGTCCCTGAGCCTGCGCAATCGCCACTCTCCCAGCTGTGCGTAGCCCATAACCGACATGATCGGGAACAGGCTGGCAAAGGCAATCAGGCCAAAGCCGTCGAGCAACGGACTGCGGCCGGGTATGGTGCTGGCCAGCCCGAGACCGAGCGCTGCGACCAGCGGCACGGTCACTGTGGACGTGGTCACGCCGCCGGAATCATAGGCCAGTGCGATGATGCTGCGTGGTGCATACACCGTTTGTATGAGTACGATGATGTACCCCGAGATGATGTAGTAGTGCAAAGGCGTGCCGGTGATGATCCGGAAGGTACCGAGGGCGATACCGAAGGCGACACCGATGGCCACCGCGACGCGCAGACCCCACACGGTGATTGCGCCGCCGGAGACCTGGTGCGCCTTGATGGCAACGGCAATCAGGGCAGGTTCGGCGATGGTTGTCGAAAAGCCGATGGCGGCGGCAAACAGGTAGATCCACTTGTAGTCATCCCATTGCAGGGTGGTGCCTGCGGTATCGACCGTGCTGCGGATAAACTCCGGGTCGGTGAGCTGTTGTGCCATGAGCTTGCCAAGCGGAAACAACGCTTCCTCCAGACCGACCAGGAACAGCGTCAGACCAATCAGGACGTAGACGAAGCCCACCAGCACACTCTTCAGGTTGGGGATATTCTGCCGCAGCACCAGCAGCTGGAAGCCGAGAATAATGCCGGCAATCGGCAATACATCGGAGAGGGTCGAGGTGGCGGTACTCAGCAAGTGCTGCAGGAAATCCATCAGACCACCATGCCGTAGGCCATCACGAACATCATCGGGGTCAGTGACGCAAACGCTATCAGTCCGAAGCCGTCGATCAGGGGATTGCGTCCCTGGATACTGCTGGCCAGACCGACACCCAGTGCCGTGACCAGCGGCACGGTCACGGTCGAGGTGGTGACACCACCCGAGTCATAGGCAATACCGATGATCTCCGGGGGCGCAACCGCCGTCATGATGACCACTCCGATATAGCCCCCCAGTATGAAGTACTGGATGGGCCAGCCACGGAGTATGCGAAACACCCCCGCGACAATGGCTACACCGACCGCGACGGCCACCGTCAGGCGCAGCCCCAGCGCATAGCTGTCCATGGTGACCTGTTGTGCTGCAATATGCCCGTCGGCGGCGGCGATCTTGGCGGCTTCGGCGGCGACAGCCGTCAGGGCCGGCTCGGCAATAGTGGTGCCGAAGCCCAGTGCAAAGGCAAAGGTCAGCAGCCAGAAAAGATTGGCCTTGCGCGCGAAGGAATAGGCAATCGATTCGCCAATGGGGAACAGGGCCTGTTCCAGGCCGCGTACGAAGAATGCCAGACCCAGAATGACCAGCAGCGTGCCGTACAAAAGTCCGCCCAGATCCGGTACCGGCTGCCGGATGACTACGATTTGAAAAAAGCCCACTACCAGGATGATGGGCAACAGGTCACGCAGGCTGGTGAGCAGGGTACCGAGAAAGGCTCTGAACTGTGTCAACGTGGCTGTCTCATTTCCTGTCGATGCCGCTGTGTTGGGCAGTAAAAAGCTGCAGTTTTACATCATCGCCGTTGCCGAACGTTCACGTGTCGCCGTCTGCCGGTAAATATGGCCGAAATGAGGCTGCCCCCATGACGCGCGTGGTCAGACACCCGGGCCCGGTAATTCTTCAGTTCCGCGTTGTTCATGAGCGCCCCTGTACTGCATGGTTGCGGAAGACGCACGGCCCTGATCAAACAATAGCGAGTGTCTGTCAGCCTGCACCGGACCAATGTCGCAATTATCAGGTATGCGTGCTTTGATCAGGGTCAATTCGGATGATGTTACATTGAAAATGAAGAATAATACTTGAATCGGCGTCTGAATGTTCGTGCGTTATTAACAATGTGGAGGCGGGTCATGACGGTCAGGGCAGTATTGAAGATGGGGGACCCCAGGCTGCTGGCGATGGCCCAGCCGGTTGCAGACTTTGCGACAGCGGAGCTGGATGCGCTGGTCACGGATCTGATGGACACCATGCTGGCAGAGGAGGGCGCCGGGCTGGCTGCCCCGCAAATTGGGGTCGGGCTACGCGTGGTTGTGTTCGGCTTTGAGAACAATGCTCGCTACCCCGATGCAGAGGCTGTGCCGCAGACCGTGCTGGTGAATCCGCTGATCGAGCACCTGTCCGAGGAACGTGAAGATGGCTGGGAGGGTTGTCTCAGCGTGCCGGGACTGCGCGGTGTGGTGTCACGCACGACACATATTCGTTACCGCGGTTTCGATCAGTATGGCACGGCCATTGATCGCGAAGCGCATGGCTTTCATGCGCGGGTCGTGCAGCACGAATGCGACCACCTGGATGGCATTCTTTATCCACAGCGCATGACCGATATGCGGCTGTTCGGATTTACCGAAGAACTCGAGAGACTCGCCGGCGGGTCCTGAGTGGTATCAGACCACGCAGGCCGCATGGATCAACGCGGCATACAGACGCGCCGCGTCGAGGGTTTCCTGCAGCGACACATGTTCATGGCGCGTATGCGCGACTTCCAGGCGGCCAGGCCCGCAGATGACCGGGACCGAACCCTGCTGGTGGAACAGGCTGCCATCCGAGTGTGAACGGAATGCCGCCGGGGACCATTCCCGCCCCGTCGCCTGAAACGCCTGCTGCAGCGGACCCAGCAGCGGTTCATCCGGGGCATGGGCATAGCCGTTTGCCCAGTAGAGGTTTTCGAACTGCAGCTCGCAGCGCGGGTGGGTGGCCTGTGCATTGGCGCGCGCGCCTTCGATCAGCCGCTCGACGACCGCCTGGTCGACCCCGGGGGGTGCGTGGATATCGATGGCCGCTTCGCATTGCTGTGCAACCATGAACAGGCCGGCGCCGCCGCGTATCTCGCGCGGGTTGATGGTGAGGCCGTGGGTATCTTCCGCGCCTGACTCCAGCAACTGCTGCATCCAGGCGAGCATGGCGTGGATGGCGCTGGCGCCCATTTCCGGCAGTGCGGCATGGGCGCGCGCGCCGCGCGCAGTGAGCAGGCACTCGTAGTAACCATAGTGATCCACGCACGGTACCAGGCCGGTGGGCTCACCGATCACGGTGAGCGGTGCGGTGCGCCATTCCAGCAGCGCCTCGGAACCGTCGCCGTACTCTTCCTCGCCGACGACCAGCGCCACGGTCAGGCCGCGTACAAGTGGTACACCGGACCTGGCAACGGCGATCACCGCCTCGACGATGGCGGCACAACCGGATTTCATGTCCGCGGTGCCCAGACCATGCAGGAGGTCACCCTCGCGGTGCAGACGTTGCTCCTCCTCGTCGATAAGCGGCACGGTGTCGACGTGGCCGACCCACATCAGCGTGGAAGGTTGCGGCCCGAGTTCGATGATCAGGTTGGCGCGCGTGTCCGTCGCCGGACCACTGCCTGGCGGCAGCGGCTGGCGCAGGTAGCGGACGCCGCACTCATTGAGACGGGTGGCAAATACCTGCATGGCCGGTTCCTCTGCATAGGACGGGCTGTACTGCTCGACGGCGTCCGTCAGCAGCGTCACGAGCTGCTCATTGTCGATCAGCCCGAGGATGGTATCGAGGTGGCTAGACATTATCTTTCAGCTTGCGGCGGGCAGCCTGTTTCTTGCCACGCAGGCGTTTGTAGTCGCGGTGGCTGGTGAGATTCTTGCTGAGGTAGATATGGCGGTCCTCGCGCAGGAATTCATGTTTGCGGAACAGTTTCAGGGCCGCCTTGTTCTCTGCGTCGGTGTCCACGATCATCATGCGGGCGCCGGCACGGATAAATGCCTCGGTAATGGCGGCGATCAGCCGGGTGGCGATGCCGCCGCCCTTTAGTGCCGGGTCGACGGCGAGCCAGGTGAGGTAGCCATAACTCCACGCACTGTTGCGCTTGTCGATGAGCGAGCCGAGCGCAAAACCGGCGAGCCGGCCCTCGCGTTCGGCGACAAAACAGAATTCACCATCGGAGTGAAACAGTCCGACCGCTTCATATTCATCCCAGGTACGGTACAGGCTGGGCCACTTGTCGGCTGTGAACACGGACTCGCCCAGCGCGTACACGGGCGGCAGGTCTTCCAGCTCCATTTCGCGCACCTCGATGTCCTTGCGGGTGGTACTCATTGTGTCTTTACCCGGGTTGATTTCGGGATGGGGAGTATACCTGATTCCGCTCAGTATCCCTTTCAGGGAAGCACCCGTAAAAAACGCCGGTCGCAGTTTCCTGCGCCGGCGTTTATGGCGATAAATGCTGGACGGACTCCAATCCCGGGTATTTTCTTGATTCTTTGAATGCAATGGGTTTACTCTCCTTAAAGCAAATGCGCAAACCGATACGCAAAATGATACTGATCCTTGTAGCCCTTGCACTGGCCGTATTGCCGCTGCGTGGCGCACTTGCATTGCCGGTGAAGGCTGTTGCTGGTGTCACTAGCCACTGCGAACAGATCGAAACTGCTACGCATTCACCGGACCCTATGTCTGGCATGCAGGAGGCTGCCATCGGTGGTTCCATGCATGACTGTGATCAGGGTTGTGACGGTAAATGTTGTAAAGGCACCTGCAACAAATGCGTTCACGGTTCAATCGCGTTAACAACTTCCATTTATGTCTCGCCAGATGCTCACCATAACTCCGTGGCTATCGCAATACCTGATGGCCTCCCTGGACGGACAGTCCACCCACCATTTCGACCTCCTATCTTTCTCCCCAGCTGATTCGGATCATGTCTGTGTGACTGCCACTTGTGGCAGCTACAATCAGTCGTGAGCAATTCCTGTCATATGGCTTTGGAGATTCGCTATGCCTTACTTCCGGAATACCGTCCGGCATCCCTGCAACCTTGTCGATGCAAGGATTGTTACCGCGGTTAAACGTTTTCGATATCTGCTCGCATGCTCTGCTCGGCAGCGTGCAGTGCTTATCGCACTCCTGCTGCCGCTGGCGCTTTCGTCAACCGTGTTGGCGAGTCCGGTACAAAGCAAGACTGTAAATACGCTCAGTCTGGAAGACGCGGTATCAATGGCGGTTAAAGGCAATCCCGGGCTTGCCGAGATGCAGGCGCGTGCCGAGGCCATGGAGGACATCCCGTCACAGGCCGGGGCATTACCCGACCCCATGCTCACACTGGGCGCACTGAACCTGCCGACAGACACCTTCAGTCTTGATCAGGAACCCATGACCCAGCTGCTGATCGGGATCGAGCAGTCACTGCCATTTCCGGGCAAGCTCGGGTTGAAAGAACGAGCGGCCGAGATCGATGCCGATGCGGCGGTCAGCAATGTCGATGAGGCACGCTTGCTCCTTATACGAAACGTCAGGCATACCTGGTGGCAGATCTATTATCTCGACCGGGCGCTGGATATCGTTGCACGCAATCAGGACCTGCTGCGACAGTTCGTGCAAATCGCACAGACCAAGTACAAGGTTGGGGAGGGTTTGCAACAGGATGTACTGCTGGCACAGGTTGAACTGTCCAAGCTGCTTGACAGTGAAATCAGATTGCAGGGGTTGCGTCAGCAACAGGTGCCGCGACTGAATGCACTGCTGGACCGTTCTACCAGTATGCCGGTGCAATTACCGGTACAGGTGGATGAAGACCTTGACAGGTTATTGCCTGAGTCGCAATTGTTCGAGCGTGCCGGGAAAGTCAGACCGTTGCTGGAGCAAAGGCGGCTGGAGGTTGAGGCTGCGCGGACGCGGCGGGATTTTGCCAAGCGTGATACCTATCCCGACTTCAAGCTGGGCGCCGCCTACGGTTTCCGCGAGGGGGACAATCCAGACGGCAGCTCACGGGCCGATTTTGCCAGCATCCGTCTTGGTGTCAGCCTGCCGCTGTATGCCGGTCGCAAGCAGGACAAGGCCGTCGATCAGCGCACCAGTGAACTGTTACAAAGACAAAATGCGCTGCAGGACGAATGGAACAAGGTGCAGGCAGAAATTTCCGCTGCCCTTGCGGACTACCAGCGTGCCAGCGAACAGGTGCTGCTGTTCAGGACCGGGATTATTCCGCAGGCCCGGCAAACGGTAGCCTCCATGCTTTCCGGTTACCAGGTCAGCAAGGTGGATTTCCTGAATCTGGTGAACGCGCAAATAACGCTATACAACTTCGAGACCCAGTACTGGAGCGCCCTGAGCGAGGCTAACCAGGCACTGGCGCGACTCGATGCTGCCGTGGGTGAGGGGGGCATCAATGAATAAACAGACACTGACGGGTGTGCTGCTGGCCCTTGTGCTGGGCGGAGGCGGTGGTTACTGGATTGCAACCACCCTCGATGGCAAGCGCGATGCGGCGGATGCAATGACCGGGATGGCAGCTGCCGAACCCGAAATTCTGTACTACCGCAATCCCATGAACCCGGCGATCACCTCACCGGTTGCCGCACAGGACGAGATGGGTATGGATTACATTCCGGTGTATGCCGGGGAGCAAAAGCCGAAAAAGGAACCCGAGGTGCTTTTTTACCGTAATCCCATGAACCCGGCGATCACCTCACCGACTCCCGCGCAGGACGAGATGGGCATGGATTACATCCCGGTCTACGCAGATGACGGGGAAAGTGATGAACCCGCGGGGACCGTCAGGATTGACCCGGTCACGGTGCAGAATATCGGGGTACGGACGGCGCTGGCCGAACGGCAAACGCTCAGCCGGCATATTCGCAGCGTCGGCCGGGTCGCTTTTGACGAGGAGCGGTTGTCCCGGTTGCATCCCAAGACCGAGGGCTGGATTGAGGAACTGTATGTCGACAAGACCGGAGAACAGATTGATGAAGACACGATCCTGCTCAATATCTATTCACCGCAACTGGTGAGCAGTCAGCAGGAATACCTGCTGGCCCTGAATAATCTGGACGTACTGAAGGAAAGCGCTTATGAGGAAATCCGCCAGGGTGCAAAAGAACTTGTCAGCAGCTCACGAGAGCGCCTCGAAATGCTCGACGTACCGGAGCACCAGATCCGCGAGCTGGAGCGTTCGCGCAAGGTCAAGAAGTATCTGCATATTCATTCGCCTTTTGATGGGGTGATCATCAATATTGGTGCACGCGAAGGTCAGTATGTCACACCAGCAACGGAGCTCTACAAGATTGCCGATCTCTCCAGGGTCTGGGTCATTGCGGATGTCTACGAGAACGAGGTGTCCTGGATACAGGCCGGTGATCCGGTGGATATGAAACTGGCAGCCATTCCGGGCAGAGTGTTCTCCGGGCGTGTCGGTTACATCTATCCCTATGCCGAAGCAAAGACGCGCACGATCAAGGTCCGTCTGGAGTTCGATAATCCGGATCTGCTCCTCAAGCCGGATATGTTTGCGGATGTCACCATCCACGCACAGCGCGAGGTCGACGCCATCGTGATACCGGCGGAAGCCGTGGTGCGCTCCGGTGAACGGGATCAGGTGTTCGTGGTGCGGGAACCCGGCAAATTCGAACCGCGTGATGTCACCCTCGGGGTTAGCGCCAGGGGCCTGGTACAGGTCATCGAAGGCGTATCCGCGGGAGAGACGGTGGTCACTTCCAGCCAGTTCCTGATTGACTCCGAGTCCAAATTGCGTGAGGCGACAGCGAAGATGCTGGGGATAATGTCAACAGGACAGGGAGAGGGTGATGATCAGGGCAATCATTGATGCCTCGTTGCGTGACAGGTTCCTGATCATTATTGCCACACTGATCATCGTGGCGGCCGGTGTCTGGGCGCTCAGAAGCATACCCCTTGATGCGATACCCGACCTGTCAGATGTGCAGGTCATCGTCTTTACCGAATACCCGGGCCAGGCGCCACAAGTCGTCGAGGACCAGGTGACCTATCCGCTTACCACGGCCATGCTGGCAGTCCCTGGCGCCAAGGTCGTGCGCGGTTATTCCTTCTTCGGATTTTCATTTGTCTACATCATCTTCGAAGACGGAATCGACATGTACTGGGCACGTTCCCGTGTGCTGGAGTATCTCAACTACGTGAGCAGTCGCCTGCCGGCGGGCATATCACCCAGCCTCGGACCGGATGCGACGGGTGTCGGCTGGATCTATGAGTATGCACTGGTCGATCGTAGCGGCCAGTATGATCTGGCCAAACTACGTTCACTCCAGGACTGGTATCTGCGCTATCCACTGCAGACGGTGCAGGGTGTGTCCGAGGTCGCCTCGGTGGGTGGTTTCGTCAAACAGTACCAGGTCGAGGTAGATCCCAATGTCCTGCTGGCCTATGACATTCCACTCGAAAAGGTCAGGAAGGCCATCCAGCGCTCCAATCAGGATGTCGGTGGCCGACTGGTGGAGATGGCCGAGACCGAATACATGGTGCGTGGCCTGGGTTATATCAAGAGTATTGAAGACCTCAAGGTAATACCGGTCGGGGTAGATGCAAAGGGTACCCCGATCCGGCTGGAAGACGTCGCCAACATCCACCTCGGGCCGGAGTTGCGGCGCGGTCTGGCGGAGCTCGACGGCGAGGGTGAAGTCGCCGGCGGAGTGGTGATTATGCGTTACGGGGAAAACGCATTGACCACGATCGAACGTGTGCGCGACAAACTGGAGCAGCTGAAAAAGGGTTTGCCGGACGGTGTGGAGATTGTCACCGTCTATGATCGCGGCAACCTGATCGAACGGGCGGTCGATAATCTCACCATGAAACTGATCGAGGAATCCATCGTGGTCAGTCTGATTACAATCCTGTTTCTGCTGCATGCCCGGTCCGCACTGGTCGCGATTCTGTCGCTGCCGGTTGGTATTCTCATTGCGTTCATCATCATGCGCTGGCAGGGCATCAATGCCAATATCATGTCGCTGGGCGGGATCGCCATCGCCATCGGTGCCATGGTGGATGGCGCCATCGTCATGATCGAAAATGCGCACAAACACCTCGAACACCGTGCTGACAGGAAAGGGAGCCCGCTGGAACTGCGCGAACGCTGGGAAGCGATAGGGGAAGCCTCCAGGGAAGTCGGACCGGCCCTGTTCTTTTCGCTACTGATCATCACCGTCTCTTTTTTGCCCGTGTTCACATTGCAGGCCCAGGAGGGGCGACTGTTCGCACCGCTGGCCTACACCAAGACCTACGCCATGGCCGGTGCCGCGCTGCTGGCGATCACGCTGGTGCCGGTGCTGATGGGTTATTTTATTCGCGGCAAGATTTTGCCGGAGGCAAAAAATCCGGTAAACCGGTTTCTGCACGGTATTCATGCGCCGGTATTGCGTGTCGCGATCAGCTGGCGCTGGCTGACGCTGCTGCTGGCGCTGCTGCTGCTGGGCGGGAGTGTCTACCCGGTCATGAAACTGGGTAGCGAGTTCATGCCGCCGCTGGACGAGGGCGACATCCTCTATATGCCGACGACCTATCCAGGGCTCTCCATCACCAAGGCGAAGGAACTGCTGCAGCAAACTGACAAGATCCTGAAGACCTTCCCCGAGGTTGAGACGGTATTTGGCAAGGTAGGGCGGGCCGAAACGGCAACCGATCCGGCCCCGCTGGCCATGCTGGAGACCACGGTCAGGCTCAAGCCCAAGGATGAATGGCCGGATCCCGGCAAAACCACCAGAGATCTGATGAATGAGATGGATAAGGCAATCCGTTTTCCGGGCCTGGCCAATGCCTGGACCATGCCGATCAAGACGCGGATTGATATGTTATCAACCGGCATCAAGACGCCGATCGGTATCAAGGTCAGTGGCCCGGATCTGGAAGTACTGGAGCAGGTGGCCAGTGACATTGAGCAGGCTGTGAAGCAATTGCCCGAAACACTCTCGGCCTTTGGCGACAAGGCGGCCGGTGGTTACTACCTGGATTTCGATATTCGCCGGGAGGAGGCGGCACGCTACGGCCTGACCGTCGGAGACATCCAGGATGTCATTCAGACCGCGATTGGCGGCATGAACATTACCTGGACGGTGGAAGGGCTGGAGCGCTATCCCGTGAACCTGCGCTATCCTCGTGAGTTACGTGACAACCTTGAGGAGCTCAAGCGTGCGCTGATTTCAACACCCACGGGTGCACAGATTCCATTATCTCTGGTGACTGACTTGCTTATGCGGCGTGGTCCTCCTGTCATCAAGACGGAGAACGCGAGACCGAATGCCTGGATTTATGTCGATATCACCACCTCGGATATCGGTGGCTATGTTGAGAAGGCGAAAGCGGTTGTCGATGCACAGGTGAAGCTGCCAGCTGGATACACCCTGGGCTGGTCGGGCCAGTTCGAATACATGGAGCGTGCCGCAGAACGCCTGCGCATCGTGGTGCCGGTAACCTTGATGATTATCTTTTTGTTGCTGTATTTCAATTTTCGCAATATCAGCGAACCGCTGGTGGTGATGTTGTCCATACCCTTCGGACTTATTGGCGGCTTCTGGCTGGTGTACTGGCTGGGTTTCAATCTGTCGGTGGCGGTGGCGGTGGGTTTCATCGCGCTCGCCGGTGTGGCCGCCGAGATTGGCGTACTGGTGCTGACCTTTATCGATCAGGAGGTAGCGCGTTGCCGCCATGAAAAGGGTAGTGCCACTGAGCGCCTGGATGCCAGCGATATTCTGCAGGCGGTTCACAGAGGCACCTCGGAACGCGTGCGGCCGATTGCCATGACGGCAACCGCAATCATCGGCGGTCTGTTACCGATCATGTGGGGCAGCGGTACCGGCTCCAGCGTGATGCAGCGCATAGCGGCGCCGATGGTTGGCGGGATGGTCACAGTGACTATACTCAGTTTACTGGTGCTGCCGGTGATCTACGGACTGGTATTGCAGTGGCGTGAACGATAATGGCACGGACATACACGCAAGGACACGCAGCAATGAGATGCGCGGTGTACCTTTCAGTATGATGAGCAAGGTGAAGCGTGGGTGGCTATTGTTGCCGGCGCGCGGGAACGCCCGATCAACGCCGGCATGAAGGAGGTTTCTGTGACAGATTCAACTGATCCCGTATGCGGTATGCAGGTCAGCAGCGACAGCGAACACCGCTATACGCATGCCGGCACCGACTATTACTTCTGCTGCGCCGGTTGCCTGGAAAAATTCCGCGCCGATCCGGATAGCTACCTGCGACCTGCAGCAGCTCCTGCCGCCTGCCCGACCGAGAGCTGTGACCTCGGGTCAGCGAACTACACCTGCCCCATGCACCCGGAGGTCCAGCAGACGGGTCCGGGCGCCTGTCCCAAGTGTGGCATGGCACTGGAGTCCATGGGCGTGCCGGTGGCGGCGACGAAAACTGAATACACCTGTCCCATGCACCCGGAAATTGTTCAGGACCATCCCGGTAATTGTCCCAAGTGCGGCATGGCACTGGAAGCGCGCAGCGTTACCGTTGAGGAAAGCAACACAGAACTCATCGACATGACGCGGCGCTTTTGGGTCAGCACGCTACTGGCATTGCCCGTGTTTGTACTGGCAATGGTTGCCGATCTGGCGCCGTCTCTGCTGCCGGCAGGCTTGAGCATGCGGGCTGTGCAATGGACTGAATTTGTGCTTGCCACTCCGGTTGTGATCTGGGGCGGATGGCCGTTCTTTGTGCGCGGCGTGCAATCGGTCATTAGCTGGAACCTGAACATGTTTACGCTGATTGGCCTGGGTGTTGCTGTCGCCTGGACCTACAGCACAGTTGCCTTGCTGTTTCCGGGGATCTTTCCGGCAGTCATGCAAATGGAAGGCGGGCGTGTGGCTGTTTATTTCGAGGCGGCGGCCGTCATTACGGCACTGGTACTGCTGGGACAGGTACTGGAATTACGGGCACGCAGCCAGACCAATGCCGCCATCAAGCTGCTGCTCGGGCTCGCGCCTGCCAGCGCGCGCATTGTTCGGGATGACGGCAGCGAGGAAGACATCCCGCTGGAGCAGGTGAAGCCCGGCAATATCTTGCGCGTCCGCCCTGGCGAAAAAATACCGGTGGACGGCGTGGTCACTGAAGGCAGCAGTTCGGTGGATGAATCCATGGTGACCGGCGAATCCATTCCTGTGGAAAAGAGTGCGGGTGAAAAGCTGATTGGTGCGACGGTGAATGCGACCGGCAGCCTGCTGATGCGGGCTGAAAAAGTCGGCAGCGACACCCTGCTGGCACACATCGTACACATGGTCGGTGAGGCGCAGCGCTCTCGCGCACCGATACAGAAACTGGCCGATATCGTCGCCGGCTACTTCGTGCCGACGGTGGTTATTGTTGCTGTCATTACGCTGTGTGTGTGGGGCTTCTGGGGGCCGGAGCCACGGCTGGCACATGCCATCGTCAATGCCGTTGCCGTATTGATTATTGCCTGCCCCTGTGCCCTGGGTCTGGCCACGCCCATGTCGATCATGGTGGGCACCGGCAAGGGTGCTACCCTGGGGGTGCTGATAAAGAATGCGGAAGCACTGGAGATCATGGAGAAGGTCGACACCCTCGTCATTGACAAGACCGGCACGCTGACAGAGGGAAAACCAAAACTGGTTGCGGTGCAGGTAAGCCACGGTTTTACCGAGGATGATGTACTGCAACTGGCGGCCAGCCTGGAGCGCGCCAGTGAACACCCGCTGGCCGAGGCGATTGTGCGTGGCGCGGAAGACCGGGGTATGGGTCTGAGTCAGACAGAGGATTTTACTTCCGTCACCGGCAAGGGTGTCATCGGCAAGGTTGACGGGCGAACGGTGGCACTGGGCAACCTGAAACTGCTGGAAAGTCTCTCTATCGATCCGGGGGAACTGACACAACAGGCAGAAGCCGGGCGTGCCGGGGGCCAGACCGTTATGTTCGTCGCCATCGACGGTAGTGCTGCCGGGCTGATCGGTGTTGCTGACCCGATCAAGGCATCGACACCGGAGGCCATCGCCGATCTGCACAGGGAGGGTCTAACGGTGGTGATGCTGACCGGTGACAGCCGCACCACAGCCATGGCCGTTGCCGGCAAGCTCAATATCGACCGGGTGGAAGCGGAGGTCCTGCCGGACCGGAAGGCAGAGATCGTCAGGCAGCTGCAGTCCGGGGGCCGCATAGTTGCCATGGCCGGCGATGGCATTAACGATGCCCCGGCACTGGCCCAGGCGCATGTCGGCATTGCCATGGGGACCGGTACCGATGTGGCCATGGAAAGCGCGGGTGTCACGCTGGTCAAGGGTGACCTGCGTGGTATCGTGCGGGCACGGCGCCTGAGTCGCATGGTGATGCGTAACATCCGCCAAAACCTGTTCTTTGCCTTTATCTACAATTCGCTGGGTGTGCCGGTGGCGGCGGGCGTGCTCTACCCGCTGTTCGGCTTATTGCTCTCACCGATGATCGCGGCCGCTGCCATGAGTTTCAGCTCGGTATCGGTGATCTCCAATGCGTTACGCCTGCGCAAGGCGAAGATCTGAGGGCAGGCGGTGGGTGGGGATTTGGATTGGGACCGGGTATGGCTGGGGGGCATGCAGCACCATGGCCGTCACTGCGCTGGTAGTACAGGGGTGATAGCAGCCAGCAGGCCAAATATAACCAGCTCAAACTCTGCCCGGAAACCAGAAACCAGGGTGATGGATCGATGTATCCATGGGCACACGAGATACGACTGTGGAGGAGTATTCAGTGAAAGACCGTTCGGGCGGTAGCGGTGACCGCGATGGTATCAGTAGAACGCGGACAAATACCTGTGCCGGGTAACGATGCCTTTCCGGGTTTTCCGGAGGATTTGTTCCTGTTTCTGCGAGACCTTGCCGCAAACAACAACCGCGACTGGTTTAAGGCACACAAGGACCGCTATCACGCCTCTGTCGTCGATCCGGTGTGTGATTTTATCGAGGCCATGCGTCCGCGGCTGCAGCAGATTTCGCCGCACTATATCGCCGATTCCCGTCCGCACGGCGGCTCCATGTTCCGTATTTACCGGGATGCGCGTTTTTCCAGAGACAAGCGGCCCTACAAGGAGAATGTCGGCTGCCAGTTTCGCCACGAGACCGGCAAGGATGCCCATGCCGCCGGTTTCTATGTACATCTCGCCAATGACGGCATCTTCTTTGGCGGCGGAGTGTGGATGCCGCCTGCTCCGGTGCTCGGCAGAATCAGGGATGCAATCGTTGAACAGCCGGAGCGCTGGAACAGGATCACTCGTAACCGAACATTTATCAAACGTTTTGGTGGCGTGCACGGTGATGGCCTGAAGCGGCCACCGCGCGGCTATGCTGCCGACCATCCCTGCCTGGAGGATCTGAAGCGCAAGACCTTTTTCGCCAGGCAGGCGGGTAGCCGGGAACTGGCGACCTCGCCCGATTTTATAAATGAGGTGACCCGTGCCTTCAGGGCCGCCAGTCCGTTCATGGCCTTCCTTGCGGCGGCGCTTGAGTTGCCCTTTTAGGCCGGGGTGGTTATCGAGGATGTGTGGCCGATTCAGTTTACATACCCCGGAAGCCGAAATCCTGCAGGCCTTCGATGTTGCGCCTGCCGTTACGCTGGTGCCGCGTTATAACATTACGCCTTCACAGGAGATCCCGGTGGTCCGTGTCCACGGTAACGGGCGGGAACTGGCCCTGGCTCGCTGGGGCCTGGTACCGGGCTGGTCAAAGCAGGCGCGGCCCAAATACTCCACAATCAATGCACGCGTGGAATCGGTTGCCGGGAAACCGACCTACCGCGCGGCCTTCAAACACAGGCGCTGCCTGATCCCGGCGGATGGTTTCTACGAGTGGCAGCAGGCCGGTGATAAAAAGGTCCCGCACTATATTCACATGCAGGATGAATCCGTATTTGCATTCGCGGGATTGTGGGAGCACTGGCATGGCGAGGAAGGGGCCTTTGACAGCTGTGCCATTATCACTGTGCCGGCAAGCGGGATCATGGCGGCGATACACAGCCGCATGCCGGCGATTATTGCAGCGGCTGACTATGACGCCTGGCTGGATACGGGCTGCAGCGACACGTCCGCTATCATGCCGCTGCTGGAGACGTCGTCATCCGATAAACTGGAAGCCTATGCGGTCAGCAGTTACGTGAACTCACCGCAACACACCGATGCACGCTGCATAGAGCGGGCTTGACAGGCATCGCGAATCGCACGGTAAATGATGGGTAGGAGCGTCGGTTCTCATTCACAGCGTTCCTAGCAGCATCCACCCGTGCCGGTCTGCGGCACACAGCAACTGTTCGCAGAGGCTGCCTCGTCATCGCAACTGAAGGTAGGAATTGTCTCAAGTGAATGGAAGCTTTCCCAGGCGATGCCTTGCGGGTCCTGAGTCCAGTACTTGTCGGAACGCGCATAGCAGCAGGCCGCGTCACGCTGTTCACGACCGCTGATGCCTGCCTGCTGCAGGCGTGACTGTATGGCGGCCAGTTCCTCATCGCTGTCGGCCTGCAGACCGACATGATCCAGTCCGGTTTTCGCACCGCGTTTTGAAATCGCGAAGTTGACGGCCGGTTCAGTCAGGTCCCATTTTGCGTAATCGGTTTTGGTGACGCTCGGTTCAGTACCGAACAGGGCGGAATAGAAGCGAATGTTTTTCTCGATGTCATCGACAGAAATATGTACGTGCAAGCGGCTCATGGTTGACCTCCAGTCAAGCGTGTCTCCAGGCACAAAGGGTGTGGCGGAACGTTGTGGTAAGCAGGCGGCACAGGGTGTGGCCACCCAAGTTCATGGGATAAATATATGCTTAAACGTATATATGGTCAAGCATATATTATAAATCAGTGCTTCAGTTCACGTGCGTACCATCAGCCGCCTCGGCATCCAGCAGTACCGCCATACGCCTCCTTGCGGTAATGCGGGCAATCGGCAGGTCGGTGCCCTGTTGCCATTGGCGGATGGCCTCACGCTTGCCGCTACCGGTGACCAGTACCAGCACGTCACGGCTGTCACTCAGCGATGCCGCACTCAGGCTGACACGTTCTGGAGGTGGTTTGGGTGCACCCGAAACGGCATGGACGAGCTCGCCCGGCGGGAACACATGGCCGGGAAACAGGCTCGCCGTATGCCCGTCTTCCCCCATGCCAAGCAGCACCATGTCAAACGGGCGTGCCGGCTCGATCACTCCGGCATAGTGTTGTGCGGCGGTTTCCGCGCCGAGCTCGGCCGCTATCGGATGGATGTTTCCGGCCGGGACGTGTCCCGCTGCCAGCCAGGCGCGATTCACCATCTGGCTGTTGCGATCGTCATCCCCGGCCGGCAGACAGCGTTCATCACCGAAATAGAGTTGCCAGTGGTTCCAGTCTGCCTGCGAGCTGGCAAGCTGGCGGTAGACCTGCTCAGGGGTACGCCCGCCCGCCAGCACCAGCCGGAATACGCCACGTACCTGTATGGCGCTGGCAGCGGCCTGCAAAATGAGTTCTGTCGCATGTGTGGCGACCGCGTCGGCGTCGACCAGGATCTGCCAGTCGGTGTTGACCCGTACGGCCGGCATCCCGGTTAATTGATGCTGCAGATCTTGCAGGGCCGCCAGCTGCGGCCATCCTGCGCAATCAGTTCTTCCGCTGCACGCGGTCCCCAGCTGCCGGCGGCATAATTGGGAAAGTTGCGCGGTGGCAAGGCGTGCCAGACATCGAGTATCGGTTCGACCAGTTCCCAGCCGGACTCGATGACATCGGCACGCTTGAACAGTGTCGGGTCGCTGTTCATGCATTCGTACAACAGGGTTTCATAGCCGGTTGTCGGGCCGTCGCCGAAATAGTCACTGTAGCTGAAGTCCATTTCCACCGGACTGATCTGCGGTATCGGGCTGGGTACCTTGGCATTGAACGACATGCCGATGCCCTCATTGGGCTGTATGCGCAACACCAGGGTATTCGGCGGCACCTGCTCGCGACGCAACAGTGAATCGCGAAACATCATGTTGGGCGCCTGTTTAAACTGCACCACGATTTCAGTATAACGTCCCGGCAGGCGTTTACCGGTGCGCAGATAAAAGGGCACGCCGGCCCAGCGCCAGCTGTCGATCAGCAACTTCATCGCCACAAAGGTTTCCGTCGAGGAGTTCGGCGCCACGCGGTCCTCGTCGCGATAGGCGACGGCGGTGCTGCCATTCGCCAGGGAGTTTTCCCCGTACTGGCCGCGGACGACCTGCGTCAATACCTGCTCTGGCAGGATCGGTTGTATGGCGCGCAGGATCTTGGCCTGCTCATCGCGTACCGCATTGCCGTCGAGCGAGTTCGCAGGCTCCATGGTGACGGTCGAGAGCAGCGCCAGCAGGTGGTTGGGTACCATGTCACGCAGTGCGCCGGTCTGGTCATAGTAGCCGCCGCGGCTTTCGACACCGATGGATTCGGCGACGGTGATCTGCATGTGATCGATATAACGGTGGTTCCAGATCGGCTCTACGGTGCTGTTTGCAAAGCGGTACATGAGGATGTTCTGTACCGTTTCCTTGCCCAGGTAGTGATCGATGCGGTAGATCTGGTCTTCATTAAAGGCCGCCTGCAGGGTGGTGTTTAATTCACGTGCCGAGGCCAGGTCCCGCCCGAAGGGCTTCTCGACCACCAGGTGGCGCCACTGATCGCCCTGCTCGGTAGCCAGGCCGGCAGCATGCAGGTAGCTTGCGATCTCGCCGAAGGTGTCAGGCGGCGTCGCGAGGTAGAACAGGCAATTGCCGCCGGTGTGATGACTGGATTCGATGTCATCCAGCATGGCCGACATGCGACTGTAGGTTTGCGCATCGCTGAGGTCGCCATTGAGGTAGTGGATACGCTGCAGCAGTTCTTGCCACAGATCTGCAGTGATTTCCCGGGTGAGAAATGGCCGCGCGGCCTTGTCTATATAGTCGCGGTAGGCATCTGCATCGCGGTCACGGCGTTCGACGACAATGATCCTGAAGTGTTTCGACAGCAGGCCATCGGTCATCAGGTGATACAGGGCCGGGAACAGTTTGCGCTTGGCAAGGTCACCGCTGGCACCGAAGATCACCATGACGCCCGGTGGCGCCGGTGGTACTTCTGACTTTCGCGAGGTCAGCATGTTCATTGCCCGCCAGGCTGTTTTTCGTGGTGCCCGCCGAATTCAAATCGCATCGCGGACAGCAGTTGATTGCCAAAGTCGGCCGCGTCGCGTGAATTGAAACGGTCATAGAGCGCGGCGCTCAGCACGTGCACCGGCACCCCGGCCTCGATGGCCGCGATATTGGTCCAGCGTCCCTCGCCGGAATCCGATACCCGGCCGGAAAAGGTTTCCAGGCCAGGGTCCTTGCTGAGCGCATTGGCGGAGAGGTCCAGTAACCAGGAGGAGATGACGCTGCCCCGGCGCCACAGTTCGGCCACCGCACCGACATCGATATCGTACTGGAAATCGCGGTTGTCACGCAGCGGTGCCGTCTCCGCATCGTGTTGCTGTGACTGCTTGCCAATGTTGGCATGTTTCAGCAGGTTGAAACCTTCTGCATAGGCCGCCATGATGCCGTATTCAATTCCGTTGTGAACCATCTTCACGAAATGCCCGGCACCGGATGGCCCGCAGTGCAGGTAACCGCGCTCCGCGCTTGTATAGTCGCCATCGCGTCCCGCGGTTCGCGGGATCTCGCCATGCCCCGGAGCCAGTGCGGCGAACACCGGGTCGAGTCGCTCAACGCTCGCCGTGTCGCCGCCGATCATCAGGCAGTAGCCGCGCTCCAGTCCCCACACACCGCCGCTGGTGCCGACATCCAGGTACTGCATGCGGTGACTGGCGAGTCTGTCGCTGCGGGCAATGTCATCCTTGTACCAGGAGTTGCCGCCATCAATAATCGTGTCGCCGGGTTCCAGCAACGGGATGAGGTTGTCGATGAAACCATCCACGATGCCTGCCGGGACCATCAGCCAGATGGCGCGGGGCGCATCGAGTTTGCGTACCAGGTCCTGCAGGTCATCCGCGCCAGTGGCACCCTCCGCGACCATCTCATCGACCGGCCCGCGACTGCGATTGTGCACCACGCACTCGTGCCCGGCCCGCAAGATGCGACGCACCATGTTGGCGCCCATACGTCCCAGTCCCACCATTCCAATTTGCATGTTTGCTTCCTTGTGTGCTTGACCACTACGTGAAGGTAATGTCACTGTTGAAATTATCGGTAACCTGCAGGAGCGGCGTCCTCGCCGCGAATTAGCGCGATGGGAGGCGCTCCTGCACTGGATTTTCTGTGTAGCCGAGTTTAAGCGTTTTTATTAATACGCTGCCACGGCATTATACGATGCCGCATAAACGGCGGCGCCCTGCAATGCGGCCATGTCATTCAACACGACCCGGACCGGTATACGTTCCATTAAACCCTGCATGCGTCCCTTGGCACGAAAGGCCTTGATAAAGGTGCCGTCCTGCAGCGGTTGCAGGATCTTCGGCGCGATGCCGCCTGCGATATAGATGCCGCCGGTCGCCATGATCTTCAACGCCAGGTTACCGGCCTCGACACCGTAGAGGTGTACAAACAGACCCAGTGCCTCCACGCAGGTGTCATCGCGTCCCTGCTGCGCAGTTTCTGAAATCACGGCGGCGGCGTCGCCTTCGTGCATCGCCCGTTTTAACCAGTCGGGCGCCGGCCGCTGGCGAAGCTGGCACAGACATTTATGCAGACTGACCAATCCGTCACCCGAGACCACGCGCTCCCAGCTGACATGCTCGTAGCGCGTTTGCAGGTACCGCAGCAGCGCCATGTCCAGTTCCGTCTGCGGACTGAAATCCGTGTGTCCCCCCTCGCAGGCAAAGGGATGATGCTTGTGACCGTCGAAATAGAAGCCGGCTTCACCGAGGCCGGTACCGGCCGCGATAATAGCGGCATTGCCGGTAGCCTGTTTGTTGCCTTGTTGCAGGGTATAGACATCGTCGGCCTGCAGGGTGCGCAGACCCCATGCCGTGGCCTCAAGGTCATTCAACAGTGACACCCTGGCAAGGTCGAGGTGTACAGCAATGTCCGCGGCACTGATATGCCACGGCAGGTTGGTGATGTTGGCCGTTTGCTGCTGCACCGGGCCGGCGACACCAAAGCAGGCGGCGTGCAGTCTGTGCTGATGCGTGTCCTGAAAATCGCTAATGATTTCGTTTAGCGAGGCAAATTGCTGGCTCGGGTAACTGGCTGTTGCCAGCAATTCCAGCTGACGCTCGCTGACATTCAGCACGGCCAGCCGGGTGCTGGTGCCGCCAATATCCCCGGCGAGTATGCGTGTGGTCGGGTTGCTCATGTGGTTGCTCAGAAACAGGGTTTGACCGGCGCATTGTTGAAGCGCTCGATACTGGATAGTATCTCACGATATGCGGCCGCGCGATCCTCCCAGCCTTCGATCCTGACCCACTTGTTGGCCTCGAGGTCCTTGTAGTGATCGAAGAAATGCGCAATCTGATCGAGTAACTGCGGCGGCAGGTCCCCCATGGACTGGATGTGGCGGTACTGGTTGGAGAGCGGGTCAATCGGCACCGCGACTACCTTGGCGTCCGGGCCGGATTCATCCGTCATTTGCATCATGCAGATGGGTCGGCAGCGAATCACCGAACCGCTGATCAGTGGCACCGGTGTGATCACCAGCACGTCCACCGGATCACCATCCTCGGACAGGGTGTGCGGCACGTAGCCGTAGTTGCAGGGGTAGTGCATGGCCGTGTTCATGAAGCGATCCACAAACATGGCACCGGTCTCCTTGTCGACCTCGTACTTCACCGGGTCGCTGTGCGCCGGGATCTCGATGATGACGTTGACTTCATCCGGGATGTTTTTGCCGGGTGTGACTCGGTCGAGGTTCATGGTGATTGTCTCTTGGTACTGTTATTTGATGGTAACAGTTTTTACTGTTTAAACGTCCCGGTCTCTAAATACGCTGCGGAAAATACATTTGTCAGGATGCTATTACGTTCGGTGTGTTACGGCAATCCTGCGGGCCGTCTCCACGGGTACGCCGGCGGCTTCTGCAAATTCCGCCCACTGCTGCACCGCCGCCTGAACCTGTTCGAGGATCTCAAGTCCCCGACCGCGTTTCATGGACGCATTCTTTTCGCAGGCCACAAAATCATCCTGTATAAAATCATCACGCTTGCCGTTGAGTGTCATCTGGTGGCTGCTGGTCCAGTGGCCGCCGGGATTATAGCTGTAGGTCATATCAAAGGCGGGTGACAGCGACCAGCTACCAGACTGGTCCATCAGGAAGGCGATGTTCTTCACGTGGTCGTCCTGGTTGCGGGCAACGATATTGAAGGCCATGCGCCGGTATTGCTGCTCTATCTGGCTCATCGGCAGATCCAGTTGCCGCATGGCCTGCAGGGCCTGTTCGTAGGAATAGGCGCCGGGCTGATTGAAATCGTAGTGGCACAATGCGCACAGGGACTGCATGTGCAGCTTTTGACCCGTGTCCGTGCGGTCGAAGCGTCGCGCCATGAAATGGCTGCGCCCGTGTTCCTGCAACAGGCGGCAATCGCTCATCTCGATACCGGCGGCGCGTGCCATCAGGGAGTAGGCGTACTCGATCAGTCCGTAGCCACGGGGGTCTTCCAGCTCCTTGTCGCGGTTGCCCGAGACACCATCAAACTTCAGCAGCCAGTAGGAAAAGCCTTTACCGGCCGCCACCTGGCCGGAGCGCACCGTGTTGGTCTCCGGGTTCCAGGCGATGATCGCCTTGGCCCGTGCACCACCGGCGGAGGTGCCGACGCGCAGAAGTTCCTGCAGCGCCGACGCCCGGTCGGGTGTCGAGAACGTGCCTTCCAGGCGACTGCGCTGTGTCAGGATTTCGCTGGCAAGATCCACCAGTGCCTGAACATCGATTGCCTGCGTGTGCTTCGGTGACGGTCCTTGCGACGGGGTAAATTCAAGCGCGCCCATGCCGCGTGTGCCGGTATAGCACAGCCGTTCAACGGGATTGAAGCTCGCCGGGTCGCGGCCTTCCCTGGCCAGCCAGGTGTCGATGAGCGCGTTGCCAAAGCGGTCGGGCAGCGAATCCGCCAGCAGTCCGGGGAGGCCGTGGAAGGTGTTGCGCGGCAGGGCCGGGAAGGAATAGATCTGTTCCGCCAGCGGCATCGAGATGGGCGACACTTCAATGCCGCTGTCGATGAATGCCGGGCCGTATTCAAAATGTGCGAGCTTACTGTCGTCGTCCCAGCTGACGGCGCCGATAGTTCGCCCCCATAGATTGACGTTTGCGACGGTCATGCATCCGTGTCCCACGTCCAGGGTGTGGTCGCTTTCCGCTTGCGCGGAGCTGAGGCGCGCTTGCGGGCCTTGCCCTGCATCCTGGCCTGTTGCACCGGACTCGGAACAGGGTCCGGTACCAGGGCCTCGAGATTTTCGAGCAGCTTCAGTGTACGCAAGATACGGATCAGGTTCGCCGCCTGCGTCGAGTGACCCTTTTCAAGGCGCTGGACGGTCGGCGTGGAGATGCCTGATTCTGTGGCAAGTTCGCCTTGTGTCATGTTTCTGTTCAGGCGATAGCGGGCGATGCGCTGCCCCAGTTCTTGCAGCACGGCGTCGTCTGATAGCTTATCTTTAATCTTCATTAAATATCATTATATGTAAATAATAGCCTGTTTAATACATTAATACATCATTATTGATATAAAATAACAATTGGTTTATTATTAAATCAATTATGATATGTTAGTATATGTTACTATATATAAGCAGTCTTTTATGATGTTTTAAATATATTAAAAATCATCGAGTCCAGACCGCAAAATCCACAGCAACGCTGCTAATGGCGTAGGCGCGGCATCCTCGCCATAACGGGTATGTCAAAGGTCAATCGCGGCGAGGTTGCCGCGACTGCACACACAGTGTGGCAACATACACCGTTCAGAGACACGATCCTGAAGGCGATTCGCATACCCGCCAGGCAGAGGTTTTCGAGTGGTATGCAACCTGATTAATTTACAAACACAGTAATGGAGCACGTCATGACAGGCAATGAAGAACGGCTGCGACAGGCCGCGTCCCGGGTGCAGGGCAGAATGAGCGAGCGACTGGGAGAGCTGTGGCTTGGTTTTTTGCTGCGGGGACTGCTGGCACTGGCGTTGGGCGTTGGCGCGCTGTTCTGGCCGGGTGCGACGATCGAACTGCTGGTGCGGCTGGTGGGAATATTGGCAATTCTTAACGGTGCCGCCGGTCTGTACAGCGCCTACCAGGCGCGCTTGCCGGATTCCTACCGGATACCGGGATGGCTGAACCTCGGAGTAGGCGCCGTGTTGCTGTTCTGGCCGGGTGTAAGCGTGCGCCTGTTGTTTGTTATCCTCGGTTTCTGGGCAGTGTTTCAAGGTGCCAGCCTGTGGCTGATGGCCCGTCAGGCGGCGGCCGGTGATCCCGATCGGGGGTTATTGAGTGGTATCGGCGTGGCGGCGGTTCTGGTAGGACTCGTGCTGGTCTTCTGGCCGGGCAGCGGTGCCGTGGCCATTTCCTGGGTGATTGCAGCCATGGCGCTGCTGGCGGGATGTCTGTTGATCTACATGGCCATGCATTTGCATCGCGCCAGTCAGGGGGGCGGCAATCCGAGACGCTGAAGGCCCGGTCATTCAAAATGCAAATTTCGTTACGGCTATCCGGATCAAGCGCGGCGCTTATCGCACTTATGCGTATCGTTGTACAGTAAGCAGGTGTGAATACATTGAAATTGGCGAATAGCACCCTGATGGATGATGCCACTGTCCAGCTTGCTTATCGGGATATCCGGCAGGCGTCACTGGCATTGTGTGCGCTAATGGAGGTTGAGGACTACGGGCTGCAGGCCATGCCCGAGGTGAGTCCACCGAAGTGGCATCTTGCACATACCAGCTGGTTCTTCGAGGTTTTCATACTGAAACCGTTTGTTGACGGTTACCAGCCGTTCCATCCGGACTACGAATACCTCTTCAACAGCTACTATCACGGCGTGGGGGCGCAGTACCCGCGTGCACAGCGCGGATTGTTGTCGCGCCCGACGGTGCAGGACGTGCTCGAGTATCGCAGCTACATCGATGCGGCCATGGCCGACTTGCTGGGTCAGCCGGACCCTGAACACCGGGAGACCCTCCTGCAACGCTGCGAGCTTGGTCTGCACCATGAGCAGCAGCACCAGGAACTGCTGTGCACGGATATCAAGTACAGCTTTTCGTTCAACCCCCTGTACCCCTCGCTGGGCGGTACACGGTTGGCCACGCCGGCAGCCGGGCACCGGGCGCTGGATTTCACTGCGTTCGAATCCATGGATGCAGTTATCGGATGTGATGGCGGGCAGTTTCATTTTGATATCGAGGCACCGGCGCACCGTTTTCATCTACCGGCCTTTCAACTGGCGAACCGCTTGATCACCAATGCCGAGTACCTGGCGTTCATGCGGGACGGCGGTTACACAAGACCCGAGTTATGGCTGGCGGATGGCTGGCTCTGGAAGGAAGCCACCGCTGCAGCACACCCGCCCTACTGGGTGCAGCAGGACGGCGACTGGTTTGAGTACACCTTGAATGGCCTTTGCCGGCTCGATCCCGAACTGCCGGTCAGCCATGTCAACTACTACGAGGCGGATGCCTGCGCGAGCTGGTTTGGCAAACGCTTGCCGGCCGAGGAGGAGTGGGAAGCAGCCTGCCGGCAATTGCAACTTGTCCCCGGGTACACTGATATTTCGCTGCATCCCTACGCTGCCGGTCGTGATGACGGGCCCGTGCAGATGTTCGGCAGCCTGTGGCAGTGGACGCGTTCGAGCTTTTCACCCTACCCGGGATTCCGGCCGGCCGCGGGCGCCATTGGTGAATACAACGGCAAGTTCATGTGCAACCAGCTGGTGCTGCGCGGGAGTTCCTGTGTCACGCCGCCCGGACATGCCCGCATAACTTACCGCAATTTCTTCTATCCTAAAGACCAGTGGCAGTTCACCGGTATCCGACTGGCCGATGATGCCTGACCGCAGGACGAAATAAATCATGTCGACAGCTATGGCAAAAAAGAAAGACGCGATCCACTATCACGAACTGCATTGCCCGGCTGAATCCATGGCGGACGAGGTTCAGGCCGGCCTGAGTCAAACACAGAAACGCCTGCCACCCAAGCTGTTCTATGACAGGAAGGGTTCTGAGCTGTTCGATGTCATTACCCGCTTGCCGGAATATTACCCCACGCGCACGGAGCTCGGGTTGCTCAGGCGGCATGCCCCCGAAATGGCGCAGCAGCTCGGCAGGGACAGTATCCTGCTGGAGCTGGGCAGTGGCAGCAGCCTCAAGATCCGGTTGTTGCTGGAGGCGGTGCGACCAAGGATTTACGTCCCCATGGATATTTCACGCGAGCATTTAATCGATTCGGCACAGCAACTGGCGCGCGACTATCCCTGGCTCACGGTGCATGCCGCCTGTGTCGACTATACGAAACCCTGGGACATCCCCGACTTCGGTCCCGGCCGCTACAATGCCTTTTTCCCGGGTTCAAGCATCGGTAATTTCGAGCCGGCATCGGCCGTTCAGCTGCTGCAGCGGGTCGGGCAGCTGGTGGGGCACGGCGGTGGACTGCTGATAGGCGTGGATCTGAAGAAGGATGTCGCTATCCTGGAAAATGCCTACAACGACACGCGGGGCGTCACGGCAGATTTCAACCTGAACATGCTTGCGCACATCAACCGCCGGCTAGGGGCGGACTTCGATCCCGGTAATTTCACTCACAAGGCAATCTACAATGAGCGACTGGGCCGCATCGAGATGCACCTGGAGTGCACTAAAGACCACTGCGTGCGCATCAATGGCAATGCCTATCGATTCAGGTCAGGCGAGACCATTCATACCGAGAATTCCTACAAGTATTCCACTGAGGAGTTTCATGCGCTGGCGGCCAGGGCTGACTTCGCAGCGGTCCGGGTGTGGACCGACCCGGCAGGCTTGTTCAGTATTCATTACCTGGAAGCACTGTAGATTCAGCTCATAAAAATTGGCGCGCCCGAGAGGATTCGAACCTCTGACACCCGGCTTCGGAAGCCGGTACTCTATCCAGCTGAGCTACGGGCGCGAAAAAAATCTCATCTATTACTTCTAATCTATCATGCTCTAAACCAGCCAGGCCCGAGAGGATGATTCGGGCCTGCGGCCCTCACCCCTGCGGGGCCGCCGTCGCTTTGCGACGACGTTCTGCGCCACCTTCGGTGGCTTGTCGAACCTCTGACACCCGGCTTCGGAAGCCGGTACTCTATCCAGCTGAGCTACGGGCGCACTGGAAGTCGTGATCATACCGTATCTTTCCACCGGCCAGGAAGCGAGTCCGGATGCGGTTGCGAAACCGGAATGGTTCGCGCTCTGCGTGAGGCGGGCGCTACGATGAGTTGCGCGAGCGGGCTGGCTGTATATTGCTGGCAAGTACCTGAAATATTTGATTATCCTTGTAATTTCATGTGGTTGGCGTTTCCAGTATAATTCGCCAGCATTCGTTCCTGGCAGCGGGTCTTTTTGCCATCGCCGTGACGGTGAACGCCATGCTTTCAGATTAATCGGGAGAAGAGAGTGAGTAAGGATAAAGAGTTTTATACGACATTTTTTTCGATAATGGGTGGGCTGGCCGTGTTCGCCATACTTCTGGTCATCATTGCCAGTAACCTGACCAGTGATGTCTCGGATTACAAGCCTGAAGAGATTGTCCTGGAGAACATCAAACCGGTCGGCCAGGTGTACATTGCCGGTGTATCCGAACCGGAAGCCGCGCCTGCAGTGGATACGGTAGCGGCAGATGACGGGCCGAAGTCAGGCGAGGAAGTATACAATGGCACCTGTGTATCCTGTCATGGCACCGGTGCTGCCGGTGCCCCCAAGCTCGGTGACAAGGCTGCCTGGGCACCGCGCATTGCCACCGGCATGGATGCATTGCTGGCCAATGCCACCAAGGGTCTGAATGCCATGCCGCCCAAGGGATTGTGCATGGCCTGTTCGGAAGCCGAGTTACAAAGCGCTATCGAGTATATGGTCAGTAACAGCCAGTAATTGCTGTTCATCCCGTGGTCAGTGGCTGCCGCTTGCCGGCAGCTTTTTTGCGGCATGGAATAGTCGCGGCAGGCAGCAGGTGAACGTGGGAGCGTGGCCCGTTCGGGCAGCTGGCCCGGGTCCCGGGTTCAATGTGCTGCATTGCCGGAATATCTTGCAGCTTCAGGATACCTGACGGTCGATCGCAGCGGGCAGTTGCTGCACTTCGACAGTCTGGTCAAGCAAAGTACAGGCCTCTTGAGGCGGGACCGGCGGGCTGAACAGAAACCCCTGCATTTCATCGCATTGCAGGGTTCTCAGAAAGTTGAGTTGCTGCTGCGTTTCAACCCCTTCAGCGATAACTTTGAGTCCCATGTTGTGTGCCATGGTAATAATGGCGCCGACGATGACCGCATCATCGGAATCCGTCGTGATGTCACGAATAAAGGAGCGGTCTACCTTGACGGAATTGATCGGGAAGCGCTTCAGGTGGCTCAGCGAAGAGTAGCCGGTACCGAAGTCGTCGATTGATATGCGGATGCCGGAAGCATGCAGCGCACGCATGGTGGATGCCGCCGTATCGATATGCTCCATGATGGTGCTTTCGGTTATTTCGAGTTCCAGCTGGTGTGCATAGATGCCGGTTTCAACAAGTGTGCCATGAATTCTTTCCAGCAGGTCATTCTGGTGAAACTGCATGGCTGACAGGTTGACCGCAACACTTAGCTGGTCATAGCCGGCGTCCTGCCACTCCCTGAGTTGACGGCAGGCGGTTTCAAGCACCCAGTAGCCCAGCGAAGTAATCAGGCCGGTTTCCTCGGCGACAGGGATGAACTCGTCGGGCGGAATCATGCCGATCTCCGGGTGGCGCCAGCGCAGCAGCGCTTCCAGTGAATTGACCTTGCCGCTGAATAGATCGATCTTTGGCTGGTAGTACAGATCCAGTTCGTTTCTTTCGATGGCATGTCGCAGATCATTTTCAAGCCTCAGGTTATCCAGTGAGTCCCTGTTGAGCTTCTCGTTATAGAACTGGTGAATGTTCTGGCCCTGCAGCTTGGCGTAATACAGCGCAGTGCTTGCATTCTTCAGCAGTGTGTCAGCACTGCTGCCGTCGTTCGGAAACAGGCTGATCCCGGTGCTGCAGCTCAGGTGAATCTCGTGTCCCTGGATCTCAATCCGTGAGGTGATTGATTCAGTGATGCGGCTGATGATTTCACCGGTAAACTCCGTACACTCGAGGCCGGCAAGCAATATCCCGAATTCGTCGCCACCGAGTCGGTAGATAGACGTGGCAGCGTCAGCGTCACTCAGGCGCGAGACTGAATCGGTGCTGCGCAATATATCCACAATACGGCAGCTGACTACCTTGAGCAATTCATCCCCGATGGCATAACCCAGTGCACTGTTAATCCGGTTGAACATGTCGAGATCAAGCATCATGACAGAGGCATGCGACCGGTTTGTCCTGCATGATTGAATGGCGCTAACAATACTGTTGTGAAATTCCTTGCGATTCGGCAAGCCGGTGAGACTGTCCAGGTCCGGCAGGAAACCATTGCCGTTCGATGAGTTGCTGCCGGTCCATGTGGCAACTGCCGGCACCGCATTACCCGGTGCGCCGTTGACATCCGCTACCAGGTCAAACAGTCCGGGGAGCCATGCGGTAACACGATTTCTTCCCGTGCGTTTCGAGTGGTATAAGGCCCGGTCAGCACGATCAATGAAATCGCCCAGACTATCTGGCTGGTGTTCTATGGTGGAGACACCGAAACTGCAGGTAATGGAACTGCGGATGCTGTCGGGGGCATCTGTAAATTCCATTTGTTCGATATGATTACGGGCACGATCCGCCAGCTTCAGGGCACAATCAAGATCGACGCCGGGCAGTATGATACAGAACTCTTCCCCCCCGTAACGGCATACGGTATCCGTTGCACGCAGTGACTGTCGCAGTGCATTGGCGACATTGAGAATGACATCATCACCCTGCGTGTGCCCATAGCGGTCATTGATTGACTTGAACAAATCGATGTCGGCCATGATACAGGCCAGCGGGTGCAGATTGCGTTGTGCGGTTCTGAATACGGCTTCGTATTTTTCGTAAAACGAGCGTCGATTCAGGCAATTCGTCAGCGAGTCACGTGTAGCCAGTTCCTGCAGCACAACATTCTGGCGCCTGATCTCGTCACGCGATTTCTTGAGCATGCCAAGCATACTCTCAAGCTGGTCATTCTTTGCTTCACGGCTGGTGATGTCTTCGAAAGTAACCATGAGGTCGTTGCGTTTACCCCTGGCATCCCGGATCAGCGAGCAATTGACGGCATACAGCTTTTTTTCGCCCTTGTCGTCAAGCAGATACATCTGCCGTTCTGTCAATTGAGCGTTTTCCCGGTTTGCAAGCGTCCAGGGCAGCTCCTGTTCATAGTCATTGACATGCTGCCATCCAAAGCTGGATAGAGATGCTCCCGTCAACTCCTGCATTGTACTGCCAACGATATCAGCGAAGGCTGAATTTGCGATGACAATGCGTTCGCTGTTGTTAATGAGGATTACAGCTTTTGGCAGCGCGTCGAGGGTGTATTTCAGCAGTGTGGGGGCGAGTGCGACGAGGTCAATGTGGTGATGATTTCTGATGATGATGTAAAGTCCGATGGAGATACCAAGAACAATGGCTGCCGTGGCTATGCCCGCCAGATTTTCCAGATGGAAATCGAGGGCTTCACCAAGCAATAGCGAGCCAATCATCAGGACCACCAGGCCGATTGTCAGTCGCAGTGACAGCGGTATGTTCAGCATGCGCTGCCGGTGCCGGAAGGAGGTTTGCAGTTTACGCTGGGCAATGACATAACTTGTTGTAACCAGGGCACAATAAACCAAGTACACGATTGCGGGACTGCCATTGCAAGTCCCTGGGTGACACGTTGTGATGATTTCCAAGGTTATCGGCACCGGCACTGGTTTATTCAACCATTCAGTCCGCGCTTGCCTTGTGTTACGGTCGTGCGACGTCGCATCAGGGCTCTGCGCAGGGTATGCCGGCTTTGGGTACGTGCTGCGAGCGCGGAGCCATGAAAATCAAGAAACCAGTGGTGCTAACGATAGTTTTTACTATATAAATAACCGGGAACTGCAAACTCCCGTTTAACAGTCATTTTCTGCCTGGCAGGAGCCATCGGGTCATGAGCAAGCAATGGATGAAGGCATTGCAACAGACATCGTTGCTTGATGGCGGCAATGGGGCGTATCTCGAGGCACTGTACGAGTCCTGGATGCATGATCCGCATAACGTTCCTGAAAACTGGCGCAAATATTTTGAAGAGCTTCCCCGGGTCAATGGCCAGGAGCAGGGTGACGTCTTCCACTCCGAACTGCGCCAGGAGTTCTCGCAGCTTACCGGTCGTTTGCGTGGTCACCGCATCGCACGACTGACGGCTGTGCGCCTGGAGCAGGAGCGCAAGCAGGTTCGCGTCCTGCAGCTGATCAATGCCTATCGTTTCCGTGGACACCAGCATGCGCACACGGACCCGCTGCGCCGTGCCGATCCGGAACCGGTTCCGGAACTCGATCTCAATTATCACGATCTCTCCGAAAAAGATCTTCAACGGGTGTTCCGCACCGGCTCCCTGGTTGGACCTGAAGAGACAACGCTCGAGGAAATTCTCTATGCATTGAATCGAACCTACTGCGGGACCGTAGGCGCGGAATACATGCATATTACCAATACAGCTGAAAAACGCTGGATACAACAGCGTCTCGAAAGCGTGCAGTCGCACCCGCAGCTTTCGCATGAACAGCAGCGCTGGCTGTTGCAGCGTCTGACAGCGGCGGAGGGTATCGAGCGTTACCTGCATTCCCGCTACGTCGGCCAGAAGCGCTTCTCCCTGGAAGGTGCGGAAAGTCTGATTGCGCTGATGGGGGAACTCATCGAGCGTGCAGGTTCACAGGGTATGAAGGAAATCGTCATCGGCATGTCGCATCGCGGGCGCCTGAATGTACTGGTCAATATCCTTGGCAAGCGGCCTTCCGAGCTGTTCTCGGAATTTGAAGATGTGCATGACCGGATTACGATCTCCGGCGACGTCAAGTATCACCAGGGCTTCTCATCAAACATCAGGACAGGCGGCGGACTGGTTCACCTGGCCCTGGCATTCAACCCGTCACACCTGGAAATTGTTTCACCGGTGGTGCACGGTTCGGTGCGCGCACGCCAGCAGCGCTACCCTGATCATCCCGGCGGTCAGGTCATGCCGGTTGTCATCCATGGTGACTCCGCCTTTGCCGGGCAGGGCGTGGTGATGGAGACCTTCAATATGTCGGGGCTGCGCGGCTTCAGCACAGCCGGCACCGTACATATCGTCGTGAATAACCAGATCGGCTTCACCACCAGCCAGGTCAAGGACTCGCGGTCGACACTGTACTGCACCGACGTGGCAAAGATGGTGAATGCACCGATATTTCACGTCAATGGCGATGACCCGGATGCGGTGCTGTTCATCACCCAGGTGGCACTCGACTACCGGATGCAATTCAGGAAGGACGTGGTCATCGACCTGGTGTGTTACCGGCGCCACGGACATAACGAAGCGGACGAGCCTGCGGCAACCCAGCCAATGATGTACAGGGATATCCGCGCCCTGCCAACGACGCGCAGTCTGTACATGCAGCGCCTCGTCAGCATGGATGTTATCCAGCAGCAAGCAGCCGAGCATATGGTTGATGATTATCGTGACTTGCTGGATGCCGGCAGCAGCGTAACGCCTGCCGTGTTGCTGCACCAGCGGATCGATCCGCAGGTGGCCGTCAACTGGAAATCATACCTCGGCTACAACTGGGACGTGCCCTGTAACACTGCCGTCAGTATTGAAACACTGGAGGCGCTGGCCACCGGATTGCAACGAATTCCAACCGGCTTTGAGTTGCACCCGCGCGTCGCGAAGGTGATCGATGACCGTCGCAAAATGGCGGCGGGCGCCTTGCCGGTCGACTGGGGTTTTGCCGAGACGCTGGCGCATGCCAGCCTGTTGCACGAGGGATACCCGATACGCCTCTCCGGCCAGGACAGCGAGCGCGGCACATTTTTTCATCGTCACGCCGTGTTGCATGACCAGAAGGGTGGCGAAAGCCATGTGCCACTGCAGCACATCAGTGTCGGGCAGCCACGTTTCCTGGTGGTTGACTCGTTGCTCTCAGAGGAGGCGGTGCTCGCCTTTGAATACGGCTATGCAACAACCGACCCGGAGACACTGACGGTCTGGGAGGCACAGTACGGCGATTTTGCCAATGTCGCACAGGTCGTTATTGACCAGTTTATTACTTCCGGTGAAGCCAAGTGGGGCCGTTTGTGCGGGCTGACCCTGTTGCTGCCGCATGGCTATGAAGGGCAGGGTCCCGAACATTCATCGGCACGCCTGGAACGTTTCCTGCAATTGTGTGTCGACCATAATATACAGGTGTGCAACCCGACGACACCGGCGCAGTTCTTTCACATGCTGCGGCGGCAAATGCTGCGCAAGGTTCGGCGGCCGCTGATCGTCATGTCACCGAAGAGTCTGCTGCGTCACAAGCGTGCGGTCTCCACCATGGACGAACTGGCGCGCGGGCATTTCTATCCTGTCATGGGCGAGCGTCTGCTCGCCGATAACCGCAAGGTAAAGCGTCTGGTCATGTGCAGCGGACGGGTGTACTACGATCTGCTGCAACGCCGGCAGGAAACACAGCTTGAACAGGTTGCCCTGATCCGCATTGAACAGATTTATCCGTTCCCGTGGCGCCTGCTGCGTACGGAGTTGCAACGCTATCCGGCTGCCAGGGAATTCATCTGGTGCCAGGAGGAGCCGCAAAACCAGGGTGCATGGTATGCCACGCGGCACAAGTTCGAGGAACTCATTGGTGCCGAAAACAAACTTATTTATACTGGTCGCAAGGCACTGTCCGCACCTGCAGTGGGTTATACCAGCCTGCACGTACAACAGCAGGCCGAGCTTGTGAACAAGGCACTGGGTCTGGAGACGGCATGACAACAGAGGTAAAGGTACCTGCGCTCCCGGAATCCGTCAGTGACGGTGTGGTGGCCTGCTGGCACAAGCAACCCGGCGATGTGATACGCCGCGATGAGGCGCTGGTGGATATCGAGACGGACAAGGTGGTGCTTGAGGTGCCGGCACCTCGGGACGGTGTGCTCGACAAGATCCTGTTTGCAGATGGTGACACGGTAACCGCCGACCAGGTTATCGGGCTGATTCGTGCCAATGGCTCGGAACGCCAGTCGCTGGATATTGCTGCTCCGCAACACGGGACCGGGCCGGGCAACGACGGCGGGGAGCAGAAAAAGCCCGGGCCGGCAGCACGCCGGCTGATCGCCGAACATGCGCTCACGCCCGAACGGATCGTCGCGACAGGCAGGCAGGGCCAGGTGACCAAGTCCGATGTACTCACGCACATCAATACACAGCGGCCTGCCCCGGTAACGGCCAGGCGGCAGATGGACATTGAGGATAAACCCGCGCAGCCAGTGATGCCCACACCCGGCCTGCCCGGGATCGAGGAAGACCGCCCGCAGAAACGCGTACCGATGTCCCGGTTGCGGGCACGGGTGGCAGAGCGCCTGTTGCAGGCAGTACGCACCACTGCCATGCTGACAACCTTCAACGAAGTCAACATGCAGCCGGTCAAGTCGTTGCGTGACAAGCACCGTGAGTCGTTCGAGCAGCATCACGGTGTCCGGCTTGGCTACATGTCTTTCTTCGTACGTGCCGTGGCCGAGGCACTGAAGCGACATCCGGATATCAACGCGTCCATCGATGGCGATGACATCGTCTATCATGGCTTCTGCGATATCGGTGTGGCCATCAGTACCGACCGCGGACTGGTGGTTCCGATACTGCGCAATGCCGAATATATGAGCCTCGCCGAGATTGAAGTTGACATACTCGAGTTTGCAAACAAGGCGCGTGACGGCAAGCTGTCCATGGACGATATTACCGGCGGCACTTTCTCTATTACCAACGGCGGCGTCTTCGGCTCCATGCTTTCAACACCGATTCTGAATCCGCCACAGAGTGCCATCCTCGGTATGCACAGGATTCAGGACCGTGCTGTGGTCGAGAACGGTGCTGTTGTCGTGCGCCCCATCATGTACCTGGCGCTGACCTATGATCACCGTATTGTCGACGGCAAGAGTGCGGTGACCTTCCTGAAGACCATCATCGATTTGCTGGAAGATCCGGCGAGCATGTTGCTGGATCTGTGATTGTTGACTCACACATTAATAAATACTACCTGCAGGAGCGGCGTTTCTCCGCGAATAAGCGACATGGGACGGCGCTCCTGCCGGTATACCTGTAGATACTTACTATGAGCAATAACTACGACGTTATCATCATCGGTGCCGGACCCGCCGGATATGTCGCCGCCATACGCTGCGCACAGCTGGGTATGAAGACAGTCTGCGTAGACAACTGGTTTGGCAAGAACGGTCAGCCGGCGCTGGGCGGCACCTGTCTGAATGCAGGCTGCATTCCCTCCAAGGCACTGCTTGAAAGTTCGCACTGGTATGAAAAGCTGCAACAGGATGCACCTGCCCTTGGCATCGCCGCCAATGGCATTACGCTTGATATGGCCGTCATGATCAACAGCAAGGATGCCATTGTCAGTGATCTGACGCAGGGTATCGCCACGTTGTTCACGACCAATGGCGTCGAATGGCTTCAGGGGCGTGGTCAATTGCTGTCCGACCGTCAGGTGCAGGTCAGTCTGCATGACGGTAAACAGCAGACGATTACGGCCGGGCACGTGATTCTCGCACCGGGGTCCGCCCCGGTACAGCTTGCAATCGCGCCGCTGGATAACGACAGGATTGTCGATTCAGCCGCTGCCCTCGACTGGACGGAGGTGCCGGGACGCCTGGGCATTATCGGTGCCGGCGTCATCGGCCTAGAGCTGGGCAGCGTCTGGCGCAGGCTCGGTGCGGAAGTCACCTTGCTGGAGGCGCAGGATGTCTTCCTGTCGATGGCAGACCAGCAGATCGCGAAGTCGGCCCTGAAGTCGTTCCGCAAGCAGGGCCTGGATATCCACCTGGGCGCCTGTGTCAAATCGGCTGCCGTTATGGATGATGGCGTACATATCACCTATGAAAATACCGACGCGGAAAAGTCACTCACCGTGGACCGCCTGATTGTCGCAGTTGGCCGGCAGCCCTGTACGGAGGGGCTGGCAACGGCGGAGGCCGAGCTGGTGCTGGATGAGCACGGCTATATTCATGTAGATGAGGCCTGCTGCACCAGTGCACCCGGTGTCTATGCCGTGGGTGATGCCGTGCGTGGTCCGATGCTGGCGCACAAGGGATCTGAAGAGGGTATCGCCGTGGCCGAACGCATTGCAGGTCACCACAGCGAGGTCAATTACGAGCTGATTGCGTCCGTGGTCTATACCCATCCGGAGATTGCATGGGTTGGCAGGACCGAGGAGATGCTGAAGCAGGCCGGAGTCGACTATCGAACGGGGTTATTCCCGTTTGCTGCCAGCGGTCGTGCGCGTGCCATGCAGGAAACCGATGGTATGGTAAAAATCCTCAGTGACGCGGTGACAGACCGGGTACTGGGCGTACACATACACGGCGCCTCGGCATCTGAATTGATTGCCCAGGCAGTGACGGCCATGGAGTTCGATGCCAGCAGTGAAGATATCGCACGGACGATTTTTGCACATCCGACCTTGTCGGAAGCATTGCATGAAGCGGCGCTTGCCATTGACAACCGGGCGATCCATATAGCACGCTCCAGGCGTCGCTAGAAAGCAGGAAACAACAGGAGGAGAAGCAGCATGTCAAACAAGTCAACTATCAAACCACTCACCATGGCGCTTGGCACCGTGTTCACGGTTTCACTGGCGAACACGGCAATCGGCAATGCGACTGAAAATCCGTTCAGCATGAAGCCGCTTGCACGCGGCTACGTGATGGTGGCTGCGGACACTGGTGCTGAAGGTAAATGCGGCGCCGGCAAGGCCGGCGAGGGCAAGTGTGGCATGTCTCGCATGGACACGAATGCTGATGGCAATGTCAGCAAGGACGAATTCATGCAGGGCCACGAGGTCATGTTCGAGAAGATCGATCTGAACGGCGACGGCATGATCGACCCGGCTGAAAGCCAGGCCCATATGGCGAACATGAAAGGCTTTATGCAGGAAGGCAAGTGCGGTGAGGGCAAGTGCGGCGGTTCCAGGTAGAGCGTAGTCCGCAGCAGATAATTGTATTCTGCAGCGGCAACCTTATACGGAAACATCCGGTTCAACCCAGCGTGTCCCGTCCTGCAGGGTCTCTTTTTTCCAGAACGGCGCCTGGGTCTTGAGGTAATCGATCATGTACTCGCAGGCGCGAAACGCCTGCTTGCGGTGCGGACTGGCGGCGGCGACAAAAACAATATGGTCGTTCGGGGCCAGCAGACCGACCCGGTGAATGATGAGTGTTGCGGTTAAATCCCATTGCTCACTGGCCGCTTGCTCGATTTTTGCGAGCGCCTTCTCCGTCATGCCGGGGTAGTGTTCCAGCGTCATTTGCGAAACTGACTCACCTGCGTTCAGGTCGCGTACCAGCCCGGTAAAGCTGACAATGGCGCCTGCCTGTCCAGCACTGCGGCTGCGCAGTTGTTCGAGCTCGTTGCCCGGATCGAAATCGTCTGTCTGTACACGAATCATGTGACTAGCCGCCGGTGACCGGCGGAAACCAGGCCACCTCGTCGCCGTCCATGATGCGGGCATCCGCGTTAACAATTTCCTGGTTAACGGCGACATGCAGGCGTCTGTCAGCCAGGGCGCTTTCCCAGTTGGTATCACGATTCTGCAGCCAGTGTGTCAGTGCGCCAAGATCATGAATACCGTCAGGCAGTTCGATCTGCTCTTCTCCGATGCCCAGTGATTCACGCAGGCTGGCAAAATAACGCAACTGGATCATGACGTTTCGTGCCCTGTCTAGCCACCCGTGCTGGCCATGAAGCGCACAAGCTGCTGTGGTTTTTCAAGAAACTCGTGTCGTTCCGGCTTCAGGGAAATGGCCGCGCGCGCCGCATCCACTAATTCACTGTCGCTGATGCCGGCGCGCAGCAGTGGCCGGAATTCAAACTTGTGCTCCTGCCCCAGACACAGGTAGAGGGTGCCATCGACGGCCAGCCGGACACGGTTGCAGGTTTCACAGAAGTGTTGCGATATCGGGGTAATGAAACCAATGCGCAAATCGGTGCCGGCGACCTGTACATAGCGTGCCGGGCCGCCACCGGGCATAACGCCCGGGATAAAGTCGTAGCGCTCAGCCAGCCTGCTTTTGACCTCCTGTAAACTGAGGTAATGCGAGCTGGCATTGCGGCCGGTATCACCTATGGGCATGGTTTCGATAAAGCGCAGCGTGAAGTTGTGCTCGATGCAAAATTCGATCATGTCCTCGACTTCGTCATCATTGACACCCTTCATGATGACCATGTTGATCTTGACCGGATAAAAACCGGCCTGCTTCGCGCTCATCAGGCCTTCCATCACCCTGTCAAGATTGCCTTTTGTTATGTCCTTGAAACGATCGGTGCGCAGTGAATCAAGGCTCACATTGATGCGGCTGATGCCGGCTGTCTTCAAGGCTGCCGCCTGGCGTGACAGGCTGACAGCATTGGTACTGAGGGACAGGTCTTCAATGCCGTGAATCCCGGCGAGTTTTGTCACCAGCGCCGGTAGATTCTTGCGTACCAGGGGTTCACCGCCGGTAACCCGTACACGCTGCACACCCAGTGAGGCGTAGGCGCGGATTACGCGCTCGATTTCATCAAAGGTCAGCCATTCATCCGGTTCACGGAAATTGCGATAATCACCCGGCAGGCAGTAAAAACAGCGCAGATCGCAGCGGTCAGTCACAGACAGCCGCAGGTACTCAACGGTGCGGCCAAACGGATCGATCAGACGGGTGCTCATGGTTTTCGGGGTAACCGCTCCTGCAAGTTGTGATCAGCCAGTAGCATTAAGGATAGTGTAGCCCATGTAGCTGACTTTGTGCCTATACTAGTCAGCGGCGTTCCATTCACCGCTACGGCCTCCCGACTTGTGCAGCAGGCGCACCTTTTCGATGACCATGCCACGATCCACTGCCTTGCACATGTCGTAAATCGTCAGTGCGGCGACCGAGGCGGCGGTGAGGGCCTCCATTTCGACGCCGGTTACGCCCTTGAGGCGACAGGCCGTGGTGATATGGACACAGCTGCTTCCGGCATCCAGCGTGATATCCACGTCGATGCCGGTGAGCATCAGCGGATGGCACAGCGGGATCAGCTCGGCACAGCGCTTGGCGGCCTGGATGCCGGCAATCCGGGCAACGGCGATCACATCGCCTTTTTTATGCCCGCCGGACTCGATAAGCCGCAAGGTCTCCGCTGACATGCGCACGCGTGCCTCGGCACGTGCCTCGCGCAGGCTCTCGGATTTGTCGCCGACGTCGACCATGCGCGCGGCGCCACTGGCATCGATGTGAGTGAGCTTGCTCATAGGGAATCACCTCTGACCATAAGCGGCAATATTGCGCATGAGGGGCTTGATTGCAAATCGGCTACTTCCTTGCCGGTTTTCCCTGCTCAGGCGTTGCGCGTTTCCAGCCAGTGAACAATATATGCAGCAATGGCGGCGGTATCGTCAATATCCAGTGACGGCAGGCCAGTGCAATCGCCGGGATGATCAGAGGCAATGGCGATGATGTTGCTGTCCTGTGGATACAGCAGTGGCTTGTCCAGTGCCTTGCGGTGCAGTTCAATCTTCGGGAACGGCACCTGCTTGAAACCCTCGACCAGCACCAGGTCGATGGCGTCCAGATCCAGCCGGTTGATCAGTTCGTCGAGTCGTGGTTTCCGCGCGACGGCGTTCTCCGTCATTAATGCCTGACGCTGGCTGGAGGCCACCAGCATCTGCCTGGCACCGGCCTTGCGCAGGCGGTAACTGTCCTTGCCGGGTTTGTCGATATCGAACGCGTGGTGGGCATGTTTCACCATGCCGATGGCGAGGCCCTGTTCAGCCAGCAGCGGCAGCAGTTTCTCCAGCAGGGTGGTCTTGCCCGTGCCGCTGAAGGCCGCAAAGCCGAGTACCGGTCTGGCATAGGTCATGTGATGAAACTTCCTGGAAACAGCAGTCGCCCCGGATAGCCAGGCCGCAGTATAAAGCCCTCGACGTGCGCGGCATAATCCTCGCGCACACCGCGCACCAGTATTATCCCGGATAGGTAGATGCCCGGCAGCAGCAACAGCATCAGCGGCAGGTAGCTGGCCTTGAACGACCATGCCGCCAGTGGCAGCAGGTACAGAGGCCAGCTGAACAAGGTGCCGCGCAGGCCGTGTTTCAGGCCGAGCAGGATGCGGGCCAGCTGTCTGTGCAGGCGTTGCGGGCGCGAATGGTAGACACTCAGAAATACGCCGCGTTCGAATTCATTGCGAATATCCGAGAGGCGTTTTGTGGCGGGGGTGCTCATGCGTAAAAATGCAGGAGCGTCGTCCCCGGCGCGATACGGGGTATGACAATAATCAATCGCGCCGGGGACGACGCTCCTGCGGCAATCGTTACCCGGTATCTCTGAATCAATGGCAATCCGGCAATACACCCACCTGCGGCATCCTGGCCAGGCCGGTCTCGCGGGCATGTTCTTCAAATCCCTTGTTGCGCCAGAAGAAGGCGCCGGGCAGGGTGGTTGGAATGACCAGCGCGTAAAACAGGGCACGACCGATCAATGCGCTGCCGGTGATAATGACAGCGCTTGCCACCCACAGGGACAGCAGGGCAGTTTCATTCAGCTTCGTGGTGCCGATTAGCGTCAGCAGCAGCATGGCAACGGCCATGCCGGCATTGCGCAGCCGGTAGGTGTTGCCGAAGCGGGTGCATTGTTCATGGTGCGAGGCCATGCCTTCACCACCGCCACGTCGCAGGTCGTGCGCATGGTAATAAAGGCCAACGGCCTCCAGTAGCAGTCCGGCCAGTATCAACCAGGCAAGGCCGTTGACGGTGCCTGCCCAGGGCTGCCCCTGCAATGCCTGCGCGGTGATATACACCATCACCACAAGCAGCGGCCCCAGTGACAGCATGCTGCCATAGAACGCACTCAACACCTGCCAGTGATTCCAGAAAGGCCGTGCCGGGATCCGGTAGATGCTGTGCATGAAATACAACGCCGCCAGTCCCGAGACGACGGCACCCCAGCCGGCCAGTTGTATCAGTGCGTTGCTCAGGCCAGCGGGCAGCCACTCGAACAGCATGGGCAGGCCGCTCAACAGCGTATAGGCGCCGAGGAAGTTATAGAACACGGCAATACCGGCAACCTCGCGGCTCACCGGTGAGTAACGCAGGTTATTGAAGGCACGGTAGAAGCGGTGCGGACGACCGAGATGCAGGGTCGACAGTACCAGCGCCAGTGTTTGTACCCCGATGAGACCAAACAGCAGCAGCGGTAACGCTACCGGGTGGGTCGTTCTGCCCAGGGTCTCGAGGCCCAGTAACGGACCGGCAAACAGGGTAATAAAGGCGCCGATGACCGCCTGTGAAATCAGCGTGAAAACTACCAGCGGGTCTTCGCGCGTGCGCAGTCTTTTCAGGCTCCATGAACGGGTGTGCACGGACTCATTGACCTTGGTCCTGTAGGTGCCGCCCGATTGCTGTTCATCGCGCTCGTAACGCAGCGGCATGCTGTCGGTGCGCTTCATCTCGCGCGGCAGGCTGCGGGTCTGCTGGAAGCGGATGTTCGGGTGAGTGATCTCCGGCGTCGGGAAGCCCGGTATCTGTGTCTCCAGTTGCTCGCGATGCGCCGGCGTCGTCTCGATGATGCCGAAGTCCAGTGCCCCGGCGAGGCAGGCCGATGCGCAGGCCGGTTTCAGACCGACCTCAAGCCGGTCAACGCACATGTTGCACTTGGAGACATGACCGGCCGCGGTGTCCAGCTGCGGTGCATTGTAGGGGCACACCCAGGTGCAGTAGCCGCAGCCGAAACAGATGTCCGGGTCCTGCAGCACGGCGCCGTACTCGGCGAACTTGGTGTAGGCTCGCGTCGGGCAACCCTTCAGGCACACCGGGTCGTCGCAGTGGTTGCAGGCCATGGAAATATTCATGCGCTGGTAGGCCGGCCAGGAACCGCCTTCTACGTAACCGACCGAGCGGAAGGCGATATGCGCCGGCAGGTCGTTCTTCTCCGAGCAGGCCGCCTCGCAGGCATGGCAGGCAATACAATTGTCGGCGTTGAAATAAAAGCCGTGCTGCTTGTAGCGGTTCGGGTTGTCCGGGATGCTGCTGTCGCCATTGATATTGAGTGACTGGCCACGCAGTTCGTGACCTTCCGGAACGGTTTCGATGACCTTGCCGTAACGGTTGGCCTGTGGCGCTTCGACATCGGCCACGAAGGCATAGGCCGGTTCACCGGGGCGCGGTTCAAACACAGTAGTCACACTGTTTGTACTGCCTGCTGGCGCGCCGTCCCCGGAGTGACCGATGCCAGGGATGTACAAGTGTCACGAGGGTGCAGGATGTGCGGTGTGATGATGCCGGGGACGCCGCTCCTGCAGGTGTTCTATCCGGCAGCATCAGAATGCCCTGGCCGCCAGGTTGCGCACGGCGGCGGCCTGCTGATCGGCGATGGACTCGATACGAACGGCGCATTGCTTGTAGGCCGGCTGCCGTGAATGCGGGTCGAGCAGGCCCAGCGACAGGCGGTTCACGCATTCATGGTAATGAAACGGGATAAATACCATGTCGCGCGACACGCGCTGCGTGCACTGCACCATCACCACGGCATCACCGCGGCGCGAGCTCAGGCGCGCATACTGTCCGTGTTTGATCCCGAGTTCGGCGGCGGCGTCCGGGTTCATCTCCATGTAGGGGGTCGGACTGAACTTGTTGCCGTTGCCGATCTTGCCGGTACGGGTGCGGGTATGGAAGTGCTCCACCACACGCCCGGAATTGAGCCAGAACGGGTATTCCGCATCGGGGCGTTCGTTGTTATCGATGAACGGCAGGGGAATCAGTTTGGCCTTGCCACTGGCATGCTGGAATTTTCCGTCCGTGTAGAGGCGCTGTGAACCTTCGGGTGCCGTATCTTCGTTGCAGGGCCACTGGATGCCGCGACTGGCCTCGATCCTGTCGTAGCTCATGCCGGAGTAATCGAGCAGGCGGCCCTTTGACAGCGTTTTCAGCTCATCGAATACGCCCTCGGCAGTTTCCGGGAAATTCATCTTGCGGCCCTGCTCGAATCGCAATGCGATCTGGTTGAATATCCATAAGTCGGTTTTTGAGTCGCCATACGGTTTGCAGACATTGCGTATCAGGTTGACGCGTCGTTCCGTGTTGGTGAAACAGCCTTCCTTTTCGGCCCACACCGCGGCCGGCAGGAACACGTGGCTGTATTCATTGGTCTCGACATCGCGGTAGGCGTCCTGCACCACCAGGAATTCCAGTTTCTCCAGCGTCTTGCGGATGCGTGCCGTGTTGGCCATGGAGGTCATCGGGTTGGTGGCAATCAGCCACAGTCCCTTGATCTGGCCGGACTCGATCGCGGGCAGGATATCGGTCATGAACAGGCCGCGCTTCTCCGGGAAGAAGGTCTCATCGACGCCCCAGAAGCCGGCGATCTCCTTGCGGTCCTGCGCGTTCTCCAGCGCCCGGTAACCCGGCAGTCCGGAACAGGAGGACCATTCACGGGTGCCCATGGCATTGCATTGCCCGGTGATGGAGAGGCTCGAACCGCCGGGTTTGCCGATGTTGCCGGTGATCAGGTTGAGGTTGTTGATGGCGACCACGCCGTCGGAACCGTGCGTGCTCTGGTTGATACCCATGGTCCAGATGCTCATGGCGGCACCGGCCTGGCCATAGACGCGCGCGACATTGCGAATGGTGTCCTCATCGATGCCGCAGAGCCTCGAGGCCGTCAGTGGGTCGTACTGTTCGACCAGTTTCGCAAAGTCCTCGAAGCCCTCGGTGTGTGCCTCGATATAGCTTTCGTCCTGCAGGCCCTCTTCGAGAATCACGTGTGCCAGTGCGTTCAGCAGCACCAGGTCAGTGCCCGGTGCGACCGGTAAATGGATGTCGGCGATCTGGGCAAACTGGGTGACGCGCGGGTCCACCACGATCAACGGAAACCTGCGCTGTTCACGCACCTGCTGCAGGCGCCAGTAGATGATCGGGTGCTGTTCCGGCAGGTTCGAACCAAACGCCAGCAGGCAGTCGGTGTGCTCGAAGTCCTCGTAACAGCCGGGCGGGCCGTCGGAGCCGAAGGAGCGCTTGTAGCCGGAGACGGCGGAGGACATGCACAGCGTGGTGTTGCCATCGTAGTTGTTGGTGCCGACCACACCACGTGCCAGTTTACCGAGGGTGTAGAATTCCTCGGTCATGATCTGGCCGGTGGAGACAATGGCGAAGGCGTCGCGTCCATGGCTTTCCTGGATACGCTTGATCTCGTCGCCGGTCCTGTCCAGTGCTGTCTCCCAGCTGGTCTCGCTGTAGGCTTCCCAGCGATGGCTGCGTATCAAGGGTTTATCACCACGCCCGGCCGTCTTGCGGAACAGTTCGTGTTCGAACATGCCCTTGATGCAGAGCTTGCCACGGTTGACGTCGGCATCGGCCACGCCACGCGAGGCCACCGGTTCCTTGTCGGCGTTCAGGCCAACCTCGATGGAACAGCCGGTGGAACAGTACCCGCAGGTCGCGTAGCGCCATTCCCTGACGCCCTTGTCAGCAATCTTGATGGGGTTCTTTTTGTGTCGTCCGAACAGCATGGCGTTTTCTCTTTGAATGGATCAGCGCATGTTACGGATGCTTATTAATCTGTATTAAAAAATAGCCACGGAAGCACACTGAAAAGTGATGTCAGCTTCCGTGTATTTCCGTGGTGATAGGTGGTTTGTAATTATCCACACGCAATTATCAGGCCGCGGCTTCGTTGCGCGACAGGGCCAGGAATACCCGGCCGTTCTCGACGCGGGTGGCGAACGTGTTGGTGCAACCTTCATCCGGGCCCAGCGCCTCGCCACTGGCGAGATCGATTTTCCAGTTATGCAGCGGGCAAGTCACGGAGGTGCCGTGTACGATGCCCTGCGACAGGGGCCCCTTTTTGTGCGGGCATTCATCCCTGATGGCGAATACCTCGTCGCTGGAGGTGCGGAACAGGGCAATGTTCATGGTGTCTGTCTTCAGCACCCGTGAACCCAGTCTCGGGATGTCTTCCAGCTTTGCAATTTCAGTCCAGTTGTTCATGGTGTCACTCTTCATCATCTGTGTCGTAGGAGCGCCGTCCCCGGCGCGATAAGTAGGTGCCTCATAGTTGATCAATCGCGCCGGGGACAGCGCTCCTACAGGTTGTTTTAAAATCACCCCGCAATCTTCAGCGGTGTAAATTCATGCGCCTCGCTACCCTCGGCGCGCGCTTTCCACGGGTCGATTTGCGCGAACTGCTGTGAATACAGGAAACGCTCATAGAGGGCCTTGCGGCCTGCCGCGTCATGGAGAATCTTTTCCTTCACGTAACTCAGTCCGACACGCTCGACCCAGGGGGCGGTGCGTTCCAGGTAATGTGCCTCTTCGCGGTACAGCTGGGTGAAGGCGCCACAGTATTCCATCACCTGTTCTTCGGTTTCGACCTTGGTCAGCAGGTCGGTGACACGCACCTTGATGCCGCCGTTGCCGCCAATGTGCAGTTCATAGCCGGAATCCACGCACACCACGCCGAAGTCCTTGATAGTGGCTTCGGCACAGTTACGCGGGCAGCCGGAGACCGCCAGCTTGAACTTGTGCGGCATCCATGATCCCCAGGTCAACTGTTCCAGTTCAATCCCCAGTCTGGTGGAGTCCTGCGTGCCGAAACGACACCACTCAGAGCCCACACAGGTCTTTACGGTACGCAGTGCCTTGCCATAGGCATGGCCGGAAACAAAACCGGCGGCCGTGAGATCACCCCAGATGCCGGGAAGCTGATCCTTTTCCAGGCCCAGCATATCAATGCGCTGGCCACCGGTAAATTTAACCGTCGGGACGTCCCATTTCTCGGCGATCCGGCCCAGGTCCATCAGCTGCCTGGCCGATGTTTCACCACCGAAGATGCGCGGGATAACGGAATAGGTGCCGTCCTTCTGGATGTTGCCGTGAGCACGTTCATTGATAAAACGCGACTGCGCATCATCGACATACTCACCTGGCCAGTAGGCGAGCAGGTAGTAATTCAGCGCCGGCCGGCAGGCGGCGCAGCCATCGGGTGTCTTCCACTCGAAGAACTCGCGCACCGCCGGTATGGATTTCAGCGCATGTTTCCTGATGCCCGCGATCAGCTCGTCATGACTGTACTCGGTACATTTGCACAGCGGCTTTTTGTTCAGCGAGGCATCGTAGCCCTCGCCCACGGTGCTGGACAACAGTGCCTCGACCAGGCCGGTGCATGATCCACAGGAACTGGATGCCTTGGTATGGGCGCGCACGTCCTCCAGCGTGAACAGGCCGTGTTTTGCAATGGCATTGACAATGTCACCCTTGCAGACGCCGTTGCAGCCACAGATCTCGGCATTATCGGAGAGCGACATGACACGCGTCTCGTCACCGTGACCGGCATCGCCAAGATCGTGCTGGCCGAACAGGATGGTCTTGCGAAAGTCGGCAATGCGGGTGCCTTCACGCATCAGCTGGAAGTACCAGCTGCCATCGATGGTGTCACCGTAGAGCACGGCCCCCTTGATGCGATTGTTGCTGATAACCAGCTTCTTGTAGGTGCCCGCGGCCGGATCCTGCAGGCTGATGACTTCATCGCCTTCGGCTTCATTGAATTCACCGGCGGAGAACAGGTCGATGCCGGTGACCTTCAGCTTGGTCGAGGTCACCGAGCCCTTGTAGCTGGCATAGCCCAGGCCCGCGAGTTGATTGGCGGCGACCTTGCCCTGTTCAAACAGCGGCGCCACCAGCCCGTAGGCAATGCCGCGGTGCTGTGCGCATTCGCCAACGGCATAGATGCGCGGGTCAAAGGTCTGCATCACGTCATTGACGACGATGCCGCGTTCGCAGTGCAGTCCGGCCTGCCTGGCAAGCGCTGTATTCGGTACGATGCCGACCCCCATGACAACGAGGTCGGCCGCGATTTCAGATCCGTCCTTGAAGCGCACACCGCGCGCCCGCCCGTTGCCGATGATCTCCTCGGTGGCGGCTTCCATCAGGAATCTGAGACCGCGTTTTTCCAGAGAGGCCTTCAGCAGGGCCGAGGCCGGCTTGTCGAGCTGGCGCTCCATCAGCGAATCCAGCAGGTGTACCACCGTGACGTCCATGCCCTGTTTCATGAGACCATTGGCGGCCTCCAGTCCCAGCAGGCCGCCGCCAATGACAACCGCCTTGCGGTAATCCTCTGCTGCCTGCAGCATGCTGTAAACATCATGGATGTCGCGGAAGGCAATGACGCCGTCCTTGTCCCTGCCCGGCACCGGAATCATGAACGGGTTGGAACCGGTCGCCAGCAACAGCCGATCGTAAGCGGCGGTAGTGCCGTCCCTGGCCACGACCCGGCGGTTGGCCCGGTCGATCTCCGTGACCTCCAGCCCCTTGTACAGGGTAATCTGATTGTCGCGGTACCAGTCCGCATCGTTGAGCATGATGTCATCGATGCTCTTTTCGCCAGCCAGCAGCGGCGACAGCATAATGCGGTTGTAGTTACCGTAGGGCTCGGAACCGAATACCGTGATGTCGTATTTGTCCGGTGCAACCTTCAGCAGCTCTTCCAGGGTGCGCACCCCGGCCATGCCGTTGCCTACCAGTACCAGTCGTTCTTTCATGGGTGTCCCGTACTTGCCTGTAAATAATGAAGAGCGTTAGCAAGGTCTGTACCAGCTCTTCATTACGGCGCGAATAATTATTTAACTCAATGATTCTGATTGACTATTTTGGTGCGACTGCATGTGGCCACCGGGCATGAAAGGCGTACTGTGTGCACCAGAATGGCGCAGTCATCTTGACGATCAATCCTTATTCACGCCATTTCATATGCCATGCAGGACAACGCGGTGACTGCCGGTTTGCAGGTCGTGCGGCACCTGTTTGATGCAGGAGTGAAATGGGCGCGCCATCCTGGCGCATGCATCGCGCCGCTGAACCCGGGGCGGTTTCGGGTGAGGACTGTATGCGGCTGATTTCAGATGCGAAAGCGGAAGATGCCACTACTGGCATGAAACTTGACTGATTTGTTGCAGACAACTCAGCACGGGCAAGTACCGGCATTGCTTTCGACTGACAGGAGAGAAGACATGGTGACAACTGAACAAATCAACCTGGTACAGGATTCATGGAAACAGGTGGTACCGATCGCGGATCAGGCCGCGGTTCTGTTCTACGGCAGACTGTTTGAATTGGACCCTGCACTGAAGCCCATGTTCAAGGGCGACATGCTGGAGCAGGGTGAGAAACTCATGCGCATGGTCGGCATTGCCGTGGACAACCTGGAGCGGCTGGATGCCATCGTACCCGCAGTACAGGATCTGGGCGTGAAGCACCTGGAGTACGGCGTGAAAAATTACCAGTACGACACGGTGGGTGAGGCCTTGCTGTGGACGCTGGGGCAGGGGCTGGGCGATGCCTTCACGACCGAGGTGATGGTGGCCTGGTCGGATGTGTACGGCCTGCTTGCCAGCACCATGAAGGACGCCGCTCGCGCGGCGGCCTGATCACCCTGCGGAAACCGGTGCATCCCTGTGCCGGGATGCACCGGAGTACCCGTGCACTGTGTTGGTCCCGTAGCGCACTACTCGAGTGCGCTCTGCACAGGGGCAGCGCACAGTTTCCTGTCAGATAGACCTGATATCAGTCACATGCAGGTGCTGGCACGGAATCTGCTATCCCTCATCATCAGACAGGCTGCAAATGGCGCAGTCGCTGAGTCTGTATTACGGACGAGTTTACCACGCAGACGGGCAGTTGCCGCTGACTACGGCGTACAGCCAGACATGCCGCGCACGTGCGGACTGGTTTTTTATCTGAAGGGTAAGGAGATGTTCATGAAGATCAAGCTGGACTGGACGCCGCTGGCCAGTGAGGGCAAGCGATTGCAGCGATCATTGCAGATCGTAACTGCCATTGTCGTGCTGGGCCTTTTGGCAGGGACACAACAACCGGCCCGGGCAGGTGACCTGGAAAAGGAAGATTTGAAATTCGGTTTTATCAAGCTGACGGATATGGCGCCGCTGGCGATTGCCTACGAAAAGCGCTACTTCGAGGACGAGGGACTGTACGTCACGCTGGAAGCACAGGCCAACTGGAAGGTACTGCTGGACCGTGTCATCGATGGTGAGCTGGATGGCGCCCACATGCTTGCCGGTCAGCCGCTGGGTGCAACCATTGGCTTTGGCACCAAGGCAGATATCATTACTGCATTCAGCATGGATCTGAACGGCAACGGCATTACCGTCTCGAATGATGTCTGGGAACAGATGAAGGCGCATGTGCCCTACAAGGACGGCAAGCCGGTGCACCCGATCAAGGCGGATTATCTGAAACCGGTGGTGGATAAATACAAGAAGGAGGGCAAGCCCTTTAAAATGGGCATGGTATTCCCGGTCTCCACGCATAACTACGAGCTGCGCTACTGGCTGGCGGCTGGCGGCATTCACCCGGGGTATTACGCACCGGCGAAAGGTGACATTACCGGCCAGATCAATGCGGACGCGTTGCTGTCCGTCACCCCGCCACCGCAGATGCCATCGACGCTGGAAGCCGGCACCATCTACGGTTACTGCGTGGGAGAACCATGGAACCAGCAGGCGGTGTTCAAGGGTATCGGCGTACCTGTGATTACCGATTATGAAATCTGGAAGGACAACCCCGAGAAGGTCTTTGGTGTCTCGCAAGAGTGGGCTGACAAGTACCCGAATACCCACAAGGCGGTGCTGAAGGCACTGATCCGAGCCGCCATGTGGCTGGATTCCGGGGGGCTGGAAAACCGCAAGGAAGCGGCAAGGATCATGTCGCGTCCCGAGTATGTCGGTGCGGACTACGAAGTCATCGCCAATAGCATGACGGGCACCTTTGAATATGAAAAAGGGGACACGCGCTCGGTGCCGGATTTCAATGTGTTTTTCCGTTACAACGCGACCTACCCGTATTACTCCGATGCCGTCTGGTATCTGAGCCAGATGCGCCGCTGGGGTCAGATCGCCGACTACAAGCCGGATTCCTGGTACATGGACATGGCGAAACAGGTCTACCGCCCGGATCTCTATGCCGAGGCCGCAAAGGAGTTGATTGCCGAGGGTAAGGCGCAGGCCGGTGACTTTCCGGATTTTGCGAGCGAGAGTGGATTCCGCCCGCCGCAGTCGGAATTTATCGACGGGATTACCTACGATGGAACGAAACCGAATGCCTACCTGGCGCAGTTCCCGATCGGACTGAAGGGCAAGGACAAGGTTAACTGAGCAGCTGTTACCAGCGGCTGCATTGTCCTCGCACAGCGCAGGTTTCTTGAAGAGGAAAATGTAAATATGACAGTGGAAACATTCAGGACATTCCAGATGCAGGACTACCAGGAGGCTTTCAGGGCATTCGTGTTGCCGCTGATAGCATTCGCCCTGTTTCTCGGCCTGTGGAGCTTTTCGGCCGCGCGTATCGAGACCTCACTGGGGCAGCTGCCGGGCCCGGTAGCGGTGTGGGACCAGGCGGCAAACCTGGTCACGGAACACCGTGAGGAACGCCACAAGGAGGCCGCTTTTTATCAACGCCAGGAGCAGCGCAACCGGCAAAAGCTCGCTGAGGACCCGGCTGCAGATGTGCACATTCGTCCCTACACCGGCAAACCGACCTTCCTGGACCAGATTGTTACCAGCCTGCTGACGGTGTTTACCGGCTTCATGCTGGCGACGGTCATCGCCGTCCCGCTGGGCGTGCTCACCGGCCTGAGCAGAAATGTGTATCGATCCATCAACCCGATTGTGCAGATTTTCAAGCCGGTCTCGCCGCTGGCCTGGCTGCCGATCGTTACCATCATTGTCAGTGCGGTCTACGTGACGGATGACCCCCTGTTTTCCAAGTCTTACCTGACATCGGCGATTACCGTCACGCTGTGCTGCCTGTGGCCGACGCTCATCAACACGGCAGTCGGTGTGTCATCGATGGACCGTGACCTGGCGAATGTCGGCAAGGTGCTGCGTCTCAGCTGGTTTACCACGGTGTGGAAAATCGCACTGCCGTCGGCGATACCGATGATCTTTACCGGTCTGCGCCTGAGTCTGAGTATTGGCTGGATGGTGCTGATTGCAGCAGAGATGCTGGCGCAAAATCCGGGACTGGGGAAATTCGTCTGGGATGAATTCCAGAACGGCAGTTCCAATTCGCTGGGCCGCATCATGGTGGCCGTGTTTACCATCGGTATTATCGGTTTTCTGCTTGATCGCGGCATGCTCATGCTGCAACGCCGGGTGTCCTGGGACAAGGAAGCCATCCTGCGCTAGCCGCGGTACTGAGGGTCAAGGCATTAAGAAATCATCAATGGAGTGAAGCATGACTGAAAAACACCTGAATATTGATCATGTGTCGATGGTGTTCGACACCCCTGCTGGCCCGTTCGTGGCGCTGGAAAACGTTGATCTGATACTGTCCAGGGGAGAGTATGTGTCGCTGATAGGCCACTCGGGATGCGGCAAGTCCACCGTGCTGAATGTCGTTGCCGGATTGTTGCAGGCAACCGCGGGCGGTGTCGTGCTCGACGGCACGGAGGTCGACGAGCCGGGCCCCGAGCGGGCGGTGGTGTTCCAGCATCATTCGCTGATGCCATGGCTGACGGCCTATGAGAATGTTGAGCTGGCTGTGAAACAGGTATTCAGGGGGAAAAAGAGCAAATCCGGGATGCGCGAATGGATCGAGTACAACCTGCGACTGGTGCACATGGAGCATGCCATGGATAAATTGCCCGGCGAAATCTCCGGCGGCATGAAACAGCGTGTCGGTATTGCGCGGGCATTATCCATGCAGCCCAAGGTGCTGTTGATGGATGAACCGTTCGGTGCACTGGATGCGTTGACGCGGGCACACATGCAGGACTCGCTCATGGAGATTCATGCCGAACTCGGCAATACCGTGATCATGATTACACACGATGTAGATGAAGCCGTACTGCTGTCCGACCGTATTGTCATGATGACCAATGGGCCGGCGGCAACCATTGGAGAGATCCTGGACATCAAGCTGCAACGGCCGCGTAACCGGGTTGAGCTGGCAGACAGCGCCGAGTACAACCACTATCGGGCTGCCGTATTGAAGTTCCTCTATGAACGCCAGCGCAATCCGGAATCAGCAGGTGGTTCAGGTGAACCGGCGAGGGTGGAGGGTGGCAGGACGGGCAAGCCGTTGCAGGTCGTCGCAAGCAATGCCGCCGCCTGAATGCTGCATTTGACAAGGCGCCCGCCGCAGCGGACTTTGCAAAAAACCGGCATGATGCATTGACCGCTGCACAGTCGCTGCGTCTACTGGTCTTCTTCGCCGAGCTTGAGCCGGCAATTCCCGTTGGTGGCAATGGCCAGAATCGCGACATAGCCAATGGCAGCCATGAATCCGACATAGGTATAGATTGACATGTCGTTCTTGAAGAAGAGCGCGATAACAAGTGCGCTGACCAGCAGCAGTAACAAAAGTATCTTGAGCCCACAAGCCACTGGGCACATTTTTGCACGATGCAAGAGTTTGATCATGATATTTGGCATACAACCTCCTTTCCCTCTATCTGTGTTACCGGGCATAGCCCCGCAAAATTGCGTAAATCCATCACTGCGTTCATCCAGCCAGTCCGCTCCACAGCCAGTACAAAACCACGGGTACGACCGCAAGCATGACAAGCATTGCCAGGGCGCCTAACATGCATATCAGTAAATCATCACAGTCCATGCGTTAAATTCACCTGTGCAGCTGTCACTGTTGCATTGCGCATGAGAGCGATCCGGGGAGAGCCGTCATGTGACACAGCCGGGAACTGAAGCACTGCCTGAACAGTCGGCTGGAGCGAGAAGCCGGGCACATCGACAAGCGCGTGTCCGGCGCTGCTGATGCCATGCCCGCTCGCAGAGTGGCTGTATGCTGTACTCAATCCTGTCCTCAGTCCGGCTCTCCATGTATGTTGCGCATATTAACATATACCAATATAAACATATACTGATTGCAATAGGTATGCCATCCTGGACAATGCGAGACATTGCATTATATCTTACTGATTTATATATAAAATTATGTGAATGCTGTCAACAACTGGAATGGCGTTTAGATGTGACAAATGCGCGCAGGTGGGGCGTTTTTGTCATCCTTGATTCAAACGGGTGCGGAGTGTACCTGACGGGCAAGCGGGTCAATCAGCAGATCTCTGCAGGACAGGGGCGCGCTGACCGCGAGATCGGGGATTTAAAACGGGCAGGCAGCGGCGCTATTGTACTGATGGACGTTGAATTCACCCTGTCGCTCGCAGGCAACGCCAGGACGCCGGCCTTTCAGTGGGTGGTATTACCAGTGCAGGGCGCGCAGCCGTGAAATCTTCTTGTATTGATGGGCGCCCATGCGTTGCAGGACCTCGCTGAGGATGGACACGGCATAGTCGATATAGGGTCCCTTGTTCAGCATGACACATTCTGCCCGCGCCGACATGGCGGCATCGGTAATTTCCGGACGCGATGCAATGCCTTTCCTCGCCAGCGATTCAAATACCTGGGTCGCCCAGATGACCGGAATATGCGCTGCCTCGCATACCCACAGGATTTCTTCCTGGATCTCCGCCATGCGGACACTGCCCAGTTCGATCGCCAGGTCCCCGCGGGCGACCATAATTCCCAGCTGGATATTGCGCGCCAGCGATCCACTGATAATATCCGGCAGGTTTTTTACTGCGCGGGCTGTTTCGATCTTGGCGATGATGGGTACATCACCGGCGCCGTGGCGTTTCAGCTGTTCGCGCAAATAAAATACATCCCCGGCGCTTTCTGCAAAAGACAGTCCCACCATGTCCGCATGCTGGCTGACAAACTGAAGCGCCTGCATGTCACCGGCACTCAGGGTTGGCAGGTCCAGCCGGGTCTCGGGAAAATTCAGGCCCTTTTCCTCCCGGACGCGTGCTCCCCGGGGGCCGACGCGAGTGACCTGCAGTAGCGCGGTATCACCGCGCTTCTCCCTGATTACGGAGCCGATTTTTCCATCATCGATCCATACAGACTCATTCATTTGCAGTTGCTTGATGATTTCCGGACAGGTGCAGGTAATGACGGCCTTTACCGGGACATCAAACAGGGCGTCGTACACTTCCGGGCTGCCACGTTTTCTGCTGAGCACCAGCCAGTCACTGTGGTGAATCCGCAGGTGCCTTTTCCCGGCCTTCCCGGACTTGTCCTTGCTGGTGGTGATGTGGCGGGTGCGGATCTTGTGTCCGCCGAGGTCCATGAGAATGCGACAGCTTCTTTCGTGGAGTTTCGCCGCAAGCCGTATATTGATGATCATGTTGTGCCATGTAGCCATGTCATCATGGGCACAATTTATGCGCGCGGTATCCATGCCTGTAGCAACAAGGTGATTGACCAGCTCAAAATTGCTGGCTGCCTCGGTTGGCATGGTGACCATGATGTATTCAGCCCGCTGCGAGCGTGCTGTGCCAAAAAACATTTCCGCACGCTGTCGAAGCAGGCAGTGCCCCGCTTCGTAATCACTGTGGCTGAAGTTGTTCCCGTCCTCACATGACTGCTGTAATACAGCACGAGAGAGCATGTCGATCACGCGGTCGATATTCTTCATTACGTGAGGTTCGCCGCGACCGAGCGATGACAGTCCGGCATTTGCCAGGCGCACCTGCAAGGGGCGCAGATCTTCACGGCGCATGACAATGTAATTCAGCAGGTTCTCGAGACTGCGAAGGCAGTCCCTGTCAGTATCGTCAACGGCCAGTTCGGTCAGCTGTTTGCCGGTTCCTGTCAGGATACGCTGTTTCAGCGCCAGCAAGTCTTCCAGCAAAGCATGAAGAGGATCCTGTTCCGGTGCCAGCATTGCAAGATTGGATGTCATGGTTTGCTCCCTGTAACGACGTCCCGTTAATAATGTGCTTGCTACATGGCGCTTTCATAACAGTGCTCGGCCTGTTTCGGTGCTGGCCAGACCCGGCACCGGACTGGAGTCGCGCCAGTACTCTCAGTGCGGCTTGCGGTAAAACAGGCTAGCAATGAAATATGAGCATGTTATTAGCAACTAATGAGAAGTCGCACCTCGATCGAAGATGCTGCGCCTGCGGTGTGACTGACAAGGTGATTGCCTGCGTCGAAGCTGCCGGAGTTGACGACGGGCCCGACAACCCTGACGGAAAGGGTCGGCTGACTAGCGCTGCACTTGTGGAATCTGCCCCGTCCTAGCGGATAACAACAGTTTTCCCAAAGGCCACATCAGCACTAACCCCTGGCTCCGTTCTTCTCCAGGGCGGTGACAACGTCCCGGAAAATATTCCTGTTGTGCTCATTGAGATCCATCAGGGCACGGTGTGTTTTTATCAGGGTGCGTGTCAGGGTCTGCTTGTCGACATCCTGCTGTGGCACCTCCTGCAGCGCTTCCGTCTCCAGGCAAGTATTCTCGACGATGTCGAAAACTTCGTTCAGGGCCATGCTGTTGAGTACGGAATTGATGTCCGGGCGATTCGACACGATGGTGATGCGCCGGGTATCGAGTGCCTGCATGCGCTTGGCGAGACGGGCGAGCAGGCCGAGATTGGTACTGTCAATGCTGTCGGTTTCCGTAAGGTCGATGACAAAACCGGCCGGCTTTGGACCGCTAAAAAGCCTTTCCAGGAAGTGGTCGATGGAGGGGGTCAGGGTGTAGCGGATATTCCCGATGAAACGCAGCACATGCACATCATTATCGCTGGCATGCAGGACCTTGTCGTTATCCATTAGCGGGACTCCTGCTGATCACCAGAAAGGTAATGTCATCCGGGAGGCGCTTCTCTGCCAGGACATTGAGACCGTCCGTCATCCTGTCCAGATCATCGCCATGTCTGTCTGAAAGCAGGTCGCTGTATCTTTGCAGCATGGACGCTTCGGACATCAGTTCCAGTATGCCATCTGATACCAGCACCAGCACGCATTCCGGCGGCAGTTCACGTTGCCAAAGCTTGTACTGTGCATCTCCAAACAGACCAAGCGGTCGTCCCGGGCATTCGAGTGAAATGACCTCATGCCCGTCATACAGTAACGGGTAGGGGAATTGTCCCGAGTTACTGTAGTGCAGGGTATGCTGCCCAAGATCGATTACCCCGTAGAACAGGGTAAGGTGCTTGTCGAGGTTCTGGCGGCACAGGTCACGGTTAAGCCGCTGCAGGATTTGCTGCGGGTGCAGGATGCTATCGTCACCTGATTGCCAGAGTGCATCACGGTACTGGATCACCATGGTATTGAGCATCACGGTCACGAAGGCAGAGGCCGCGCCATGACCGGATACATCCGCCATGTAAAAACCGATACGCGTGTCATCGATGGAGAAGTAATCGACGAAGTCCCCGCTGAGATACATGGACGGGAACAGGCGACGCCGGAATGTGTAGCTGCCAAAGCGCAGGTTGTCTTTCGGTAGTAACTGGCACTGGATCCTGCGTCCGGCCTCTTCATCCTCCTGGAGATGCCTCAGGGTCTGGGCCAGTTCACGGTTCAGTGCTTCCAGGTGTTCACGGTACTCACGGTTCTGGCGCAGCAGTTCTGCATGCTTGATGACCCGGCGCACGGCGCTTTCCAGCACCGCCATATCATGGATAGGCTTGGTGACGTAGTCCCAGGCGCCGAGCTTGAGTGCCTGCACGGCGTAATTGAGCTGGCTGACACCCGAGACCACGATCACCGGTGTCTCAGGTGACTCACTGGTAATGGTGGACAATACTTCCAGTCCATCCATGCCTGGCAGTCGCAGGTCGCAGAGCACGACATCCGGGTGCTCCCGACGCAGGATCTCCAGGCCGCCAGGGCCGTCGTTGGCTTCCAGCATGGTGAAGCCGCTGTCTTCAAGGTAGGCAACGATGCCGCTACGGATCGGTGTTTCGTCCTCGATGGTGAGGACTTTGGCAGGTGCATCCATCACACTAGTCCCTGCCAGCCGCCAGCGCGGTTACCGTTTGTGCCAGCGGTGCCATGTCCAGCAGCGGTTTGGCAAACAGCTGGCGTTCGCCAATCCCCATGGCACGCAGATCATCGGGGATGCTGTAGTCCGCCGTGCCGGTATGGATGATGAACCTCAGGTCCGGGCAGATTTCATGCAGGGAGCGAATGGTGGTGTCGCCGTTCATGCCGGGCAGCCGCATGTCCATGATGCAGACATCAATGCCGGAATCATTGCGTATGACGTCCAGGGCCTCTTCCCCTGAAGCCGCGCTTTCTACCTGCATGCCTTCATCCTCCAGAAAGGTCCGCAGTCCGGTAACGATGAACGGCTCGTCATCCACTACCAGTACCCGTGGGCTCATGCGGCGGGCTTCCAGTGGAGTGGCAGGCGTACGGTAAAACAGGTGCCTTCTCCGGGATTGGAGCTAACGTCTATAGTGCCCTTGTGCTGCTCGGTCACTATGAAATAGGACACGGAAAGGCCCAGCCCGGTTCCCACGCCTGCTGCCTTGGTGGTGAAGAACGGTTCGAATACCCGGCGTTGCGTCTGCGGGTCCATGCCGGGGCCGTTGTCCTGTATCTCAATGCACCCGTATTCTTCCTCCCGGCGGGTGCGAAGGATAATACGCTGGGCGGAGGGCTGGGCGCCGCCCTCGGTCATCGCCTGGGCAGCGTTCTTGATCAGGTTCAGCAGCACTTGCTCAATTTCCGTGTGGTCGCAAACCAGCGTATCGAGTTGCGGGTCAAAATCGCGCACGATTTCGATCTGTTTAAAGTCATACTTTTTCTTTAAATCATAATCGCTGGCGGCCAGCCGTACCACGGTTTCAAGCATGTCGACGACGCGTGCCGGCTGAAAGTCGATACTGGAACTGCGGCTGTAGGCGAGCATATCGGCGACGATATGGCTGGCGCGGCTGGCTGACTGCTGGATGGCGTCGACGAAACCGAGGATGCCACGCTCATCCAGATAACGGTGCAGCCGTTCCAGGTCAACACCCAGCGCCTCAGCGGCACGCCGGTTTGGTTCCAGCTCAGGGGAGAGCCGGCGCTGGATGTTCTGGCTGCTTTGCAGCACACCGCTCAGCGGGTTGTTGATTTCGTGCGCCATTCCGGCGGCAAGCCCGCCGACGGACATCATCTTTTCCGTCTGCACCATCATTTGCTCGATGCGCACCCGGTTGGTAATGTCATCAACCCGGATCACCGCGCCGGCTGCGCCGTTTGCCAGCAGCGGGTAGACCATGACATCGGCATAGCGTGTTTCACCGTCCTTCTCCGTAATCAGACGTTCTGTGTGCAACGGGGCATGGGTGCGAATCGCCTCCCTTATATTCTCGAGCTGGGATTCGAGTTCCGGAAACAGGGTGTTGAAAGGTTGCCCGATGGCCTCGCCGGTTGGCACGCCAGTTGCCTTCTCGGCACTCTGGTTCCACTCCGTAACCCGGCCTTTCTTGTCGACGCCGACCAGCACCGAGGGCATGGAATCGATAATGTTCTTGAGATAGGTGCGCATGCGCTGCAGTTCCCGGTTGCTGCTAACCCGCTCGGAGATGTCGACAATGGCACTGAGGATGAGCAGTTCCTGACCAGTTTCAACCGGACTGAGGCCGACCTCGACAGGAAACTCGCTACCGTCCTTGCGCATCCCGTACAGGTCACGGCCAAGCCCCATGGGACGGGCACGATGCTCGGACTTGAACTGCTCGACATATTCAGGGTGGTGCATGCGCATGCGCTCGGGTATCAGTACCTCGATGGGCTTACCCAGTAACTCGTCGCGCCGGTAACCGAAGTATCGTTCAGTCTGGGAATTGACGAGCACGATCCGTCTACCCGAATCGATCATGACAATGGCATTGGGCGCCGACTCGACCACCAGCTGGAATATCTTCTCGGTGCGCTGGCGCTGGGAAATATCCTCGACCTCGCCCACCACCATCAGAGGCCTGCCCTGCCCATCCCGTACCAGTCCGGCGCGCGCGCGCGCGGTGATGACGGCGCTGTCACGGCGCAGATAGCGTTTCTCCAGTTCGTAGTTGTCGATATCACCGCGCACCAGGGCATCGAACTGCTTGCTGGTTTCCTCCCAGTCGTCCGGGTGGGTGATATCCTCGACGGACAGGCGGGTGAGCTCTTCGGCGCTGTAGCCGAGAATATTGCAGAAGGCCGGGTTGACGCTGAGCAAACGGCCATCCAGTCCGGATGTCAGTATGCCGATCGGGGCATTTTCCAGTGTCAGACGCAGTTGCTCCTCACGCTGTCTGAGTTGTTCCAGCGCCTGTTGCTGTACCGTGATGTCCTCACCGGAACTCAGCGTCGCGGTTATGTTACCTGATTCGTCATAGAGGAGCTTGTTGTGCCAGGCGATCAGCCGTTCCTCGCCGCGGCGGGTGAGTATCGATCTCTGGAAGTACTCCGGGAGTTCTTCCTCGCGCGCCAGCAGCCTGACGAAGAATGCCCTGATTTCCTCGCGGCTCTCGGCCGGTACGAAATTGTCAAACCAGTTGCTGCCGATGATGTCCCGTTCATCCGCACCCAGCAGCTCGCAGCCCCTTTTGTTGATCAGGCTGACACGCTGATCAGCGCCAATGACCAGCATGATGACGCCGGCTACATCGAGATAGCGCTGTACCTTGTCTCTTTCCTGCTTGAGCGCCTGTTCGGTCTGCTGGCGGTAGATTTCGCTGCCAACCCACTGGCCCATCAGCCTGAGCATTTCCACATCGGTGGCGGTAAAGTGTTTCTTGCGCGGTGTCGGGCTGGAAAAATTCAGGGTTCCATAGACCTTGCTGCCCGCGGCGACCGGAATCCCGAGGTAAGTTTCCAGCTTGAATGCCTGGTAGCAGGGGTGGTTCTTCCAGTCGGAGTGCGCGGCATGTTCAAAGCCGATGGGGCCGTCGGCCTTGACTGTTTCACGGCAATAGGTATTTCCCAGCTCGAACACTGCGCCGGGGACAATGGAATTATCGGGCGAGATAGCCTCGATGACCTCGTAGCTCTCGCCATCGATACGCGCGAGTATCCCGATAGGCAGGCCGAATTGCCGGCAGCCGTTTTCCAGCAGAGCCCGAACCTTGTCATTGAACGGCAGCTTGTGCGCCGAGGTGATTTCATGCAGGGCACGCAAGGTATTTTCTGTTTGCCTGCGTTCATCAATTTCGTGTTTGAGTGCCTGCTCTGCGCGGTGACGCTCGTCAATCTCGGATTCCAGCTGGCTGTTTATGGCCGATAGCTGCCGGGTGCGGCTGTCGACGCGCATTTCCAGCTGGTTGCGGGATTCGCGTACCGCGCGCTCGGCACTGCTGCGTTGCAGATCTGCACGCCTGATGAGCACGGCCATGACGGTGCTGAACAGCAGAAACACAAGGAACACAGATGCTGCCTGACGCCACAGCCGGTTTTTGTATTTGGCAAACAGGTTGGCGTCTGGTACGTCTGCAAGTGTCCACAGGCTGCCTTCGACGGCCTCGGTGACACTGATGCGCGCCAGTTGCTCGGGAGACAGGTTGGTTTGGCCCTGCAAATCGGCACGTGTGCCAGCGGCTGTGATTTCAATAAAGCCGGGTTTGTCTCTATGCAGCAGTATGAGTTCGTGGTCGTGCAGCTGGCTGTTGGCGAGAATGCGCGCCAGCACCGCCGGATTGATGCTGATAAAGAAGATACCCCGGTCACCCTGCAGGTTTTCCCAGATGGACATGATGTCAAAGTGATAGCCAAGCGGGTTGGGATGTATGAAAACCTGCTGACTTTCCCCGCCAGCAAAGTGATGGATGTCAGCCTGGCACAGGTTGGCTATCTTACCCTCGAGATCGTCAAGCAAGACCGTGCCCAGGCTGTCCGTGATGGTATAGGTAAAGAAGTCCGGGAAATGCCGTTTGACCCTGTCCTCGAATTCCACCTCCATGGCTTCGTCCGTAGGGTTCAGGGACAGCTTGCCAATGATCGTTCCTTCTTCCTCGGTAAACAGATCGACGCGCCGGCGTACTTCCCTGATATAGAGTTCAATGATTCTTGCAGCGCCCCGGGTGGATTGCTGCATCAGCGCCTGCTGATTGTTGAGGTAACGTTCGTAACTTCTGTCCACATACCAGGACAGGAAAAAGCCGACCAGGATCAGCGTGCAAACAATCAGGATGGCGGTGTAGTTCTTCACCGATTGATTGCCACTGCTTCAGGGGTCCCGGGCAGGCGTAACTGAATGGTCGCTGGCATTTCGGTCCCCTTGACGGTCTTATATACACATGTATTGCAGGGTATATAACGTGGTTTCTGCTGCTCTGGGTAATTTTACGGATATACACACGCAATTATCTACTATATTAATAGAATGCGGTTATGTGCCGCTGTGTAACGCAAAGCATCATGCAGCGTTACCCCGGGAGGTGGTTGATCCGGCGCATGCACATAGCACCCAGCCCATTCAATGCCATGGTAAGTGTATGCACCACTTCCGTCATTGATGACGCCTGGATCACATCAACCAGGCTGGCATACAAGAACAAGTACGGGGGCATATTTGTGGAATTAATGGAGGAGTGAGCGTCATGATATCCAGTCGTTTACAGGCAATTTCAGATAACGGTTCATTGACGATCAGGATCAATGGCCCGTTCGACCTGCTACTGACCCTGGCACTAAGGGAATCCTGCCACGATAGTGGCACAACCTATCGTCGTTATATCGTTGATTTTAAACACGTGAGCATTGTTCGTGATTCAGGGCTTGCTCTGCTGCTCATGCTGAAACGCTGGGCAAGCCGGGCCGGTGCCAGATTATATGTGGTCAATGGCGACCGCGAATTGATGAACCGCTGCCTCACCCTGGGGATCCGGCCCGCCTGAATAACGCCCGCGATCCGGGCAACCGGCCAACGACCATTGACGGCGACCTTCGGGTCGCCGTGCTTTTATAGGATGTTATAGATCGTGACCTGGCCACCGGGAAAGTCAGGTTGCATGCATTTGCTCACATGACGCCTCATTAACGCTGGCATAGTTGTGAATAAATACTTCTCTGCAGCTATATGCCCTAATATGCAGGCAAGCCAAAGGTAGTTCGGCGCCAGGAGCAGCTACGGATATTCGCAAATGACACTAGAGCCAACCCCCGTACTCCTGGAGAACCTGTACTGGATCACACTGCTGGCAGTCATTGTCTCGTCAGCTTCAGGCGTGCTTAAGGCAGGATTCAAGCAGTTCGACCTGTTTGGCGTGATTATTATTGCCATTGCCACGGGGCTGGGGGGTGGATCACTGCGTGATATGCTTCTGGACCGTGAGGTATTCTGGATACGCGATGATATGTTTTTCATCGTTTCACTCGGCAGCGCCGTAGCAGTATTTATTGCCGCAAGACTTGTAGTGATCCCGGAAAAATTATTTCTTATTGCTGATGCCGCAGGACTCGCAACGTTTGCTGTCGCAGGGACACTGGTCTCATTGATGGTTGGCGCGCCCGCATTTGTCGCCAGCTTCATGGGTGTGATGACCGGGACCATGGGCGGTATCTTCCGTGACGTTCTCTGTAATGAGCCACCCGTTGTGTTTCTTAGTCCACTCTATGCGACGGTCTCCTGGGGTGGCTCGCTGCTCTTTATAGGCCTGCTATATTCTGGCCAGGATATAACACTGGCTGCCGTGATTGCCGGGCTGGGTATATTTATCTCGCGTTTACTGGCCATTCAATATGGCATCAGCCTGCCGAAATTCCGCTTCAAGTCCTGAGTATGCCACCGGATCATCGTTGATAGTCACCGGGAAGCAGCCTGCTGGCGGGCTTGCTTCTGTCGGATCGTCCTGTCACTGACGACAGGTTTCAGCCTTGTTCCGGAACTATCAGCGTGGCGTATTTCCCCAATGAGGCATGGATATCCTGAAGCGTTGGATACCTGGCGAGAAACGGCTCTTCTGCTGCGCCGCCACACACCAGGTAGGTAACGTGTGGCTGCCTGTCGTCATGCAGTTGCAAGTGATAGAGAAAAATCAGGAAACGTTCACCGCCTCCATCTCCACCATCTGCGACGACAGCAGCACCGTTTGCCGCCAGAAGTATGCGATCATTGCTGACAAACTCATCAGTACTCCCGAACACTCTGTCGATGGCAAAGCGGCCTGCATGAACATCCCGGGGTTGTTCTGAAATGTCCCGAACGACCAGTTGACAGTGCGGTTTATATTCGTTGACCGCGTATACCAATCGCCCTTCCTGAAAAAACACCCGGGCTCGGCCAGAGGGAATGACAACATTCTGATGCAGTTCAAGCACCCAGCCCTGGATGGGTATATACGATTGTGTTGACGTATCCCTGATCGTCATGGATCCACAGGCAAGCAGTAGCCAGTGAAATGTGCACAAGAGCGTAATGTAGATCAATCGTTTGCAGGGCATGTGGTTTCTCCGACGGTTTCAAGTATAGCCGGTCGCATACTCTCATGGGCATCTATAGACTGGCCACTGATAGCCAGGGCGTCTGTACAATGACTGTCAAATAGCCGGAACGATTCTGCAGCACCCGTTTAGCTGGTCTTCCGGCTGGAATCCGTTCGCATGCTGTATCCTTGCCAGTTACAGATCAATTGTTGTCTTTTTGGGAAACTGACAATGTCATATGTTCGCATTATTGCCCTGACAATGCTGGCTATGACCGCATTCGCCGGAAATTCACTTCTCTGCCGGATCGCACTCGAACATACCGGCATTGATGCAGCCAGTTTCACCTCCCTTCGCCTGGTCTCCGGAGCGGTCATGCTCTGGCTGCTGGTGCAGATGAGGCACGGCAAACACGTCGGCCGTGGCAACTGGCCATCGGCACTGGCCCTGTTTGTGTATGCAGCCGGCTTCTCTTTTGCTTATACCAGCCTGACTGCGGCAACAGGCGCACTTCTGCTCTTCGGTGCCGTCCAGGCAACGATGACAGGATATGGTATTTTGTCGGGTGAACGTCTGCAGCAATTGCAGTTCGCCGGTCTTGTACTTGCTTTCGGCGGGCTTGTCGGTCTGTTGCTTCCGGGATTCTCGGCGCCGCCACTACAGGGTTCTTTATTGATGCTGGGTGCCGGTGTGGCATGGGGTGTCTATTCCTTGCGCGGGAAAGGTGCGGGCGATCCCCTCAAGGTAACGGCGGGTAATTTTCTGCGTGCTGTCCCGGTATCAGTTGCACTGAGCCTGTTCATGTTTCGCAGTGCATCCCTGGATAATGCCGGATTATGCTATGCGGTAGCGTCGGGCGCACTGGCTTCGGGCATAGGCTATGCCATCTGGTACTCGGTATTACCCGCGTTGAAGTCGACCAGTGCCGCAACTGTACAGCTTGGTGTTCCGGTGATCGCGGCCCTGGGCGGTTTTGCATTTCTTGGCGAGCCAATAACCCTGCGTCTGGTGCTTGCCTCCATAGCGATACTCGGCGGGATCGCACTGGTCATTCCGGAGAAGCAACACGCTGTTGACGCATGACAAACCGTTTCCTTGCAGCTAACCGCTAGCCATGGGCATGAATCCAGTTTTCAAGTGCAGCGCTACATCCCGGTCACGTCAGCTGGCGTCGTTTGGCGGTTCTTGTTGTATTAGCGGGAGGTGTAATGCCGAACAGGGTTTCCTTACTTGCCGAGTTCACTGTCCAGCGAATAAAGTGTCTTGATGCCAAATCCCTTTATTTCGAAATCACCCAGCAGCGTGCAGGAGAATTCGTCCTTGATAAGTTCGTGGGTCTCTGCACACAGTGTAATTTGCATTGGATCTGAAAAACTTTCCATGCGTGCGGCAAGATTTACTCCTGGTCCGAAGATATCGTAGACATATTTCTGGATGCCGACGATGGAGCCAATGAGCGGACCGGTATTGATCCCGATGCGGCAAACCCAGGGTTCGGCAGCATGGGCGAGATTACGTCGCTCAAGGTAGCGCCGTATACGCAGCGCAACGCGTGCCACGTTATTGGCATGGTCGGGATTAGCGTCCGGAATTCCGGAAACTGCCATGTAGGCATCACCGATGGTCTTGATGCGTTCACAGCCAAAAAGCTCAACAATGCGATCGAATGCGGTGAACATGTCGTTCAGTTGAGTGATAAGTCCGGACGGATCCTGGGATATTGCCATATCCGTGAAGCCGACGAAATCAAGCAGCATGACTGAAGCGCTGTCGAAGCGTTGCGGGGTTGTGGTACCAAAGTCCTTCATCTCCTCGTAGATGGAGCGGGGCATTATGTTCAGCAGCAGTTTCTCGACCCGTTCTTTTTCACGCTGTAATTCACGGGTATGTTTTTCAGACATCTTCGAATACGATTCGAGCATGTATTCAGCGTGTTTCTGTTTGGAGATATCATGGCACTCGATCAGCGCCTGGTCAGGATTGCCCGGCAGCGGACGTATAATAATTGACAGGGGTGTGGTACGGGCACCAACCTTGCTTTCAAAATCGAAACTGTATGCCCGTCCCTGTCCGATCCGGGTCAAGGCTCGCTCGGTATTCAGTTCCGGTATGCGTTTTGTCAACGCTGCGTCCGGATTCTCTCCGGTTGGAATGGCATCGAAGAATCTGGCGTTTTCAAACAGCACGGCCCATGACTCCAGATCTGCTACGGCAACTCCGATACCCAGCATTTGAACAAGTTCCTTGAGATTGTCCATGGCCTGTTAGTGGTCAGTTTTTGGAGACAATCAGGGGTGCGCGCCGTTCAAGTTCCCTCGCTACCGCGGCAACGTCATCGTCGTCCAGATCGAAGTCTTCCAGTGTCTCGGTCAGCAGGCTGACCATTTCATCAAATGTGCGGCGGTCAATGCCCATGTGCCGGTGCAGCCTTTCCAGATGCTCGTCCGAGAAGCTGACCGGTCCACCCATCAGAAAGGCGATGAATTTGGTCTGGTGGTCGATAAGTATCTTCATGTCCGTATTAACAAAATACGGGCTCAGAACAGGCGAATCCAGGACCCGCTCGTAAAATGACATGACGATGCGACTTACGCTTGCAAACCCGCCACTGCGCTCAAATATGGATTGTGCCATGGTATAGACCTTCCCGTGTTCCTTTGCCAGTGTAACCGTGATCCTGGCTTTCCGGCAATTATAGACTCACGGGACTGATTAGTGGGGTACATTAAATTACGGCTGTACGCCCTTTTTTTGACTATCAGGTTTTACCGCGACTGTCTCGATCAGGCTGACACGTTCGTCATCAAGATTGCGATGCAGGTTATAGGCCTTGGTCAGGATGTCGTTTCCAACCAGCAGGTGCACACCCAGTGCCGGCAAATCCGGCTCACCCGCAGGTTCCATCATATGTGCAAAGGCCTGCTGCGCAAGACCCGTCTTGTCATTCCAGACGTCAATATAATAACCGGCGGATGTTATGACATCGCGAAATGACTCCGGCGGTACCAGAAAACTCATGGAACTGTCCTGCGCCCACGGCACCGGAAAATGAACCGGCGTGTTTTTGTTGCCACACACCTCATATAAAACAGCACGCCCGCCGGGTTTGAGTACACGATACACTTCCTTTAGCCACCCCGGTTTATCCTCGATATTCATGTTCATCTGGATCGACCAGGCACCGTCAAATGTATTGTCATCAAAAGGCAATGCAAGCGCACTTGCAGCATGGAACTTTACACGTTCCTGCATGTTGAGTAATTGCGTCAGTCTTTCTGCGGCTTCAATGTATTCGTCACTCAAATCAATGCCGGTTACACAACAACCTGTTTCATGTGACAGACGACGTGTGGAACCACCCACGCCGCAGCCAACATCAAGGATATGCATGTCTGGCGTGAAACAGGAGAGTTTGATCAGCTCTTTTGTTGCGACATCACCGCGGATATGAAATTCATCAACGGGCTGAAGATCATCAAGCGTGATCCTGGACAAATCCTTGCCGGTTTTCTCAAGCCCCTGCATGATCTTGTTATACAAATCGTTCGGTGAGTAATACCTGTGAATGTGTTTCATATCATTAATCTTGATCAGCCAGCCATTGAAGCCACCCGTCGAAGCGGGACTTGTCCGGCGCGGAAGGAAGAAAAGCACGGCAAGAACAGACGCCCCATTCCCTGAAGGCCACACGTATCGTGCAGCGTCTTACGCCGGCACGAGCCTGCTTCAGCCAGGGCGGATTTTCGTGAGGCGCGAACATATACTGCCGGAGTGCGTATTACCCCGCAGTGTTGATCAACAGCATCACCGGGTAACTTCGACAACTGTTTTTTTATCCCGGTTCGGCGTAAGTTTTATCTGCATGTGCTCAGCGGCACAGAGACTGATTGATGGAGTGCGCTGGCCATAAAAAAAATGTTCGTTGTCTTTCTGGATAAAATCAATCTCGGTATCCGTTCTGTCAGGATCATGGTGGAACATGACAAGACAGCCTGCCTCGGCGTCTACCGCAAGCTGTCGTACCTGAGATACCAGCGAATGGCCCCAGCCATGCTTGTGAGGCATATCGGAGGGCAGATACTGGGCGTCATGTATCAGCACATCAACGCCATGGCAGAACTTTACCCATTGATCATATCTCGTGGACAGCTTCCCCGGAGGTTCAAGTTCATTGTCTGTTACATATGCGCAGGACGTGCCATTGTCCTCGATGCGGTAGGCGTAGCCTCCACCCGGATGATTGATCGGCATGCGACTGACGCAGATATTCTGCCTGGCCAGTTCGGACTCGACGTTCTCGGTTACACAGACAGATCGAGACGGCAAGTCACTCGCTTTCACGGGAAAATTGGCGCCGTCAATCTGGTCAAACAGCGAACAGAGTTGACCGTGATGGTCTACTGCGCTTGTATAGACACGAATTTGTCTGTCCGGCTGGTAGATCGGCTTGAAGAACGGATAGCCCTGAATGTGATCCCAGTGGCCATGTGACAGCAGAATGTTGATTATTCCATCTTTCTCAATCAGTCGTTTGCCCAGGCTTCTGATGCCGGTACCGGCATCCAGCACCATATCCTGGCCGCTGGCCGTTTCAATGTGTACGCAGGATGTATTGCCGCCGTAACGGCAAGTGTCAGGTCCCGGTGAGGGGATTGAACCACGTACTCCGTAAAAGGTTATCTTCATCAGCAATTATCCATTCAATGCCGGTGACGAATCTGGCAACGGGCCGGTCAGGCTTCCGCCAGGGCAGCCTGTGTCCCGGCATGGTCACGGGCAATCAGCAGGTACACGGCCGGTACCACGAACAGGGTGAACAGGGTGCCGATACCCAGCCCGCTGGCGACCACCAGACCGATGTGAAAGCGGCTTACGGCGCCGGGTCCACTGGCGATCAGCAGTGGCACCATGGCCATGATCATCGAAACCGTGGTCATGAGGATCGGTCGCAGCCGGATGGTCCCGGCCTTGATCACGGCGTCGCGCTTCGAGAGTCCCTCGCCGAGCTGCAGCTGGTTGGCGAATTCAACAATCAGGATGCCGTTCTTGGCGATCAGCCCGATGAGCGTGATCAGCCCGACCTGGGTATAGATATTCACGGTGGCGAAACCGAGTGTCAGGAACGCCAGTGCGCCGGCGATCGACATCGGCACCGACACCAGGATGATGATCGGGTCGCGCCAGCTCTCGAACTGCGCCGCCAGCACCAGATAGATGACCAGCAGTGACATGAAGAAGGTCATGATCAGGCTGCTGCCCTGCTGTGCGTATTGCCGTGACTGGCCCATGTAGTCCCAGGTGAAGCCGCGCGGAAACTGTTGCCGGGCCTGCTCCTCGAGGTAGTTCACCGCCTCGCCCAGGCTGACGCCATTGGCCATGACACCTTCGACGGAGATGGAATTGAGCTGCTGGAACTGGGTGCGCTTGCTCGGTTCGACCGTGGATTTGAAACTGACCAGGCTGGACAGCGGCACCAGTTCGTCGCTTTCGGTGCGCAGGTAGTAGTCATCCAGCATCGCCTGGTCGAGCCGGAACTGCCGTGCTACCTGCGGGATCACCTTGTAACTGCGTCCCTCCAGACTGAAGCGATTGACATCGTTATCACCCAGCAGGGTCGCGAGGTTGCGACCGATATCGGCCATGCTGATACCGAGGTCACCGGCGCGGTCACGATCGATTTCTACGGTGGTCTTGGGGCGGGTGAACTCGACCGACTTGCGCACGAAGGCGAACTTGCCACTGGCCATGGCCGTGCCGATCAGCTGCCCGGCGACTTCATCGAGTCGCTCATAGCCGGCGTCGCTGGTGATGACGAACTGCAGTGGCAGTCCGCCGCCCGAGCCGGGCAGGCTGGGTCTGGGGAATACCGCGGTCTGCAGTCCGGCCACCGAGTTAAGCTTCTGCTGCACCTCCGGCTGAATCTGCATCTGGCTGCGCTCGCGCTGCGAGGGTGTGGGCAGCTTGATGCCGCCGAAGGTGGTGCTCACATCGCCACCGAAGCCGGCAAGGATGAAACTCTTGTCGAATTCCGGGACGCTTTCGAACAGCGATACAATCTGCCGGATATAGGCCTCGTTGTAGTCAATGGTGGCCGTCTGCGGCGCCGTGGCCTGAAAGAACAGGATGCTCTGGTCCTCATCGGGCGCCAGCTCGCTCTGTGCGGTGACGAACATGAAGTAAATACTGAACAGCACCACGGTGGCGAAGACCAGCGTCACCGGCAGGGTATCGAGGGAACTCCGCAGTGCACGCCGGTAGCGATCCGCCAGGCCATTGAAGAAATGCTCCACGGCGTGTTCGAAGCGTCCTTCGCCGCTGGACGCCTTCAGCACCCGCGAGGACAGCATCGGCGAGAGTGTCAACGCCACCACGCCCGAGATGAGTACCGCGCCGGCCAGGGTGAAGGCGAACTCCGTGAACAGGGTGCCGACCAGCCCGCCCATGAAACCGATCGGGGCATACACCGCGACCAGCGTGGTGGTCATGGAGATGATCGGCATGGCCAGCTCGCGCGCACCGTGCAGGGCGGCATTGAGCGGAGTCTCGCCCTGCTCGATGTGGCGATGCACGTTCTCGACAACGATGATGGCATCATCCACCACCAGGCCGATGGCCAGCACCAGCGCCAGCAGTGTCAGCAGGTTGATCGAAAACCCCATCAGCAACATCAGGAAGACGCCGCCGACCAGTGACAGCGGCACCGCAACGGCCGGGATCAGCGCGGCCCGCATCGACCCCAGCGACAGATACACCACCAGCAGCACGATGACCACCGCCTCTATCAGGGTAGTGAACACCTCGCGGATAGAATCCTCGATGAAGACACTGGCATCGTAGGGGATGCCCGCCTCGAGTCCCGATGGCAGCTGTGCGCGCAATTCCGGCAGCAAGGCATGCACCCGTCCGGCAACGGTCAACGGGTTGGCACCGGGTGCCTGCTTGATGCCGATGAAGATGGCGGTCTTGCCGTTGTACCAGGTGCTGCTGTCATAGTCGGCCGCCCCCATCTCCGCGGTGGCAACATCGCGCAGACGGATCAGCGTATCCCCGCTATTGCGCAGCACCAGCTCCTGGAAGTCCTCTTCGCGGCTGATATCCGTGGTGGCGCTGAGGTCGATGGCGACCTGTGCGCCCTTGGTCTGGCCGATGCCGGCCAGGTAGTTGTTGTCCCGCAGCACCTGCTGCACCTCGCTGGCCGTCACATCGAGTGCGGCCATGCGCTGCGGATCCAGCCAGATGCGCATGGCGAAGGTTTTGTTACCGATCAATTCGGCCTTGGCGACGCCGGGCACCGCCTGCAACTTCGGCTGCACCACACGCAGCAGGTAGTCGGTGATCTGCGAGGGTGACATGGCATCGCTGTAGAAGGCCATGTACATCAATGCAGTACGCTCGCCCGTGGTCGCATCGATCACCGGGTCGTCGGCTTCATCCGGCAGCACATTGCGCTGGCTGGCGACCTTGGCCTGGATCTCCGAGACGGCGGCCTTGGGATCGTAGTTCAGGACCATGTGCGCCTCGATCACCGAGCGGCCCTGGCTGCTGGTCGAGGACAGGAAATCGATGCCGTCGGCTTCGGCGATGGCCTGCTGCAGCGGGGTGGTGATGAACCCCTTCACCAGTTCGCTGCTGGCACCGGGGTAGAAGGTGCTCACGGTGACGACCGTATCCCGGGTCTCCGGGTACTGGCGCACCTCCAGCAGGCCGAGGGAGCGCAGCCCCACCACCAGTATCAGCAGGCTGACGACACTGGCCAGCACCGGCCGGTGAATGAACAGATCGGTAAATTTCATGGGCGTGTGATTTGCGTGTCCAGCAGGATGCTGTTGTCGACGACTACCGGCTGGTCATTACGCAGCTTCACCTGTCCCGCGATGACCACGCGTTCGCCTGCCTGCAGTCCCGTCACGATCTCGACCCGGCCGTTGCGCACCCCGCCGGTCTTGACCTGACGACGCTGCACAAGAGACCCGGACTCATTCTCCTGGATCACGAAAACGGAATCGCCGTAGGGGTTGTAGGTGATCGCGGTCTGCGGCAGGGTGAGTACTGCCGGGCGTTGTGGCAGGAGGGTGCGCACCTCGGCGAACATCCCGGGGCGCAGCCGCGCCTGCGGATTCTCGAGCGTGGCACGAACCCGCAGACTACGCGTGCCCGGATCGATTCCCGGGTTCAGCGCCGCGACCCGGCCGCTGAAGGTCTCGTCGGGAAAGGCCTGCACCCTGACCTCGACTTCCTGGCCCACCGAGATCTGGTCGAGTTCGCGTTCGGGCAGGGCGTAGTCGAGATAGATTGGATCCATTGCATCCAGCGGCACAATGGCGGCACCCGGTTGCAGGTATTCACCCAGGTCCACCTGACGGATGCCCAGCCAGCCACTGAAGGGCGTGGTAATGCGCTTTTTCGCGATCTTGGCGCGCTTGGTATCCAGTTGTGCGATGGCGTTTTCCATGCGCAGCCGTGCCTCGTCGACATCGGAACGCGAAATCGTTTTGGAATCGAGCAACTCCTCGCGCCGCTTGAACTGCAGTTCGGACATGCGCCGCTCGGCGACGATGCCCTCAAGCTCGGCCTGGTCGACGCTGTCATCGAGCTGCAGCAACAGGGTGCCGGCCTCCACCTGCTGCCCGGACTCGAAGTGGATTGCGCTGACCTTTCCCGCTATCTCCGTGGTGACCAGGATGCCCTGGGTTGCCACCAGTGAACCCACCGCTGCCAGATAGGGCTGCCAGGTCTCGGTTTGCACTTCGGCCGCGGCCACGGTTGCCGGCGGCGGCGGCATGCTGGCCAGTGCCGCCATTTTTTGCCCCATATAGTATTTCCAGCCGAACATCGCGCCCAGCACCAGGCCCAGCGCCAGCAGGACAAGCAGCATGCGTTTGGTCATCACAACATCCTTCGTCTAATTTTGATTAAAGGCTGCATTACTCCTGCCCGTGCAGGATACAAGCGTGGTTTCTGACCACAATGCCATCACTTCGTGCCCGGCAAGCATTGTAGCGTACATAGAAAATTGTGTGCTGCCAGCAGGGCAATAATTTAATAAGGATCAATGTCTAAAGAGTCGGAATCGAGCGGTCACCGTCTCGATCTGCATTAAATCCCGCCGGCAAGCCTGCAGCGTCCAGTGCAGCAAAGAACCCTGCACAGGCGCGGGAATGGCCGGACCCTGCGATGCACAGGCGTGGTTCAATAAATCAGCCCATGCGTTATGAGGGTGCATGTCACCGCGCCGCTGGACGACTAAGCTATTGATTTGTATGACCAGGAAATTGGCATCAATCCTGCAGTTCTTCACGTCAACAAAGCAAACTCCATGAGGAACCGCCATGTCTCTCAGTGTCAGTCACGGTTACCTGCCTGCAGGGCGCTATGTCGTCAATCATGACATCATGCATTGCACGGCAGAGGGCGTTGCAGGCAACGATCTTTATTCGGGGCGCGCGCTTGGGCTCACCGAACCGGAGGATTATATTCAGCTGCACCCGGTACTCAAACCCCTGTGGAAACACATTACCGCTCATTATCGTCGCGTCGGACTCAGCCACAGCGAGAGCGTGATATGGGACCTGAGCAGGGAACAACTGACGCGACACGAAGGTTACCTGCCGTCCGTGTTCTACTTCGGACCGGCGGAATGCAAGGCCTGGAACGATCCGCAATGGCTGGATACCGTCGAGTTCATCAACTCGAAAAACAATTTCATGGCGCTTGCAGAGGAGCTGGGTATCGAGGTGCCGCAGACGCGCTGCTATAGCAGCGTTGAGCAGATCACCGAAATGGACATTATTTCGTTCAATATGCCCTGTTACCTGAAGGCGGCGGTTTCGGTTTCCGGTGTCGGCATCTATCGTTGCGCCAACCGCGAAGCGCTGCGTGACGCGATGAAACAATTTACCCGCGACACGCCTGTACAGATGCAGGAAGATA
>Ga0210074_1000019_pt1 | contig 75476 bp, 54 predicted proteins | sample China_Galinas_Co_FD_184860 | JGI IMG/M metagenome (GOLD analysis project Ga0210074, IMG submission 184860) | Wetland microbial communities from San Francisco Bay, California, USA, that impact long-term carbon sequestration -... | ecosystem: Environmental > Aquatic > Marine > Wetlands ... | reverse complement strand
TGGGGCGGCCTGGTCGGCATTCTCGGCTTCCCGCCACTCCTCGACGGCGGCCGGATCACGGCCCCCAACCTGGCCATCTGGTCCGAGGACGGCTGGGTGGTCGAGAACCAGGGCGTGCCGCCGGACATCGAGGTCGAGCAGCTCCCGGCGGACGTGATGGCGGGCCACGATCCCCAGCTCGAGAAGGCGATCGAGGTCGCTCTCGAACAGCTCGCGGCCCATCCGCCACAGCGGGAGGAGCGCCCGGCGTACCCGCGCCGGGTCCCGGCGGCGCCTCCAGCCCCTCCGGCCGATCCGGGCGGCGCGCCGGACGGCCCCTGACCGGCACGGTGCGCGGCTCGTCGGGCCTCACGGCGCGGAACGCGGCCTGACAGGCCTGACGGCGAAGGGCCGACCGCCCGGCCGGGTGGCGCCACGGGCGCTCCCGCGGCGCTATCCTGAGGGCAGAGCCCCATCACGACGCCACGGAGGGACATGATGAGCGCCCAGGCCGCTACCGTCCTCGTCGGCACCGCCCTCACCCAGGAGAGCGACCGGATCGTCACCGCCGCCGCCCGGCTCGCGCGTGCGCTCGGTGGCACGGTCCACCTGGCCCACGCCGTCCCGTATCCGGTCGAGCTGTTCGACGACACCGTGCTCTCGGACCGGGTGCTCACCGACCTGCGGGAGCAGGAGCGCAAGGCCCTCGCGCAGCAGGTCGCCGAGCAGGCGGAGCGGCTCGGCATCGGCGCCGGCCTCCTCCACGGCATCACCGTGGATCCGGTCGAGCCCCACCGCTCCCTGATCCGCCTCGCCCGCACGCTCCACCCACGGCTGATCGTGGTCGGCGCGGCCGAGGAATCCGGCCGGGTGACGCGGGCGTTCGGCTCCACCGCCGGGCGGGTCATCCGCAAGGCGACCCACCCGGTCCTGGTGGTCCGGGGCGCGCTCGCCGTGCCACCCCGGCGCCTGCTCTTCCCGGTCGACCTGTCGCCGCTCGCCAGCCACGCGGCGCGGGCGGCCGCGACCCTGCTGGCCCACCTCGACGGCGAGGGGCCCACGCACGTGGAAGCGCTCTACGTCCTCTCCGAGAGGGACCGGCGCCTGCTCGCCGCATCCACCGGCGGGGACGAAGATCCCGCGGCGGGTGCACTCCACCGTCTCGAGAGCTTCGCCGCGGAGTACCTGGCCACTCTGGCCGGGGGCGGTGACCGGCTCACCTGCTCGCTCCGGGTCGGCGAGCCATCCGACGAGATCCTCGCCCGCTGCGCCGAAGAACCGCCCGATCTGGTGGTCGTGGGAACCCACGGACGGAGCGGCTTCGAGCGGCTGCTCATCGGCAGCGTCACCGACGACGTGGTGCGCGGGGCACCTTCCAGCGTGCTCGTGATTCCGGCTGGTAGCTCCGTGGTCGTCGAACACAGCGCTTGAATATCTTCACAGGTGCCGTCGGTCACGGTGAAGCGTCCCGTCACAGAAATCATTTATTGGATTTCGCATTGAAAGATGCTGGAGGTGTCCCACTTCCCCCACACCTGCGCACTGTGCTGTTACGAGGCCGGAAACTCGGCTCTAACAGCAAGGAAGGGCAATGCTTTACGACAAGCTCAACAGCCAGATGCGCAAGACTGTCGACGAATATGCGACGCGCCTGGGGCCGCTGGCATGGAACCGGCGAAGCGACCTGCTCGCCGACGCAGCAAGGCCTTTCGTCGAAGATCTCGAACCTGAGATGGCCAGCCTGGCGGCCAAAGGCTTCATGACAGCCGTCCTCGAGCGGTGGGACGATCCACGGGTGGTCGACCCGCGCCAGGCCTGCCTGTACATGATCTCCCTCAACCCTCACCACCGGGCCATGGCCGCCGAATACCTGCACGCCAATCCTCACGTGCGCGACGTGGTGGAAGAAGAGCTGGGCGAGCCCTGCTGAGAAGGCCCGCCGGGGCCGATCGGCCCCGGTGACGGAGGGTGAGCGGAAGCGGGAGGCCCCAGCCCGCCCGTCCACCTGCCTCAGGCGTCCGTCGTGGGCTCCACCAGGCGGTGCTTGAGGGCGTACGCTACGACCTGTGCGCGGTTGTGGAGATGAAGCTTGTCGAGAATGTTCCGGACGTGGAACTTGACGGTGTTCTCGCTGACGCCGAGCTCGGACGCGAGGCGGCGGTTGGAGGTGATGCCGTCCACCATCAGCTCCAGCACCTCCTGCTCGCGCTCGGTCAGGGCATCCGGGTCGTACTCCTCGCGCGCCGTTGGCTTCGGTCGGGCGAACTCGTCGAGGAGCTTGCGAGCGAGTGACGGAGTGAGGGCGGGCTCGCCCTGGGCCACCCCTTCGAGTAGCGCGAAGAAGCGGTCGGCCTCCAGGTCCTTCAACAGGTAGCCCTTGGCTCCTGCCTTGATCGCCTCGAACAGATTGGCCTCGTCGTCGGACGCGGTCAGAACGATCACCTTCACGTCCGGCAGCTCCGCCGCCAGGCGCTTGGTTGCGTCCAGGCCGTCCATCTCGGGCATCATCAGGTCCATCAACACGACGTCGGGCTTGAGCTTCCAGGCCAGCTCAATCGCCTCTCTGCCATTCCTCGCTTCCCCCACCACCTCCAGGTCGCGGGCGGCGAGCAGGCTGCGCAGGCTGTCGCGGAAGAGGGCGTGGTCATCTGCGATTACGATTCTCATCTCAGATCTCCTGAAGCTGCTGCTGAGGCTGCTCCACCAAGGGAATCTCCACGTGCACTCGTGCACCGCGGCCGGGGGCTGAGTCAAAGCCTATCGTACCGCCGATGCTCGCCGCACGCTCGCGCATGATCGCCAGGCCGAACCGCGGCGAGTCGCCCTGCCGGATGGCCTCCGGGTCGAACCCGCCACCGTCGTCCTGCACCTCGACCAGCAGCCGGCTGTCGACCCGTTTGAGCTCCACCCAGGCGTGGCGCGCGCCCGAGTGCTTGCGCACGTTGGAGAGCGCCTCCTGGACGATCCGCAGGAGCTGGAGCTCGACCGTGGCCGACAGGTGCAGATCCGGGTCGTACTCGATCTCGCCCTCGATCCCGCTCTGGTCCTCCCAACGCCGGATGAAGGCGTCGACCGCTTCGCCGAGTCCGCGGTCCGGTCCGGTCTGGGTGCGCAGCGCCAGGATGCCCTCGCGCACGTCGGTCAAAACCTCGCGCGCGGCGACCGCGAGCTGGCCGAGTTGGGCCCGGGCCTGCTCCTGGTCCCCCTTGCCGAGGAACTCCCGCACCGCCTGGGCCTTGGCGTTGACGTAGGCGAGCACCTGGGCCAGGCCGTCGTGCATCTCCCGTGCGATCCGCACCCGCTCCTCGGCCACGGCCAGATCGCGCAACCGCTGGTGGAGCCTGGCGTTGTCGATGGCGATGGCGGCGGTGGCCGCGAACCGGACCAGTGTCTCCTCGTCCTCGGCCGAGAACTCGGACGCGGTCTCCTTCTCGGTGACGTAGAGGTTGCCGCGGTCGTTGCCCTTGCACAGGATCGGCACCGCCAGGAGCGAGCGCATCTCCGGGTGGTGTTCCGGGAAGCCGGCCGAGCGCGGATCGGCCTGCAGGTCGCGCACCCGGATCCGCTGCCCTTCCCTGAGCGGCACGCCGAGGAGGCCTCGCCCGCGGGGCGGCTCGCCGATCCGCCGCCGCTCCTCCATGGTCAGGCCGGAGGTCACGAAGGCGCGGATCTCCCCGTGGCCGTCGACCACTGAAATGGCACCGTAGCGGGCGTCGACCAGGGCGCAGGCCTGGGCGACCACCTTGGAGAGCACGCTCTCGAGCGACAGGTCGCCGTGGATGTCGACCGCCGCCCGGTGCAGCGCCAGGAGCTCCCGGTTCTGGCGGGTCAGGCGCTCTTCGATGGTCTGGAGCCCGGTGAACAGGGCGCCGAAAAAGAACAGGATCGACAGCACCATGACGCCGTCAAGCACCAGGTTCTGCCAGGGTGAGCCGCCGTAGGGCTCTAGCAGGTAGCGCGCGTACTCGACGATCGCCAAGAAGGCGACCAGCGCCAGCAACAGCACCCACTTGATGCGACGCAGAAGCACCGTGTTCACCCGTCACCCTCCCCGCGGGACTTCCACCAAAGGTCGTCGGTCTGATTCGTGAGCTTCATGGTGAGGAATCGAGGCACATCCCTCCTCCCATCGGACGCGCCGCTCCTCACCAGGATGGCGCACTCGGCGCCGAAAGGAAACTGTCTTCGGGGTAGGGATCGCCCCACCTATCGAGGTGGGGGCGGCGGCGGAGAATTTTCACCATGGGCCTTGACAGCGCCGATGAGCCGCAGTACCTTCCTGGTCAGTGAGTGTTTACTTACGTCCCGCCAGCGACCCAGAGGACCCCATGACAGACTGCCCACAGCCCCCCCCCAGGCCCGCCCGCACCGCACGGCAGGAAGAGCTGCTGGACATCGCTCTCGACCTGTCGCGGGAGGTCGGTATCGGTGGTCTGACCGTGCGGGCGCTGGCCACACGCGCCGGCTTCACCGAGGCCGCCCTCTACCGCCACTTCCCGAGCAAGCAAGCCCTGCTGCTCTCGCTCATGCGGCGGATCGAGGAGCGCTTCCTGCCCACCTTCCGGCGGATCGCCGCCGCCCCCGAGCGACCGGCACGCAATCGGCTGATCGACGTCATCGAGCACCACGTGGCCACGGTGCTCGCCATCGACGGTCTGCCGATCTTCCTACTGGCAGAGGCGGCCGCGACCGGTGACGACGAGCTCCAGGAGCAGATCCGCGCCACCATGGGCCGGTACCTGGAGCTTCTCCAAGGCCTGGTGGAAGAGTTGCCGCCCGCCGAGCGCGCCGGACGGACGCCGCGCGAGCTCGCCCTCGTGTTGATGGGCCTGTCCGCAGCCACCGCCCTGCACCACCGCCTGTTCCCCGACCCGGCCGTCGAGCGCGCCGCCACCCAGGTGCTCCCGGAGTACCTGGTCTCCCGGCTGATGCCCCGCGCCGACGAGCCGACAAACACCCCTGACTGATCCTCCAGCCCAGCGCATCGATCCACACCTAGCGAGGAGTCCTGACCATGCGATCCCCAGCCCTCTTCCTGACCCTGGCCGTCTGCCTGGCGTGCTCGCCGGCGGGCGCTGCCGAGCCTCCCCAGCCCGGCTCTCCGGCGATGCCGGACGGTGGTGGCCAGACCCTGACCGTCTCCGCGGCGGTCGCCAGCGCCCTCGGCTTCCGGCCCGAGATCGCCGCCGCCCGCGCCGACGAGCGGCGGGCGGCGAGCGGCGAGGCGGCGGCACGCGCCGCGCTACGGCCGACGGTGGACGGCACGGCGAACGCCACCTACCACGACAAGCCGGTGCCGGTGACGCCGTTCCACGGGTTCGGTGCCGGGACGACGTTCCCGGACTTCGAGACCACCCTCGTTCAGGGCGGTATCCGGGTCGGCTACACCCTGTGGGATGGCGGGCGGCGCGGCGCCACGATCGCCGGCGCCGGCGCCGAGGTGGAAGCCGCCGGCGCCGCCCTCGACGGCACCCAGCAGGCGATCGCCGCGCGCACCGTGGCGACCTACCTGCGGGTCCTCACCCTCGGCGGCACCCTGGGTGCGACCGACGCCCGGATCGAGGCGCTCGACGCCGAGAAGGGCCGGGTCCAGCAACTGCTCGACGTCGGCCGCGCGGCGCAGGTCGACCTGCGCCGCGCCGAGGCCGCCCTGGCTGCCGCCCAGGCGGACCGGGTGCGCGTCACCACCACCCTCGACAGTGCGGAGCGCGACCTCGCCCGGCTGGTCGGCACCGACGTCTCCCGGACGCGGTACGCCCGGTTGGCACCGATCGCCGCCGACGCGCCCGACCCGCTGCCGGCGCGGGAGGCGCTCTATCAGCAGGCCGAGAGCAACCCGGAGCTGGTGGTGGCCGACCGCCGGCTGGCGGCCGCGGAAGCTGCCGTCAAAGTGGCCGACGGCGCCCACCGGCCGACCGTCTCCGCGGTCTCCGACCTGCAGGAGCTCGGCAGCACCGCGGGCAGCTTCGAGAGCGAGTGGAGCGCGGGCGTCCAGGTCGCCGTGCCGATCTTCCACGGCGGTGCCCTGGCAGAGCGCGCGGCCCAGGCGAGTGCGTCCCGCGACGCCGTCGCCGAGCGCCTGCGCGCGACCCGCCTGGATCTCCACCGGCGGCTCGACGACACCCTCGCGGCCTACGACCGGGCCCGGTCCCGCCGCCAGGCGCTGTCCGAGGCCGAGAAGCACCTCGCCGAAGTGGTGCGGATCGAAAAGCTCCGGCTCGACACCGGCGTCGGCATCCAGACCGACTACCTGGACGCCGAGGCCTCGCTGCTCGACATCCGCGCCAACCTGATCGAGGCCCGCCACGCCGTCGTCGCAGCCCGGGTCGACGTGGCCCGCCTGACCGGCACCCTCGGCCTCCCGTGGATCGAGCGCGAGCTCGCTCCGGCACCCCCGACCCACTGACCAGAACCCGAGCGCACCCCGCTCCGCGATCGACCACTCCCCCCACAAGGAAACGACCATGAGATCCCCAAAGAAGATCATCCTCCCCCTCGTGGTGCTCGCCGCCGTGGCCGGCGCCCTCGTCTGGTACTTCGCGTTCCGGCCGGCACCCGTCACTGACAGGGTCGAGGCCTCCGGAACGGTCGAGGCCACCGACGCCCTGATCGGGTTCGAAGTCCCCGGCACCATCGCCTCGGTCGCGGTCGACGAGGGCGACGACGTGGCCGCCGGCGACGAGATCGCCCGCCTGCGGACCGAGGAGCTCGAAGCCCAGCGGTCCCAGGCCGAGGCCCGGATCGCCGCCGCCCGGGCCCGCCTGCGCGAGCTCGAGACCGGCACCCGGCGTCAGGAGATCGCCCAGGGCCGGGCCGCGCTGTCGGCCGCCCAGGAGACCCGGGAGCAGGCCCAACGGGACCTCCAGCGCACCCGCAAGCTGTTCAAGGGCGGCGCCGTCGGACGCGAGGCGTTCGACCAGGCGAAGACCGCCTCCGAGCTCGCCGGCCGCCGTGTCGACCAGGCCAAGGAGGCCCTCGCCCTGCTCGAGGAGGGACCCCGGAAGGAGCAGATCGAGGCCCAGCGGGCCGTCCTGGGCGAGGCGCAGGCGGCACTCGGGGCGCTCGACGCCCGCCTGGGGAAGACCACCCTCACCGCCCCCTTCGCCGGCCGGATCACCGTCCGTCACAAGGAGCCGGGCGAAGTGGCCGCGGCCGGCGCGCCGGTGGTGACCCTCCAGAACCCGGACGACCGCTGGGTGCGGATCTACATTCCGGAGGACCGCATGGGCGCCGTGCACCTGGGCGGCGAGGCGACGATCCTGTCCGACACCTACCCGGACAAGCGCTACCCGGGACGCATCGACTACATCTCCACCGAGGCGGAGTTCACGCCCAAAAACGTGCAGACCAAGGAGGAGCGGGTGCGCCTGGTCTACGCGGTCAAGGTGCGGGTGACGGACGACCCGGGCTTCGAGCTGAAGCCGGGCATGCCGGTGGACGTGGAGATCCCGCTCGCTTCCGCGGCGGCCACCGAAGGAGCGGAGCCGGCGCGATGACGGCGATGATCTCCCTCGACGCCCTGACCCGCCGATTCGGCGACCGGGTGGCGGTGGACCGACTGAGCTTCGAGGTGGCGCGGGGCGAGCTGTTCGGCCTGGTCGGGCCCGACGGCGCCGGGAAGACGACGACGCTCCGGATGCTCGCCGGCGTGCTGCCGCCGAGCGACGGCGACGCCACGATCGACGGCGTCTCGGTCGCCCGGGACCCGGAGCGGGTCAAGCACCGGATCGCCTACATGTCCCAGCGCTTCGGTCTCTACACCGACCTGACCGTGCTCGAGAACCTCTCCTTCTACGCCGATCTCTTCCGGGTGCCGAAGAGCGAGCGCGGCGAGCGCCTGGACCGGCTGTTCCGGTTCTCCGGGCTGGCGCCGTTCAAGGACCGCCTGGCTGGCGCCCTTTCCGGCGGCATGAAGCAAAAGCTCGGTCTCTCCTGCGCCCTCATCCACCAGCCCGAGGTGCTGCTCCTGGACGAGCCCACCTTCGGCGTCGATCCGGTCTCCCGGCGGGAGCTCTGGCTGATCGTCCACGAGATGGTCGCCCAGGGGATGACCGCCGTGGTCTCGACCGCCTACATGGACGAGGCGGAGCGCTTCGACCGGCTGGCGCTCCTCCACGCCGGCACGATCCGCGCGCTCGACACGCCGGTGGCGCTGCGCGACGGCTTCCGCGGCGAGGTGCTGGAGGCCCGGGTGGACCGGCCGCGCGAGGCCCGCCAGCAGGCCGAGTCCCTGGACGTCGTCCAGCGCGCGGCGGTGTTCGGCAACCATCTCCACGTCACCGTGGACGACGCCGCGGCGGCGTCCGGCCCGATCGCCCGGGCCCTCGGCGGCGCCGGCATCGCCGTCGACGACCTCCACCAGGTGGCGCCGAGCCTGGAGGACGTGTTCATCGAGCAGATCGCCGCCGCCGAGGAGGCGCGATGAGCATCGCCTCCGCCACCGCCTCCGGCGCCGCGGTCACCGCCTCCGACCTGACCAAGCGCTTCGGCACCTTCACCGCCGTCGACCATGTCGGCTTCGAGGTCGCTCAGGGCGAGGTCTTCGGCTTCCTCGGCCCCAACGGCGCCGGCAAGACGACCACGCTCAAGATGCTCACCGGGCTGCTCCCCCCGACCTCGGGGACGGGCACGGTCGCCGGAATCGACGTGGGCGCCCACCCGGACGCCGTGCGCCAACACATCGGCTACATGTCCCAGGCGTTCTCCCTCTACACCGACCTCACCGTGGCGGAGAACCTGGCGCTGTTCAGCAGCCTCTACGGCGTGCCGCGCGCGCGCCGGGAGGAGCGGCAGCGCTGGGCGGTGGAGACCGCGGGCTTGACCGGCGCCCTCGACCGGCTGGTCGCCGAGCTCCCTCTCGGCTTCAAGCAGCGCCTGGCCCTCGGCGCCGCCGTGCTCCACGAGCCGCCGATCCTGTTCCTGGACGAGCCCACCTCCGGAGTCGACCCGCTCACCCGCCGCCGCTTCTGGGACCTGATCTACGAGCTGGCCGAAGCCGGGACGACGGTCCTCACCAGCACCCACTCCATGGACGAGGCCGAGCACTGCAACCGCCTGGCCCTGATGAACCGGGGCAAGCTGATCGCCCTCGGCACGCCGGGCGAGGTCCGCGCCTCCATGCACGATCCCCTGCTCGAAGTGCGCGTCTCGGACGGCCCCCGCGCGGCGGAGATCCTGCAACGGGCCGACTGGGTGCTCTCGGCCGGGCTCTTCGGCCGCCGGCTGCACGTGGTGGTCGAGGACGCCGAGGGTGCCGAGCGACGGATCCACGAGCTGCTCGCTCCCGCGGGCATCGAGGTCCAGGAGGTCGCGCGCGTCGAGCCCTCCCTCGAAGACGCCTTCATCTCTCTGGTGCGCGACGCCGGCGGCGCGCCGACCCCGGACGAGGAGTGACCGCCATGAGCCTGCAACGCCTGCTCGCCGTCGCCCGCAAGGAGATCATCCAGCTCCGGCGGGATCCGCGCAGCCTGATCCTCGCGTTCATCCTCCCCCTGCTGCTGGTGGTCCTCTTCGGCTACGCCATCTCCTGGGACATCACCAACATCCAGACCGCGGTGCTCGACCGGGACGGCTCTCAGCTCAGCCGCAAGCTGGTCGACGCCTTCCGGGCGACCGGCTACTTCCAGGTCGATCGGGTGCTCGACAGCGAGGCCGAGATCGGCCCGCTGCTCCAGCGCGGCGACGCCCAGATCGTCCTGGTCATCCCGCCCGACTTCTCCGATCTCCTCTCCTCGGCGGAGAAGGGCGGGCCGCCGGCGCCGGTCCAGGCCGTGGTCGACGGCTCGGACGCCAACACGGCGACGGTGATCCTGGGCTACGCCGAAGGGGTGGTCCGGAGCTTCACCGACCGGGCGATCCTGGAGGACCTGGAGGTCCGGCCGCCGCTCCAGGCCGACTCCCGGGTCTGGTACAACGAGGAGCTCGAGAGCCGCAACATGATCGTGCCCGGGCTGGTAGCGGTGATCATGATGATCATCGCGGCGATGCTGACCTCGCTGACCATCGCCCGGGAGTGGGAACGCGGGACCATGGAGCAGCTCGCCTCGACCCCGGTCAGCCGGCTCGAGGTGGTGCTCGGCAAGCTCCTCCCCTACCTGGCGATCGGCATGATCGACGTGGCCACCACCTCGGCCCTGGGCGTGCTCCTCTTCCACGTCCCCTTCCGGGGCTCGGCGGCGCTGCTGGCGGTGCTGTCGTTCTTTTTCCTGCTCGGGTCTCTCGGGCTCGGCATGTTCATCTCGGCGCGGGCCCGCTCCCAGCTCCTGGCGACCCAGGTGGCGATGATCGCCACCTTCCTGCCGGCGTTTCTCCTCTCCGGCTTCATGTTCGCCATCGAGGTGATGCCGCGGGCGCTCCGCGCCGTGACCTTCTTGATCCCGGCACGCTACTTCGTGGTCGTCACCCGCGGCATCTTCTTGAAAGGCGTGGGCATCCCGGTGCTCCACGTCCAGGGCCTGCTGATGGTCGCCTACGCCGTGGTCGGCCTGGCGGCGGCGGTGGCGAGCTTCGAAAAGGAGCTGCGATGAGCTTCACTCCCTCCTCCCCCGCGTCCACCCCGTCCCTGGGCACCCGCATCACCCGCTCGGCGGAGCGGATCCTGGGGATCGTGCGCAAGGAGTTCCTCCAGATCCGGCGCGATCCCCGGTTGCGCCGGGTGATCTTCGTCGCTCCCATGATCCAGCTCATGGTCTTCGGCTACGCCGTCTCGACCGACGTCCGGAACACGCCGACCTTCCTGGTCGACCAGGACCACACCCAGGCGTCCCGCGACCTGGTGGACGCCTTCACCGGCCCCGGGACCTTCCGCATCGTCGACCGCTCCGAGGACCCGGCGGACCTGGTCCGCGCGCTCGATCACGGAACGGCCGACGTGGGGTTCGTGATCCCCCCCGGCTTCGCCGACGACCTGGCCCAGGCGAGCGCCGGCACCGCCGGGCCCGCCCGCATCCAGATCCTGGTCGACGGCACCAACTCGAACGTCGCCCAGACCGCCCTCTCCTACGCCCAGCGGATCGTCGCCCAGCGCTCGATCGCGATCCTCGCCAAGACCGTGCGGCCGGGCCTGCAGCCGCCCCTCTCGTTCCAGGAGCGCGCCTGGTACAACCCCGACCTGGCGAGCCGCAACTACAACGTTCCGGCGGTGGTCGGCACGCTCGTCATGCTGGTCTCCCTGCTGCTCACCTCCCTGGCCGTCGTGCGCGAACGGGAGATCGGCACCCTCGAGCAGCTCATGGTCTCGCCCCTCGGACCGGCGGAGCTGATGATCGGCAAGATCCTGCCGTTCGCCATCATCGGCCTCGTCGACATGACCCTGGTGACGACGGTCGCCCTGGCCTGGTTCCACGTACCCTTCCGGGGCGCGCTGCCGATCCTGGTGCTGGCGACCGTGCTGTTCCTGGTCTCCGGGCTCGGGCTGGGCCTCTTGATCTCGACCGTCTCCGCCACCCAGCAGGAGGCCTTCCTCACCACCTTCCTGCTCTTCATGCCGACCATCCTGCTCTCCGGCTTCCTGTTCCCTGTCCGCTCCATGCCCCAGGTCTTCCGCTGGCTGACCGTGATCAACCCCCTCCGCCACTTCCTGGAGATCGTCCGCGGCGTCTTCCTCAAAGGCGCCAGCCTCGCCGAGCTCGCCCAGCCGCTCCTCGCCCTGACGGCGATCGGCGTGGTGGTGATCAGCCTCGCCGTGTGGCGGTTCCACGAGACCCATGCGTGAGGGGGAGACGAAGTCCTCTCGCAGAACCCCGCATCCAACCGACAACGCCCCGGGAGGGGGATCGACCTACCGCTTACCGCCGCACCAGCCGTCTTTCCTGAGATCCAGCAGGTAGTCGCGGATGGTCTGGGCGTCTTCGGCGTCGGGGGCGATGTCGAGGTAGTGGCGGAATTCGCGGCAGGCGTCGCGATACTGGGCGTTGCGGTAGGCGAGGAGGCCGAGCTCGCGGTGGGGCTCGGGGCGCTGGGGGTCGAGACGGACGGCCTCGTGCAGGGCGTCCGCGCCGTCCTGCTCCAGGATCTGCCGGCTGGCGTCGTCCTGGGCGGCGTCGGCCTGGGCGAGGCGGAGGCGCCCGAGCAGCAGGTGGGCCTCCGGATCGTCGGGCGCCCAGCCCAGCACTCGCTCGATCTCGTCCTCGGCGATGCCGAGGCGGCCCATGTCCAGGTTCATGCCGGCGTCGAGGCGGACCACCGGCCGGATGCGGCGGGCGAACTCGTCCGGCTCCGCGCCGGAGGCCGCCGGGTCGGCCGGCGGCCGGGTCGCCGCCCACGCCTTGGCGCTCTCCAGGCGGTTGGCGAGCTTCGGGTGGCTGCCGAAGAAGAACGCCTCGGCGGCCGACGGCCCTTCGCCGTGGTCGGCGAGGAGCGCCTCGTAGACGCCGGGCGCCGCTTTGGGGTCGTAGCCGGCGGCGGCCAGCTTGGCGAAGCCGCCCCGGTCGGCCTCCAGCTCCAGGTCGCGGCCGTAGCCGTTGATCGACGCCAGCACCGCGAGCTGGAAGCCGAGGCCGATGAACAGGTCGGAGAGCACGCCGATCCGCGCGCCGCGGCCCCAGTCCCCCTTGCTGTAGGCGTCCGCCTCCTCGCCGGCCAGGATGACCGACGCGGTGACCGCGGCCACCGTCCAGCCGATCTGGCGGTTCTGCGCGGCGCGCTGGTAGCGGAGCATGTGGCGCCCCTCCACGTGGCTCATCTCGTGGCCGAAGACGGTCGCCAGCTCGTCCTCGCTGTCCATCCGGGCGAGGAGCCCCGTGTGGACGTAGATCGCGCCGTGGGGGTAGGCGAAGGCGTTCAGGGTCGGGTCCTCGATGACCGTAACCCGGTAGTGGATCGCCGGGTTGGCCGCCATGCCCGGTGGGTTGAGCCGCTGGACCACCCGTTCCAGGTAGTCGACCAGGAGCGGGTCGTCGTAGACCGTCACCTCGTCCAGGAGCTTCTTCTCCTCCGCCCGGGAGCGCGCCCACAGGTTCTGCTCGTCGGGCAGCGGCTGGAACCGGGAGCCGCTCGCCGAGATCGGCGGCAACTGCGTGGTGGCGCAACCGGTGACGAGGCCTTGGGCGAGAAGCAGGAGCGCGGCGAGCGCCACGCGGCGGACGGTGGGAGAACGGTGCATGGGTCGGACCTCCGCCGCGGATCTTAGCCTGCCGGCGCCCCGGCCCGCACCGCTCTCCGGGGTAGCCCTCACAGGATGTCCAAGCATCGCATGAGATGTTCATTCAGACCGTTGAGCTGTCCAAGAAGGGCACCGCGGGGCACCGTGCGGACCCCGGCGCGGAGCTGGTAAGCTCCCCCGCAAGCCACGACTCGTGAGACGGATCCGCACCGATGGAGTCACTCCTCGTTCTGCTCGCCCTGGCGCTTCTGGTCCTGCCGATCGCCGGGTTCCTGATCGCCCTCTCGGCCCTCAGCCGGGCGAGGGCCGCGTCCACCCGGGCGGGCGCCCTGGAGAGCGACGTCGCGCAGCTCCAACGGGAGGTGCTCCGCCTGCGGGGGCGGGCCACTACCGCAGAAGGGGCGGCGGAACGGCGGGCGGAAGCGGCACGCACGGCACCGACACCTGCTACCGGGCTGTCCGGAATCGAGGCACCGGCGACGCCGGTCCCCCGGCCGCCCTTTGCCGTGGAACCAGCGGAGCCTGCGGAGCCCAGCCCGCCGCCGCAGGCTCCCGAGGGGCCGGCGCCCCGAGAGGCAGAGCCGCCGAGCACCCCGGTGCCCCCTCCCCCGGTCGCGGTCGGGACCGGCGCCGCCAGCCCGGCCTTCGAGGCCTCGGCGCCGGCGGCCCCCCTCGCGACCGATCGTGGCGGCGCCCGAGACGGCACCGCCAGCGCGCCGCCTCCCGCCCGTCCCCCTGAACCCCCGCCGGGGCCACCGCCCACGGGGCCTCCGAGAGCGCCGCGCGGGGTCGACTGGGAGCGCTGGATCGGCGTCCGGGGCGCGGCGGTGGTCGCCGGCATCCTGCTCGCCCTGGCCGGGGTCTACTTCGTCCGCTACTCGATCGAGAACGGCTGGCTGTCGCCGACCGTCCGGGTCGCCCTCGGCCTGTTGACCGGCCTGGCGGCCCTGGTCGGCTCCGAGCTGCTGCGCCGGCGGGACTACGAGGACGCCTCGAACGGCCTCGCCGGCGGCGGCATCGTCGTCCTCTACGCCGCGGTCTGGGCCGCCCGTTCGCTCTACGGGCTGATCCCGGTGGCGCTGGCCTTCGCCCTCATGGTGCTGATCACCGCCGTCTGCGGTCTGCTCGCCTGGCGCCGGGCCTCGCTGGTGGTGGCGCTCCTCGGGCTGATCGGTGGCTTCGCCACGCCGCTCCTGGTGAGCGCGAAGCCCTCCAGCCCCCTCGGCCTGTTCGGCTATCTGCTGCTGCTCAACGCCGGCCTGCTGTTCCTGAGCCGCAAGCGCGGCTGGGCGATCATCCCGCCCCTGGGTCTCCTCGCCACCCTGTTCTACGAGGGGCTCTGGATCTTCGGCGACATGACACCGTCGGAGCTCCCCCTGGCGCTGGCAATCCTGACCGTGTTCGCGGCGCTCTTCGTCTTCGCCCTGGTGAAGGCGGTGCCCGCGGCCGGCCCGGGGCGGGGAGCCGCGGAGGGTGTGGGTGTCCTGGGGCGCGGCACCCGCGCGGCGGCGGTGCTGCTGCCGTTCGGATTCGCGCTCTACTTCGCGCTCCGGGCCGACCTGGGGGTCCACCTGTGGCCGGTGGCCGCCATGCTGCTGGTCCTGACCGTCGGCGCGCAAGCCCTGGCCCGGGCCTGGGGCGACGGACGGGGGCTCGCCTGGTTGGGCACGGCCGCGGCGGTCGCCGCGGTGACCGTGGTGGCGGTGTGGGCACTCGGCCACCGGGCGACGGTGGCCACCGCCTGGGAGCTGACCGGCATCGCCGCCGCCCTCGCCCTCGCCTGCCACGCCTTCGCGGAACGCGATTCCCTGCTGTTGCGCCGGCGACGGAACGAGCGCGGAGAGAGAGTGGACGTCCCGGAAACCGAAACCGGCTGGCCCGCACCAGGGACACCGGCAGGAACGATGCGTGCGACCAGCGCCGGCATCGCCGCCGGCGCCCTGTTCGGCCTGCTGCTCCTGGACGGCCTGGTCGACCCGGTCCCGGCGGCCGCCGCGCGGCTCGTCGGGTGGGCGGTGCTGACGGCGCTCCTGGTCCGCCAATCCGCCTTCCCGGGAACCCACCGGCGCCAGGCGGGCGCCGCCCTCGCCCTCGGTGCCACGCTCCCCCTCTTCCACCTCGCCCACTCCCGGCAGACGAGCTTCCCGGACCCGGTGCTCTACTTCGGCCTGCTCCTCGCCGCCGCGGTCGCCTTCCAGCTCCTGCCGCTGCTCCGCCGGGAGGGCGACGGCCGGCGCTGGGCGGAGCGGGCGGCCACCGCGCTCCCTCTGGGCGCCCTGGTCGTCCTGTTCGGCCAGGCATCCGATCCCCACCTGGCGCCGTGGCTCTTCCTGGCGACCACCCTGGCGCTGGCGGTCCTGGCCACTCTCGGCGCCACCCGCCTCGAGCGGGGGGCAGGAATCGGCGTGCTCCTCGCCATGGCGCTCACCGCCTGTGGGCACCTCCTGTGGGCGCTCGACGGCGCGGGCCGGACCGTCGCCGGGGTGCCGCCGGCGCCGATGTCCGCCGCCACTCTCGGCCTGGCGGGCGGTGCCCTCGGCGTGCTCTTCTTCACCGCCTGGCCGTTCTTGGCCCGGCCGCGGCTCGACAGCGACCGCTGGGCCTGGTACGCCGCGGCGCTCGCCGCGCCGGCCTGGTTCCTGGCACTGGGCACCCACTGGGAGACCCTGTTCGGGGACGGGGCCCTGGGCGCGCTGCCGGTCGCCCTCGGCGCGGTCTCTCTCGCCGCCACGGCCCGCGTCCGCACCCTGTGGAGCGCCGACGATCCGCGACGGCTCCGTGGCCTGGTCTGGTTCGCGGCGGTCGCCCTCGGCTTCGCCGCGCTGGCGATCCCGCTCCAGCTCGAGCGGGAGTGGGTGACCATCGGCTGGGCGCTCGAGGGGGTCGCGGTGATCGCCCTCTGGCGCCGGCTCGACCATGCCGGTCTCAAGCTCTTCGGTCTCGGCCTCCTCGCCACCGCGGCGGCACGGGTGCTGCTGCTGCCCTTCGGTGCCCGGACGGCCGGCTCCCTGGGCTGGCTCGCTTACACCCACCTGGTGCCGGCCGCGGCCCTGGTCGGTGCGGCGCTCCTGCTCGAGCCGCTGGAGGTCGGCCGGCTGCGCCGTGACCGGCGGCTCTACCCGGTGGCGCGGCCCCTGGGCGCCATGCTCACGGGCGTCGCGGCGATCGTCCTCGGCTTCGTCTGGCTCACCCGCAGCGTCGGCGCGTTCTTCGGCGAGGCGTCGACGGCGACGGCGGTCGCCGGCCTGACGCGGGGTGCCCGGACGGGCTTCGCGGCGAGCATGGCCCACGACCTCAGCCTGTCGATCGCCTGGGCGCTCTACGCCCTCCTGCTCCTCGGCCTCGGCTTCGGCCGGCGGAGCCGCGGCCTGCGCGGCCTCGGGCTCGGCCTGCTGGCGGTCACGGTGGTCAAGGTCTTCCTGTTCGACCTCTCGGGCCTCGAGGACCTCTACCGGGTGGCGTCGCTGGTCGGCCTGGCGGTCTCGCTACTCCTCGTCTCCCTCGCCTACCAGCGCTTCGTCTTCCGCACCGACCGCTCAGGAATCGACCCGTGAACCGAATCTCCGACCGCTCGACCACCACCACACGCCACGCCCTGGCCCTGGCGGCCCTCCTGCTCCTCGCCTCCCCCTCTGCGCACGGTGAGGCCGGTCGCACCGAGCCCCCTGCCCTGGACACGCTGTTTCCGTCCCAGGCTCCGATCCTCCTCGAGGAACCCGCGGACGGCGCGGCGAACGGCCCAGCGGAGAATCAGGGCGGCGGCGGGCTGGTGCGGCTGCCCTTGCCTCCCGCGGTGCTCGGCGCCTGCCGGAGCGACCTCTCCGACCTGCGCATCCTGGACGCCGGCGGCCGCGAGGTGCCCTACCTGGTCGACGCGGGGCGTGCCCCGGACGAGGCGATCCGGGTGCTCGAGCGCCGGACGCCCTCGATCCTCGGCGCCAGCCGCCGCACGCGGGACCCGGACGGTGCCGGCGGCGGCACCCCGGCCCTGCTGCACGAGTCCTACACCCTGGCCGCGCCGCCACCGGCGCCGGCGGGCCAGGGCTGGGACCTGGTGCTGATCACGCCTCGGCAGAGCTTCGTGCGTGCCCTCGTGGTCACTCGCGCTGACGGGAGCCGGGCGGACGAGGCGAACGACGACGACGTCCTCGCCGAGGGCTCGGTCTTCCGCCTCGCCCCCTCCGGCGGCCCGGCCGGCGCCGGCTCCCGCGAGCGCCTGCGGATCGCCCTGCCGGAGACGCTCCCCCGGCGCTTGACCGTCACCCTCTCGGGTGAGGAGGACGGCTTCCTCGAGCCCGCGTTCCGCTACGAGCGCAGCCGCAGGATCCCGGGCGGTGACCGCCTGCGCGTGCCGCTCGGCTCGCTGGGTGGTCGGCCCGCGAGCAGCTCCGAAACGGGCCGTACCGGGCGGACGGTCCTCGAGCTCGAGCGCCCCCGGGGGCTCGTGCCTGGCGCCCTCGTCCTCGATACCGCCACGGCCGCCTTCAGCCGGCGGGTCGAGGTCTGGGACGAAGGTCCCGGGGCCTCGGACCAGCCGCTCGGCGCCGCCACCCTCTACCGCGTCCCCGGTCCGTCCTGGATGGACGCCCCGCTCGAAGACCGCTCGATCCCCATCGCCACGCCCCGGGGCGACCGTCTGCGGGTGGTGATCGAGGACGGCGACAGCCCGCCGCTCGACGCCCTGGAGGTGCGCGCCGCGCTTCGGCGGCCGGCCCTCGTCTTCAGCCCGGGCCCCGCGGGCGGCGACTCCTCGTCCGCCGGCACCCTGCTGTTCGGCGGCGGCCGGGCCTTCCGCCCCCACTACGACCTCCAGGCGCTGCTGCCGGCGCTCGCCCCCGGAGGGCCCCCGGTCGAAGGTCAGGCGGCCGAGATCACCGAGCGCCTGGTCGATCCGGCGCTCCTCGCCGAAGCCCACCTGGGCCCGATCGCCCCCAACCCCCGCTTCGACCCGCGCCCCGCCCTCGCCTTCGCCCACCGGCCCGGCGCCCCGGTCGAGGCCCGCCGCTTCCGCTTCCGGCGTCTCCTGGACGTCCATCCGTCCGCCGACGGCCTGGCCCGTTTCGTGCTCACCCCGGACGACCTGTCCCACGCACGACCCGACCTGGCCGACCTGCGGATCGTCGACGGACCGGCTGCCGGCGAACCGAACCCCCACCAGTGGGCCTATCTCCTCGAGCGCGGAGCCGTCCGTGACCAGCAGGACCTGCCGGTCGAGCGCCGCGACGGCGACACGCCCGGCACCTCGCTCTACGAGCTCACCCTGCCGGCGGCACCGGCCACCCTGGACCGCGTGATCCTGGACAGCTCCGCGCCCTTCTTCGACCGGCCGTTCACCCTGCGGGCGACCCTGCCCGCGGCGGCGGGACCGGGGCCCGACCGCGGCGAGCGGGACGTCGTCCTGGCCAGCGGCCGCCTAGAGCGCCGGGTCGGCGACCCGCGCCCGGTGACCGTCTCCTTCCCCGCCCGGCGCGTCCAGGACCTGGTGCTCCAGGTCGAGGACGGCAGCGACGCGCCGCTCCCCATCGACCGGGTCCAGGGCCGCTTCCCCCTGCCGACCCTCTACTTCCCCGCGCCCGAAGGCGAATACGCCCTCCTCCTGGGCGACCCCGACGCCGTCGCCCCCAGCTACGAGCTGACCCGCGCCCGCAGCCTCGTCCTCGCCGTCGCCTCCGCCCCCGCCGACGCCGCCCCCCTGAAGGGCAACCCCGTCTACTCCCGCACCGCCGGCCTGCTCGCCGGACCCGGCCTCCAGCGGACCGTGCTGTGGGTCGCCCTGGTCATCGCCGTCCTGGTCCTCGGCCTGTTCACGCTCCGCCTCGCCAGGCGGGAGCCCTGAGAAGGAGAGATCGTGCCCCGCCATCAAGAGATCCACAGAATCGGCGTCGGGGGTTGGCTACGGGCGGCAGTGTTGGGAGCCAACGATGGCGTCGTGTCGATCGCCAGCCTCGTGATCGGGGTGGCTGCCGCGGAAGTGGCCGCGGGGACGGTGATGACGGCGGGGCTGGCCGGGCTGGTCGGCGGCGCGCTGTCCATGGCCGTCGGCGAGTACGTCTCGGTCAGCTCCCAGCGGGATGTCGAGACCTCGGATCTGGCCCGCGAGGGCCGTGAGCTCCGTGATCAGCCCGACAACGAGCTGGCCGAGCTCACCGGCCTGCTCGCCGCCAAGGGGCTGAGCGAGGAGACCGCCCGCACGGCGGCCCGCGAGCTCACCGCCCACGACGCGCTGGCCGCCCACGCCGCCGAAGAGCTCGGCCTCCAGCTCGGCAGCCTCGCCCGGCCGATGCTCGCGGCGGTGGTTTCCGCGATCGCGTTCGCCCTCGGCGCCGCCCTTCCGCTGCTCGCCATCGGCCTCTCACCACCCTCGGTCCGCACCTGGATCACGGCCGGCGCGACCCTGGCAACCCTCGCCGTCCTGGGAGCCTGGAGCGCGCGGCTGGGCGGCGCCCCCGTGCTCCGCGCGGTCGTCCGGGTGGTGGTGGGCGGCGCCCTGGCCATGGGCCTCACCGCCGGCATCGGCGCGCTCGTCGGCACCTCGGTCGGCTGACCTCACACCGGGCGCAGCCGACCATCCGGCCCCACCGACACGGTGGACCACCCGACCCGCCCACCCGCCCGCCCCCGGGGGTGGGCAAAGCCGCCCGCTGACGCGTTGGCTCGGCATCGGTGATCGGCGAGACTGGGGCGGTGAGCCGCCCCCGGCCCGCACCTCACCCGCGGCGCCACCCTCCGGCACCCACCGACCGATTCAGGAGAGACCGCCATGGAAATCGTCCGACAGAGCCCCGAGCCACAAGCCGCCCCCCGCCTGCCCCGCCTGGGTGACACCGCGCCGCCGTTCGAAGCCGTCACGACCTTCGGCAAGCTCCGCCTCGAGGACTTCAAGGGGAGCTGGCTGGTCCTGTTCTCCCACCCGGCCGACTTCACCCCCGTCTGCACCACGGAGTTCATGGCCTTCGCCAAGGCCCACCCGGAGCTGCGCAAGATGAACTGCGAGCTGCTCGGCCTTTCGGTCGACAGCGTCTACTCCCACATCGCCTGGGCGCGCAACGTCGAGGAGAAGATGGGCGTCGAGGTCACCTTCCCGATCATCGCCGACCTGAACAAGGAGGTCGCCACCCTCTACGGCATGGTGATGCCGAGCGACAGCACCACCGAGACCTCCCGCTGCGTGTTCATCATCGACCCGGAGCAGAAGGTGCGGGCGATGATCTACTACCCGCTCACCACCGGCCGCAACGTCGAAGAGATCATCCGCGCGGTCCGGGCGCTCCAGGCGACCGACGAGCACGGCGTGGCGACCCCCGAGGGCTGGCAGCCGGGCGACGAGGTAATCGTGCCACCGCCGCAGACCCAGGAAGCCGCCGCCGAGCGCGTGGGAGACGGCTCGGTCGCCTGCAAGGACTGGTACTTCTGCAAGAAGGCGATCTGACCGGGGAGGCAAAGCACATGGCCTGCATCACCGCCGAAGGCGTGTTGACCGAATCCGCCCGCCAGCTGCTCGAGCTGCTCGAGACGCCGCGGACGGTCGACGAGATCGCCTCAACGCTCGGCCGGCCGCTCTTCCAGGTGCGTGCCAGCCTGCGCGAGATGACCGACGCCGGGCTGGTGGTCGCCGCTGCCGAGGGCGGCCACGTCCTCACCGAGGAGGGGTTGACCCAACTGGGGGTGCCGGCGTGATCCGGCGGGCCGCGGGGTACCTGGCGCTTCTGCTGGCGCTCCTGCCAGCTCTGGCTGGCGCTACCGAGGCGGCAAGCCCACCGGGTGACGACGCGACCGGGCCGGGCACTGAAGGCACCACCATTCAGCTCCCCCGCGGCGACGTCTTCCTGCCTCTGCTCGCCGACCCGAAGGAGCCGCGCACCTTCGCCGCGTGGACCTTCACCCACACCAACGACCCGACGTTCGGCGACCTCAACGTCGGGATCGCCGGCTTCGGCGGCCGCTGGGGCATCGTCCGCTGGCACGCGGACGGCGCGGGCAACGGCCTGCAGCTCTCGATCTCCGGCGGCGTGTTCGCCCAGTTCAACATGGACACGCCATCGAAAGATCTCATCAATGCCGACTATGTGGTCGGGTTCCCGCTCTCCTGGCGCCGCGGCGACACGTCGGCGCGCCTGCGCCTCTACCACCAGAGCTCCCACCTGGGCGACGAGTTCCTGCTCGCCGAGCACCCGGAGCGGCTCAACCTGTCGTTCGAGTCGATCGAGCTGATCGTCGCCCGCAGGCTCGGCTTCTGGCGGATCTACGGCGGCGGCGAGTACCTGCTCGACCCCGAGCCGAACAGCCTGAAGAGCCAGGTGCTCCACGCGGGCATCGAGCTCCGGCACCCGGCGACGGTGCTCGATCTCGGACAGTTCGGCGAGGCCCGCTTCGTCGCCGGGCTGGACGTCAAGTCCTCGGAGACCCAGAACTGGCGCGACCAGGTGAGCTTCCAGGGCGGGCTGGAGGTGGTGGCCCCCGACTCCACGGGCGACGGCGCCGAGCGGAGCTGGAAGCTCCTGGTCAACGCCTTCGACGGCCCCGCCCCCTACAGCCAGTACTTCACCCTGGACGTGTCCTGGGTCGGGGTGGGTTTGGAGCTGGATCTATAGGAAGTCGCGGAGCACCGGCGGCTCGGCGGCCTGATCCTCGACCAGGGCGAGGGCCGCGGCGAGGACCCGGTGCTGAAGCGCCGGATCGTCGGGCGCACCGAGCGGATAGCCGAGGGGATAGGGCACCCACAGGGCCCGCGGCGGCCGGACCGCCCGGGCGATGTGCCGCAGGAGCTGGATCACCACCGTGGTGATCCCGCGCCGTTCCATCTCTGCACCGATCAGACTCACGGTCTGATTGCACATCGGTCAGACGGGCACCAGGAGGGCCACGTCGACCTGGTCCTCGACGAACACCTCCGCGGCCGCGGGTGCCGTGTCGCGCGTCAGCCTGCCGGGGGCCGTCACCGAGCCCATGAAGGAGAGGTGCCGGGGCGCCACAGAGCCGATCGTCCCCCGGTCCGCGAGCTCGCGGACCCGGTCGACCGGGAAGGCGACGTTGGCGTCGCGCCGCACCCCGGTGTGGTCGAACGATTCGCTCCGGTGGTGGTCCTCGAGCACCGCGGCCGTGGCGTCGCCGGGGATCACGCGGTAGCTCGTGTCGCCGCCGCGAACGCCGGAGTCGAAGCCATCCTGACCTGCCAGGGTCAGGCCGGCGCTCGACACCAGGCCCAGCCGGGCCGCGGCGAGCGGCTTGCCCAGAGGGCTCCAGGGCACCGGATCGATCCGGCGCCAGCGATAGGCCTTGAGGAAGGCCCGGTAGCGGAAGGAGAGCTCGTCGGTCTGTGCCATCGGAGCGCGATCTTACCCGGCGCTCCGCCTCAAACCGACGAAAGCCCGCTGGTGCGCGAGGCTGGGGGTCGGGGGGCTTGGAGGGGCGATCCAGGGGATCATCCAGGTCGAACGGGGCACCGGGACTGACGGATCGAGGCAACGCCACTCGGACGTCACGAAGTGGGTGCCTGTCGATCGTCAGTCCAGCAGCCGGCGCAGGCTGGGGAGCTCCGGCTCTTTCTCCGCCACGCCGACGCACAAGAGCACCTCCTGGAACCGCGGGTCGTCGCGCAGCGGATCCCAGCGCGGATCGACCGCCACGAAGGGCAGGTCCCAGCTCGCGGCGCGCTCCGTGCACCCCCAGCTGAGGTAGTGGATGGCCGCCGCCGGGTCGCCCGAGAGGAGGGCCATCTCGGCCGGCATGGTCGGGTCCATTCCCTGGCCGATCAGGTCCCGTTCCTCGTCGAACCGCTTCCACCAGGAACGGTACATCTCCCGCGCCCCCGGAACGTCCGCCATGAGCTCCGCTCGCTGCGCCTCGGTCGGCGGCGGGTTGCCGGCGGCCTTCCGCCTCGCGATGAACCGCTCTGCAACGAAACGCCTCATCTCCCGGTCCGCCCGCTCCTCATCCCCGCTGGCGAGCGCCGCCAGCAGCAGCACTTGGTGGTTTGGCTGGTCCAACGGCGCGATCTCCAGGATCCGCTCAGCCTCCCGGATCGCCTCGTCGAACCGCCGGGCACAGAAGTAGAACCACCCCAGGGAGACGTCGGGCAGGTGCCCCGGGTCGAGCTCGATGGCGTGCCGGGCCATGGCGATCGCCTCTTCGTGGTGCCCCCGGGCGGAGAGCATCACCGCGCGGAGGAAGGTGGCGTCGATGTCGTTCGGGGCGAGGACCAGCGCCCGCTCCAAGTGATCGGCGGCGCCGGACCAGTCGAAGTGCAGAAAGAGGAGCGCCGTCGCCAGCACGGTCTGCGCCTCCGCCAGGCTCGGGTCGAGCGCCAGGGCGGCCCGGGCGTGCTCCTCCGCCTTGGCGAACGCCTCGGCGCGCGGCACGTCCAGGCGGTAGAGCCAGGCGCCGGCCAGCGCCGCGCGCGCCGGAGCGTACTCCGGCGCTTCCTCGAGCGCCGCCCGCAGCAGCTCGATCGCCTCGGTCGCCGAGTCCACCGGGTCCTCGGTGTCGATCTGGTCGAGCAGGTGCCGCGCCTTGAGGTAGCGGAAGTGGGCCTCTTCGGGCACGATCACCGGGCGGACCACGGGTGCAGCGGTCGGCGGCTCGGGCGCGAAACGGGCTTCGACGAGCCAGACGCCCGCCGCGACCGCGACGAGACCGACGACCACGGCCAACGCCGCCGATACCAGCCGCCGGCGGACGACACCGGGACGGGCGCGGGCCGCTGCCGGCGCCCCCCCCAGCGGAGCGGCCGGAGCCGCCGCTGACGGCACCGACGGCGCCGTCTCGGTCCGGCGCTCCACCGGCGCGACGAACCGGTAACCACGCCGCGGGATCGTCTCCACGAACCGGGGCTCGGCGGCGCTGTCACCGAGCGCGACCCGGATCTGGCGGACGCAGTAGTTGATCCCCTGCTCGCTGTCGACGAAGGTCTCCCGGCCCCAGACCTGCTCGCGGATTTCCTCGCGCGAGACCGTGCCGCCGGCGCGGCGCACCAGCAGCTCGAGCACCAGGGCGGGCTGCTGCTGGAGGTGGACCGGCTCGCCCCGGTGGCGGAGCTCGCCACTCTCCGGCCGCAGCTCGAAGTCGCCGAAGGAGAGGACCTCGGAGCGCTCCGCCTCCCCGTGCTCCAGGGCTTCATCCACCGGCGCCCGGTCCACCGCCGCTGGGTCCTCCGGGCGCTCCTGGGATCGACCGTTCATCTGCACGCTCTTCCGGTGCTCGGGCTCCGGGCCGGCCGCGCGGCCGCCGAGCTCCCGGCACACAGCGAAGACCCGGCCCTTCGCAGCGATCTTACCGCCCGGCCCAGCCACCGCCCCGGGCTGCCCCCGGGAGCGGCGGCCCGGGGAATCACTCGGAGCGCAGAGTGGTCACCGGATCGATCGACAGGGCCCGCCGGGCGGGCAGGTAGCTCGCCGCCAGGGCGATCACCAGGAGCGTCACCGCGACGGCCGTGAAGGTCCCGACGTCGTCCCCGGCCACACCGTAAAGGAGGCCGGACAGCAGCCTGCCCACCGCCAGCGCCGACGGGATGCCGAGCACCAGGCCGAGCGCCGCCAGCCGGGCGCCGTGGCCCACCACCAGCCGGAGCACCGAGCCACCTTCCGCACCCAGGGCGACCCGGATGCCGATCTCCCGCTCCCGGTGGGCGACCACCGAAGAGACCGTGCCGTACAGACCGACGATGGTCAGGACCAGGGCGAGCAGTCCGAACAGGCCGGCCAGGGCGAGGGAGAGCTTGCGGTCCGAGAGCGACCCGGAAACCACCTCGGAGAGCGGCACGACGCCGTAGACCGGCTGGTTCGGATCGACGCTCGCCACCGCCCGGCGCACCGCCGGCGCCACCGCCATCGGGTCGAGGGAGGTGCGCACCATGAGAGCCATGTGGGAGGGACCGGTGAGAGCGTAGGGGATGTAGATCTCCGGCGACGGCGGCCGGTCCAGGCTGGCGCTCCGGATGTTGCCGACCACGCCGGCGATGCCGACCGAGGTGCCGAAGGCGTGCAGCCGCTGCTGGAGCGGATCCTCGCCGGGGAAGTACGTCTCCGCCAGCGAGCGGTTGATCCAGACGACCGGCGCGCTGTCGTCCCGATCGTCCGTCGAGATCGGCCGGCCGCGCAACAGGGGAATGCCGAGGGCCTCGAAGTAGCCCGGACCGGTGTCCCGGAACTCGGCGAACGGCTTGTCCTCCATCCGCTCCGGCGCCGGCCGCCCCTCGATGCCGAAGTTGCCGTTGATGCCCCACTCCTGGAGCGGGACGAGCGAGATCCAGCCGGCCTGTTCGACACCGGGCACTGCGTCGACCGCCTGCCGGACCGGCTCGTAGAAGCGGGAGGTCACGTCGTCCGGCGGATAGGTCGCCTCCGGCAGCGAGACCTGGAGGGTCAGGACCTTGTCCGGCTCGAAGCCGAGATCGGCGCCGGAGAGGACCAGGAAGGTCCTGAGCAGCAAGCCGGTCGACACCAGCAGCACGACCGAGAGCGCCACCTGGACCGCCACCAGGGCGCCACGGAACCGCCGCGAGCGATGGCCCGAGCTGACCGCCCCACCGCCCTCGCGCAGCATGTCCTGGATGCGGCCGGCGCGCACCTGGAGCGACGGCACCAGGGCGAGGGCCACGGTCAACAGGGCCGAGACGGCGGCGACGAAGGCGAACACCCGCCAGTCGAATTCGATTTGTGGCGGCACCGGCAGGGCGGTCGCCGCCAGGCCCCGGAAGCCGACCAGGCCGACCGCCCCGAGGACGAGACCGCAAAGCGTGGCACTGCCCACCAGGACCACCGCTTCGGCGAAGAACTGGGAAGCGATCCGGCCCGCGCCGGCGCCCAGGGCCGCGCGCACCGCCACCTCCCGGCGCCGTCCCTCGGCCCGGAGCAGCAACAGGTTGGCACCGTTGGCACAGGCCACCAGCAGCACCAGCCCGGTGCCGCCGAAGAGGAGGAGGAGCGCCGGGCGCACCCGGCCGACCACCACCTCTCGGAGCGGCTTGACGGCCACGCCCCGGTCCTTCTGCATCTTGGGATACGCCTCCCGAATACCCGCCGCAAGCTGTTCCATCTCCGCTCCGGCCGCGGTCAGGGAGGTCGACGGACCCAGGCGGCCGACCACCGCCAGCCAGTGGTTTCCCCGCGACTCCGTACCCGGATCGACGACCAGCGGCACCCAGAGATCCTCCGCCCGGCCGCCAGGCGGGAACTCGAAGCCCTTCGGCATCACCCCGACGACGGTGTGGGCGCGGCCGTCCAGCTTGATCGTCCGGCCGAGGATCTTGGGATCGGAGCCGAACCGTGTGGCCCACAGGCGATGGGCCAGCACGGCCACCGGCGGGGCGTCCGCCGCTCCGTCCTCGGGCCGGAAGCCCCGGCCGAGCGCCGGCGGCACACCGATCACGTCGAACAGGGCGGTGGTCGCCGACACCGAGGCCAGCCGCTCCGGCTGGTCGCCTCCCTGGAGGGCCAGGTCGCCGGCCCAGTAGGCGGCGAGCCCCGAGAACGACTTCTGCCGTTCGGACCAGTCGACGTAGTTGGGGTAGGAGACCCCGCCCAGGCCTTCCCCGCCGGGATAGTGGAAGCTCTCGTAGAGCCGGACCAGCTTCTCCGGGTGCTCGTAGGGCAGCGGCCGGAGCAACAGGCCGTCGACGATGCTGAAGAGCGCCGTGGTCGCGCCGATCCCGAGGGCGAGGACCAGGATGGCCAGAGGGGCGGAGGCGCCGCCGCGCAACAGCGACCGCACGGCGAGGCGCAATTCGTTCAGGAAACGGGACATGGTGAGCTCCTGTCGGGCCTTTACGCAAATGAACGGGTGAGCTCCTCCATTGTTACACCTTTTTGCACCGTTTCAAGAGCTACGGGGCGTCTCGGTCGGACTGACCCTTCGCGACGTCATTCGTGCGGGCGGCGAGCGGTCCTACCCGCATATGACACCCGTCATAGGACCACCCCCGCGGGTGGGTCTACCCTGTCTTCCAGAACAGTTCTTGATCTCTTCATCCAGAAGTCCGCTGCAGCCGTCTGCGCGGTGGCCCGAGAGGAGCTCGACCAGTGATCTCGACGACCTCAGAGTATGCGCTGCGGGCCCTCTCTTGCCTGGTGCGGGCGCCGGAGGGCCGGGCTCTGCTCGGTCGAGAGCTGGCGCTCCTGGCCGACGTGCCGTCGAACTACCTGGCCAAGATCCTCCTCGACCTCAAGCGCGCCGGCTTCGTCACCGCCACCCGGGGGACCGGCGGCGGTTACCAGCTCGCCAAAGACCCTCACGAGGTGCCGCTGTCGGCAATCGTCGAGGTCTTCGACGGACCGTGCTGTACGCCGAAATGCCTGCTCGGCGGCGGCCGGCCCTGTTCTGAGGACGAACCGTGCGCCTTCCACCGCAAGTGGCGCACGGTCCGCCGGTCCTACTCCCGGTTCCTCCAGACAACGACCCTCGACGAGGTCGTCGCCACGCCCCGTGGCGACGGCGATGGGCCGTCCGGCCGAACCGACGCGGCACCCACGCCACCGCCGAACCTGATTCCAGGAGACCAGCCATGACCGATCGGAGCTTCCGTTCCGCGCCCGGACGGACCCGGCGCCGCAGACCCGGACCGTGGGCGGCCACCGCCCTGGCCGCAACGCTGTCGATCCCCGTCCTCGCACCGGCACAGGCGAGTGCCCAAGACGCCGCCAAGGAGGCCGCCGCCTTCTTCCGCCAGAACTGCACGAGCTGCCACACGATCGGCGGCGGCCGGCTGGTCGGGCCGGACCTGAAGAACGTCACCGAGCGCCAGGACCGGGCCTGGCTGGTCCACTTCATCAACGACCCGAAGACCGTGCTCGCCTCCGGCGACGCCATCGCTGCCAAGCTCCGCCAGGAGGCCAACGGCGCGGTGATGACGCCGATCCCCGGCATGACCCCCCAGCGGGCCAACGACCTGCTCGACATGATCGAGGCCGAGTCGAAGCTCGAGAAGTCCCAGTTCGCCGGCCTCCACATCACCGACGAACCCTTCGCCCCGGCCGATGTGCTGCGCGGCCGGCGGATCTTCCTCGGTGCTGCGGCACTTACCGGCGGCGGCCCGGCCTGCGCCTCGTGCCACACCGTCGCCGGCCTCGGCGGGCTCGGCGGCGGACGGCTGGCGCCGGACCTGACCAAGGTCTACGAGCGCCTCGGCGGGCGCAAGGGCCTGGCCTCCTGGCTCCAGGCGCCGGCCACCGCGACCATGCGTCCGCTGTTCGCCACCAGGCCCCTGGCGAACGAGGAGGTCCTGTCTCTGACCGCGTTCCTCGAAGACGAGGCCCGGGGCGGACCGGTGGCCGCGGCCGCCGGAGCCCGGGCGACGACCGGAACCCGGACCGCCACCGGCGGCCCCCGGCTGACCTTCCTGCTGCTCGGACTGAGCGGCGCTGCGCTCGCCCTGGTGGCGGCCGACGCCGTCTGGCGCAAGCGACTCCGCGGCGTCCGCCGCGCCCTCCTGCGAGGTGTGCGATGACATCGAAGAAGGGGATCCCCTGGATCAAGGACGAGGCGAAGCCGGAGCTTCGGAGCTGGGAGGAGTTCTATCGCAACCGCTGGCAGCACGACAAGATCGTGCGCTCGACCCACGGCGTCAACTGCACGGGCGGCTGTACCTGGCAGATCCACGTCAAGGAGGGGATCGTCACCTGGGAGATGCAGGGGCTCGACTACCCTTCCCTCGAGCACGGGCTGCCGCCCTACGAGCCGCGCGGCTGCCAGCGGGGAATCTCCTTCTCCTGGTACCTCTACAGCCCACTGCGGGTGAAGTACCCCTACCTGCGCGGCGCCCTGCTCGACCTGTGGACCGCGGCCCGCGCCGAGCACGAGGACCCGGTCGACGCCTGGCGCTCGATCGTCTCCGACCCGGACAAACGGCGCCGCTACCAACGCGCCCGCGGCAAAGGCGGCTTCCGCCGGGCCTCCTGGGACGACGTGCTCGAGCTGATGGCCGCGGCCCAGGTCCACACCATCGAAAAGCACGGGCCGGACCGGATCGTCGGCTTCTCGCCGATCCCGGCCATGTCGATGATCAGCTACGCCTCGGGCGCTCGCATGCTCCAGCTCATGGGCGGCGTCTCACTCTCCTTCTACGACTGGTACTGCGACCTGCCGTCGGCGAGCCCGGAGACGTGGGGCGAGCAGACCGACGTCGCCGAGTCGGCCGACTGGTACCACGCCAAGCTCCTGGCGGTGATGGGCTCGAACCTCAACATGACCCGCACGCCGGACTGCCACTTCGCCGCCGAGGCCCGACACAACGGCTCGAAGATGTGGGTCTTCTCCCCCGACTTCGCCCAGGTCTCGAAGTACGCAGACGAATGGGTGGCGATCAACGCCGGCCAGGACGGCGCCTGGTGGATGGCGGTCAACCACGTGCTGCTCAAGGAGCTCCACCACGAGCGCCAGGTCCCCTACTTCCTCGACTACACCAGGCGCTACACCGACGCGCCCCTCCTGGTGGAGATGGTGGAGAACGAGGGCGGCGACGGGCAGCCGGCCACCTATCGGCCGGGCCAGATGCTCCGCGCCAACCGCCTGGAGCGCTATCGCGACGTCGAGCACGGCGACTGGAAGTTCCTCATGTGGGACGACGCCGCGAACGCCCCCAGGATGCCCAAGGGGAGCGCCGGCTTCCGCTGGGCCGAAAAGGACAAGGGCAAGTGGAACCTGAAGCTCGAGGACGGCACCGACGGCAGCCCGATCGATCCGCGGCTGACCTTCCTCGACTCCTCGGACGAGGTGGTGGAGGTGGAGCTCGACGACTTCGGTCTCGGCCGCTCGACGAGGAGGGGCGTGCCGATCCGGGTGCTCGAAACCGCCGACGGCACCCGGGTCCGGGTGACCACGGTCTACGACCTGCTGATGGCCCAGTACGGCGTTCCCCGCGGGCTGCCCGGCGAGTATCCGGAGAGCTATGACGACGCGGACTTCCCCTACACGCCGGCGTGGGCCGAGCAGTACACCGGCATGGGGCGCGACCTGCTGATCCGTTTCGCCCGCGAGTGGGGGCGCACGGCCGAGCTCACCGGCGGCAAATGCACGATCATCATCGGCGCCGGCATCAATCACTGGTACCACGCCAACCTCATGTACCGGGCCGGAATCCACGCGCTCATGTTCTGCGGTTGCGTCGGCGTCAACGGCGGCGGCCTGGCCCACTACGTCGGCCAGGAGAAGCTCGCCCCCGGCGAGCCTTGGGGCGCGCTCGCCTTCGGCAAGGACTGGGTCGGCGCCACCCGGCTCCAGAACGCCCCGTCGTGGCACTACGTCCACACCGACCAGTGGCGCTACGAGCGCTCGTTCACCGACTACCACACCGTGCCTCCGGGCCAGCCGGAGGGCTCGATGGCCCGGGGTCACACCATGGACACCCAGGTCAAGGCGGTGCGCTCGGGCTGGCTCCCCTTCTTCCCCCAGTTCGACCGAAGCTCGATCGAGGTCGTGCGCGAGGCCCGGGCGGCCGGCTGCGAGACCGACCGGGAGGTCGTCGACTGGGTGGTTGAGCAACTCCGGAAGGGCGCGCTGCGCTTCGCCGTCGAAGACCCCGACGCGCCGGAGAACTGGCCCCGGGTCTGGTTCATCTGGCGCGGCAACGCCCTGATGGCCTCGGCCAAGGGGCACGAGTACTTCCTCAAGCACTACCTGGGAACCCACCACAACGAGGTCTCCGAGGAGCTGGCCGAGGACGCGGTCGAAGAGGTCGAATGGCGCTCCCCCGCCCCCGAGGGCAAGATGGACCTGGTGGTGGACCTCAACTTCCGCATGGACACCTCCGCCCTCTACTCGGACGTCGTCCTGCCGGCCGCCACCTGGTACGAGAAGGCCGACCTCAACTCCACCGACCTGCACAGCTTCATCCACCCGCTGTCGAAGGCGGTGCCGCCGTGCTGGGAGTCGAAGAGCGATTGGCAGATCTTCCGGGCGATCGCCGAGAAGTTCTCGGAGGTGGCCGCCCGGCGTTTTCCGGAGCCGGTCGAGGACCTTGTGGCGGTGCCGCTGGCCCACGACTCGGCGGCCGAGATCGCCCAGCCCAACGGCACCGGCCTGAGCGACTGGACGAAGGGCGAGGTCGAGGCGATCCCGGGCAAGACCATGCCGGGGTTCAAGGTAGTCCGGCGCGACTACAAGAACCTCCACCGCCAGTACTGCTCCTTCGGCCCCCAGGCGCGCGAGAAGGGGCTGGGAGCCCACGGCACCCACTACCCGATCGAGGACGTCTACGACGAGCTCGCGGCCAACGGGCACTCCGAGCGCTGGGACGCCGCGCGCTATCCGTCGGTGCGCGAGGACGAGGACGCCTGCAACCTGATCCTCCAGCTCGCCACGGTGACCAACGGCGAGCTCGCCTGGCGCTCCTACAAGGAGCTCGAGGAGAAGGTCGGGCTACCGCTCGCCCACCTGGCGGAGAAGAGCCGCAACGTGCGGGTCTCCTACAAAGACCTCCAGTGTCAGCCGCGGCGGCTGATCAACAGCCCCATGTGGTCCGGCCTGACCGAGAACGGCCGCTCCTACTCGCCGTTCACCTACAACGTCGAGGCCCTGGTGCCGTGGCGCACGCTCACCGGCCGCCAGCACTTCTACCTGGACCACCCGGTCTACCTCCAGTACGGCGAGCATCTGCCGACCTACAAACCGAAGCCGCTGCCGGTCCACTACGGCGACATGCGGATCTCCGCCAACGGGCACCCGGGTGCCGAACAGGCCGGAGCGGTGAGCGGCAACGGCGGCGGCCCTCCGGCGATGACGCTCAACTACCTCACCCCCCACGGCAAGTGGCACATCCACTCGACCTACGGGGACAACCAGCGCATGACGACTCTGTCGCGCGGCGTCGAGCCGTTCTGGATCAATGACCGGGACGCCGCCGAGCTCGGCATCGCGGACAACGACTGGGTCGAGGTCTTCAACGACCACGGCGTGGTCGTCACCCGGGCCGCCGTTTCGGCGCGCATCCCGCGGGGCATCTCGATCCAGTACCACTCGCCGGAACGCACCTACTCGGTGCCGCTCTCGCCGCTCCGTGGTAACCGCCGGGCCGGCGGCCACAACAGCCTCACACGAACCCGGCTCAAGCCGAACCTGATGGCTGGCGGCTACGGCCAGTTCACGTTTCACTTCAACTACTGGGGGCCGACGGGGTGCAACCGCGACACGCACATCCTCGTCAGAAAGCTTCCGGAGCTGCGGTGGTAGCCGCACAACCCTGACCCGATGGAACCGACGAGGAGCCACACGATGGACGTCCGATCCCAGATCTCCATGGTCTTCCACCTGGACAAGTGCATCGGCTGCCACACCTGCTCGGTCGCCTGCAAGAACGTGTGGACCGACCGCAAGGGCACCGAGTACATGTGGTGGAACAACGTGGAGACCAAGCCCGGCACCGGCTACCCCGCCCTCTGGGAGGACCAGGAGAAGTTCTCCGGCGGCTGGGAGCTGGTCGGCGGCGATCTGAAGCTGCGCTCGACCGACAAGAAGCGCACCGTCTTCAACATCTTCCACAACCCGCACCAGCCGTCCATGGACGACTACTACGAGCCGTGGACCTACGACTACCAGAACCTGTTCAACGCCCCGGAGGGTCCGGACCAGCCGACCGCCGAGCCGATCTCCATGGTCACCGGCGAGCGGATCGACATCGAGTCCGGCCCCAACTGGGACGACGACCTGGGCGGCTCGCCGGTCTATGCCGAGAATGACCCGAACCTGGGATCGCTGACCGAGGAGCAGCGCCAGCAGCTCTTCGCCGTCGAGCGGCTGGTGTTCTTCTACTTCCCCAGGATCTGCAACCACTGCCTCAACCCGTCGTGCGTCGCCTCGTGCCCCTCGGGAGCGCTCCACAAGCGGGGCGAAGACGGCATCGTCCTGGTCGACCAGAAGCGCTGCCGGGCGTGGCGCGCCTGCGTCGCCGCCTGCCCGTACAAGAAGGTCTTCTTCAACTGGCACACCGGCAAGTCCGAGAAGTGCATCCTCTGCTTCCCGCGCCTCGAGACCGGCCAGGCGCCCGCCTGCTTCCACTCCTGCGTCGGGCGAATCCGCTACCTGGGCGTGCTGCTCTACGACGCCGCGCGGATCGAAGAGGTCGCCAGGCACCCGGACCACGAGTTGGTGGCGGCGCACCGCTCGCTGATCCTCGATCCCCACGACCCGGAGGTCGCCGCCGCGGCAGTGGCGAACGGAGTCCACGAATCGGTGATCGACGCGGCGCGCAAGAGCCCGGTCTACCGGTTCGTCAAAGACTGGGGGATCGCCCTGCCGCCGCACATCGAATACCGAACGCTGCCGATGCTCTTCTACGTGCCGCCCATGTCGCCGGTGATGGCTCAGAGGAACGGTCAGGTGCTCGACCACCACCATGACCCGGAGAGGGACGACCTCTTCCACGACATCGACCGGGCGCGGGTGCCGCTCAAGTTCCTGGCGAGCCTGTTCGGCGCCGGCAACGAGTCCCACGTCCGGGCCGCCCTCTACAAGCAGAAGGCGGTGCGGCTCTACCGGCGCTCGGTGACCGTCGGCGACGTGACCACGGAGACCGCCGAACGGGCGCTCCGCGAGTCCGGCAGCTCGGTCGAGGAGGCCCAGGCGATCTACGAGCTCACGTCGCTGCCCACCTTCGAGGACCGCTTCGTCATCCCGCCGATGCACCGGGAGGAAGCGATCGAGATGATGAAGGACCCGTTGACCACCAAGCAGGAGGCCGGCTTCGGGTTCCTCGCCGGACCGAGGAGAGGAATGTGAACGCCACCGCGCCGGAGCCGCACGAGGGTCTGCGCCTCGAACGACTGGGTGCTTTACTCAGATATCCAGGACCTGATTTCTCTGAACTTCTCGACACCTGCCGCCTGGCACTCGCCGACGGGCCGGCCGAGGCTCTCGCCGCGACCGAGCGCTTCGCGGACGAGATCTCCGGCCTCGAAACCTCGGAGCTCCAGGAGCTCTACACGCGCACCTTCGACCTCAATCCGGTCTGCGCGCTCGAGGTCGGCTGGCACCTGTACGGCGAAAGCTACGAGCGAGGCCGCTTCCTGGTGCGCATGCGGGTGCTCCTCGACCGCCTGGGCCTGGCGGAGTCCAATGAGCTGCCGGACCACCTGGTCTCGGTGCTCCCGGCCCTGGCGCAACTGGATCCGGCCGAGCGCGAGGAGCTCGGCCGCCCCTACGTGGTCCCGGCGGTCGCCAAGATGGTCGCCGGTTTCGACGGCAAGGACAACCCGTACGCCCACGTGGTGCGGGCGGTCGATCGAACGCTCCGCGACCTCGTCGGCGAGCCCGAGGTCGAGCCCGAGATCCCGTTACGCACCGCTCCCCATCACCGACGGAGGACTCCATGACCGGTCTCGCGACGTCGCTCAACCAGATCCTGCTCGGGGTGCTGCCCTACGCGGCAGTGTTTACTTTCCTGCTGGGCACGATCTACCGCTACCGGGCCCAGACGTTCACCTATTCGAGCCTGTCGTCGCAGTTCCTGGAAAACCGCCAACACTTCTGGGCGGTGGTGCCCTTCCACTACGGCATCATCGTGGTGCTCATCGGTCATCTCGTGGCCTTCCTCGTGCCGCGGGAGATCCTGTGGTGGAACTCCCGGCCGCTCAGGCTCTACATCCTGGAGGCCTCGGCGCTGGCATTCGGCATCCTGGCCCTGATCGGGTTGGTGGCGATCCTGGCCCGGCGCTCGACCGACTCGAAGGTCAAGGAGGTCACCAGCCCCGCCGACTGGCTGCTCTACGGCCTGCTGCTCCTCCAGGTGGCGGCCGGTGTTTACGTGGCCGTCGTCCACCCCTGGGGCTCATCCTGGTTCGCCGCCGCGGCGGCGCCCTATCTCTGGTCCCTTCTCAAGCTCCAGCCGGACGTTTCGACCGTGGCCGCGCTGCCGCTGTCGGTGCGGATCCACATCGTCAACGCCTGGCTGCTCATCGGATTTGTCCCGTTCACCCGCCTGGTCCACGTGCTCGTGGCCCCGAACCCGTACCTCTGGCGCCGTCCCCAGGTGGTGCGCTGGTACCGGCGGCCCGGCGCTCCCGCGGCCGGCAGCGCGAGGCGCTCCCGGCCCTGAACCAGGTCCAGATCAAGGAGGTCCTCACCACCATGGCCCATCAAACTGCTTCCCGTACCCCGCTCCGCGGCACCCCCGTCCAGGGGCTCTTCGGCGCCACCCTCGGCTTCTTCGTCGGCTTCGCCGCGGTCGCCCTGTTCGGACCCACGGCGAGCCGCTTCAAGGAGGTCATGGAGCTGACGCCGCTGATGATCGGCTTCCTGGTCTCCATGCCGGCGCTCTCGGGCTCGCTGCTCCGCATCCCCTTCTCCGCCTGGGTCGACACCACCGGCGGCAGGAAACCGTTCCTTGTCCTGCTGGTGCTCTCGGTCGTCGGCATGCTCGGGCTGACCGTGGTGGTCTGGTTCCTCTATCCAGACCACCTGTCGAGCTGGGTCTACCCGTTGCTGCTGCTGCTGGGCGTCTTGAGCGGTTGCGGCATCGCCACCTTCTCGGTCGGCATCAGCCAGGTCGCCTACTGGTACCCCCAGGCGAAGCAGGGCAAGGCGCTCGCCATCTTCGCCGGCTTCGGCAACGTCGCCCCGGGGATGTTCTCGTTCCTGTTGCCGATCGCCTTGACCTCGGTCGGATTGACCGGCTCCTACCTGATCTGGCTCGCCTTCCTGGCCCTGGGCACCCTGCTCTACTGGATGTACGGCAGGAACGCCTGGTACTTCCAGCTCCGCGACCAGGGCGCCGCGCCGGAGGAGGCCCGGGAGGTCGCCCGCGAGCACGGCCAGGAGCTCTTCCCGGCCGGCAGCCTGAAGGAGAGCCTGGGCCTCTCGGCCCGGGTCTGGCGCACCTGGGCCCTGGTGGCGGTCTACTTCACCACCTTCGGCGGCTTCATCGCCCTGACCGCCTGGCTGCCGACCTACTGGACCGAGTTCTTCGGCCTGAGCGCGGTCTATGCCGGCCTGCTGACGGCGGTCTACTCCATGTTGACTTCGCTCATCCGGATCGTCGGCGGAGTGATGTCCGACCACCTCCAGGAGGGCGGCGAGAACACCGCGATCCTGGCTCTGCTGATCATGATGGTCGGCGCGGTGGTGATGACCGTCGCCCAGCAGTACCAGCTCGCCGTGCCCGGCGTCATCCTCATGGCCGTCGGCATGGGCGTCGCCAACGCCGCGGTGTTCAAGATCGTGCCGCAGGCGGTGCCCCAAGCGGTGGGCGGCGCGGCCGGCTGGGTCGGCGGCCTGGGCGCCTTCGGCGGCTTCGTCATCCCGCCGATCATGGGCTTCGCGGTCAGCGACCTGGGCAAGTCCGGCTACTCGATCGGCTACATCGTGTTCATCGCCCTGGCCCTGGTGTCGCTGTCGATGGTCTGGATCCTCAAGTATGCCCGCTCCGAAGAGCTTCCGGCCGCAACCGCTCCGGCGGACGGCGCACCCCGGAGCGGGCCGGCCGACGAGCCGACCAGTGAACCGGCCACCCAGCGCGCCGGGGCCTGAGGCGGGATCGTGGGTCAGCGCATCGTCACGGTGGTCCTGGGCGTCGCAGTCGCCCTGGCGCTCCTCGCCCTGGTGCCGAAGATCGCCGCCTTCCGGCTGCCCGGGTACCAGCAGGGGTTCGAGCCGGACCAGCCGATCGCCTTCTCCCACCGGCTCCACGCCGGCGAGCTCCAGGTCGACTGTCTCTACTGCCACGCCGGCGCCGACGACAGCCGGCACGCCGGGATCCCGGCGGCCTCGACCTGCATGAACTGTCACCGGCTGATCAAGGCGACCCGCGCCCAGGTGCGGGCAGAGGAGGAGGCAGCCAAGAAGGAGAAGCGCGATCCGCGACCGGTGATCTCGCCGGAGCTGGCCAAGCTCTACCGCGCTCAGGGCCTCGATCCGAGCGACCTGGCGGCGCCGCCGGTCACGACGCCGCGACCGATCCACTGGACCCGGGTCACCGAGGTGCCCGATTTCGTCTACTTCGACCACCGTCCCCACGTGGCGGCCGGTGTCGCCTGCCAGAGCTGTCACGGCCCGGTGGAGACCATGGAGCGGGTGCGCCAGGTGGCGAGCGTCTCCATGGGGTGGTGCCTCCAGTGCCACCGGGCGCCGGGGGCGGCGCTGCCGCCCGGCAGCACCATCGCCCGGGCATCGACCGACTGTTCGACATGCCACTACTGAGCGGATGGGGAGAAGGCCCAGAGAGGTGCGAAACCATGCCACGTGATCGACGGAACACCCGCTGCCCGGGCGGGGAGACGGGGGGCGCCGCCCGGCGGATCGGCGGACCCCCCGACGTCGCCGGACCGGTCCCCGCGGAGTCCCGCCGGGGGCTCGACCGGAGAGACTTTCTCAAGAGCGCGGGCTTCGCCATCGGGGCCGCGTTCGCCGCCGGCTGCCACCGGGCGCCGGTCGACGAAGCGGTGCCGTTCCTGAGCCAGCCGGAGGCGGTGGTGCCGGGCAAGGCGGTCTGGTACGCCTCCGCGTGCAGCGCCTGCCCGGCCGGCTGCGGCACCCTGGTCAAGACCCGCGACGGCCGGCCGATCAAGCTCGAGGGCAACCCCGACCATCCCCTGAGCCGGGGTGGGCTCTGCGCCCTCGGCCAGGCCTCCCTGCTCGGCCTCTACGACTCGCTGCGGCTGGAGGCGCCGCTCGACGACGGCGACACCACGGACTGGGCGGGCGCCGACCGGGAGATCTGTGCCGCCCTCGAGCGTGTCGCCGCGCGCGGCGGCCGCCTGCGGCTGCTGACCGGCAGCCTCACCGGCCCGACGGAGCGTGCGGCCGCCCAGCGGTTCCTCGCCGACTGGCGGGCGCGGGGCGCCGACACAGCGTGGGTGACATACGACGGTCTCTCCTCGTCGGCGATCCGCCAGGCCCACGAGCGCACCCACGGACGAGGTGTCTTGCCGCGCTATCGCTTCGACCGGGCCGACGTGGTGGTCTCCTTCGGCGCCGACTTCCTGGGTACCTGGATCTCGCCGGTCGAGCACACCGCCGGCTATCGGACGCCGCGGCCGGCAGGCATCGACGGGAGCCCCACGCTACCCCGCCCGCGGCGCCACGTGCAGCTCGAGGCGCGCATGTCGCTGACCGGCACCAACGCCGACCGGCGGGTGCCGCTGGCCCCCGGCGAGACCGGCCTGGCGATCACCCACCTGGCGGAGCGCGTCTCGCGGCGTGCCGGCACCGATCTCGGCTTCGGCGAGTTGGAGGCGGCGCCGCTCGACGAAGCGTTGCTCGACGAGCTGGCGGACGAGCTCTGGAACGCCCGGGGCGCCAGCCTGGTCGTCTCCGGCAGCCAGGACGTGGAGGTCCAGGCGCTGGTCAACCTGCTCAACGAGATGCTGGGCAACGTGGGCGAAACGGTCGACCTGGAGCGGCCGTCCGCCCAGCGTACGGGAGACGACCGTCGGCTCGCCGAGCTGCTCGATGAGCTCCGGCGGGGCGCGGTCGACGCCGTGGTCGTCTCCGGCGTCGATCCGGTGGCCGAGCTCCCGGGGGGCGAGGATCTGGCCGCCGCCCTGGGCCGAGCCGAGCTGAGCGTCTCGCTGGCGGACCACCGCACGGCGACCGCCGCCGCCTGCCGTTTCGTCTGCCCGGAGCCCCATTTCCTGGAGACCTGGCGCGATCTCGAGCCGGTCCCCGGCGTCGCGGTCGTCGCCCAGCCGACGATCCGCCCCCTGGGCGACACCAGGCCACTGATCGAGAGCCTGGCGGCCTGGTCGGCGACCCGGAGCGGGACGGACGACGGCTCCGCCGAGGTCCCGAGCGCCTACCGCCAGATCCAGGACCACTGGCGCGCACACGTCTTTCCCCGCCGGACCGGGCGCAAGCCCTACCCGAGCGGCGACTTCCAGTCGTTCTGGGACCGGGCGGTCCACGACGGCGTCGCCCGGGTCGACCCGCTGATCGGCCTGGAGCAGGGGACGGCCGATCGCCCAGGATCGTTCCGCGCGGAAGCGGTCCGGCCGGTGGCGACGGCGTCACGCCCCGCTCTCGGCCGCTTCGACCTGGTGCTCTACCCCGAGGTCGGCATCCTCGATGGCCGCGGCGCCGAGAACCCCTGGCTCCAGGAGCTTCCGGACCCGGTGACCAAGGTCACCTGGGGCAACGTGGCGAGCCTCTCGCCGGCGGCCGCGGACGAGCTCGGCGTCCGGGACGGCGACCTCGTCGGACTGTCGCTCGACGGCGATCTCCGGACTCTGGAGTTGCCGGTCCGCGTCCAGCCGGGCCAGCACGACCGGGTCGTCGCGGTGGCCCTCGGCTACGGGCGCATCGGCACCGCCCGCTTCTCCGGCGTCGGTCCCCAGTGGATCGAGAAGCGACCGACAGTCGACACAGGTCAGCCGGTCGGGATCGACGCCTCCCCCTGGCTGCGGCTCGAAGGCGGCGCGCTCCGCTACCAGCGCACCGGTCTCGCGGTCCACTCGACCGGCCGGCGCCGCGAGCTGGCGACCACGCAGCGCTACGACCGGCTCGAGGTGCCGGCGCGGCTGGGCCGCCTGGTCGAGCACGGCGACCAGCCGCGCGAGGCGGCCCGGACCCTGGGGCTGGCGGCGCTGCTCGCCGGCGAGAACGACGGGCAGCCGACCGAGGACGGGGCAGAGCACCGCGCCACCCTCTGGGCCGAGCACCGCTACGACGGCCACCACTGGGGAATGATCGTCGACCTCGCCGCCTGCACCGGCTGCTCGGCCTGCGTGGTCTCCTGCCAGGCCGAGAACAACGTGCCGGTGGTCGGCCGCGACGAAGTGGTGCGCGAGCGCGAGATGCACTGGCTGCGTATCGACCGCTACTACACCGGCTCGGGCGAGCGGGTGTCGGCGATCTACCAGCCGATGCTCTGCCAGCACTGCGACAACGCGCCGTGCGAGACGGTCTGCCCGGTGCTCGCCACCGTCCATTCGAGCGAGGGTCTCAACCAGCAGATCTACAACCGGTGCGTGGGAACGCGCTACTGCGCCAACAACTGCCCCTACAAGGTGCGCCGGTTCAACTGGTTCGACTACCCCCACGAGGACCGGCTGCAGAACATGGTCCTCAACCCGGACGTTGTCGTTCGCTCCCGCGGTGTGATGGAGAAGTGCTCGCTCTGTGTCCAGCGGATCCAGGAGCAGAAGATCGAGGCCAAGACCGCGGCAAAGCCACTCGAGGACGGGGCCATCCGCACCGCCTGCGAGCAATCCTGCCCGGCCCGGGCGATCACCTTCGGCGACCTGGGCGACCCGGAGAGCCGGGTCGCCCGTCTCGCCCACGATCGCCGCGCCTACCGGGTGCTCGAAGAGCTCAACGTCAAGCCGTCGGTGGCCTACCTCGCCGACGTCCGCAACCGAGAGGAGGATCACCGTGTATGACGCCGCCCTCACGCCGCGAGGCGACCGTGGCGCTTCCGGTTCCACTTGGGTGCCGGAGCCCGAACGGCCGCCAGAGTCGGGCGAGCCGCGGGACGAGACGATCCGCCGGCCGCTGATCGCCGGCGACAAGACCCCGGGGCAGGTGACCGACGACGTGGCGCGGCCCATGGCCGGCCGGCCCACCGCCCTCTGGTGGATGGCGTTCTTCGCCTCCGGCGGGGTGATGACCACAGGGGTCGTCGCGGTCGCCTACCAGATCGCCACCGGCATCGGCACCTGGGGGCTCAACAAGACCGTCGGCTGGGCCTTCGACATCACCAACTTCGTCTTCTGGGTCGGCATCGGCCACGCCGGCACGCTGATCTCCGCGGTGCTCTTCCTGCTCCGCCAGCGCTGGAGGACGTCGGTCAACCGCTCGGCCGAGGCCATGACCCTGATCGCGGTGCTCTGCGCGGCGCTCTTCCCGCTGATCCACATGGGCCGGCCGTGGCTCGCCTTTTGGGTCGTCCCATACCCGAACCCGCGCGGCTCGCTGTGGGTGAACTTCCGCTCGCCGCTGCTCTGGGACGTGTTCGCGATCTCGACCTACTTCACCCTCTCGGCGGTGTTCTGGTACATCGGCCTGGTGCCCGACCTGGCGACGCTCCGCGACCGGGCGGCCGACCGGGCGAGGGGCCTGCGCAAGAAGCTGCTCGGCTTCTTCAGCCTGGGTTGGGACGGGTCGCTGCGCACCTGGAACCGCTACGAGAAGGTCTACCTGCTGCTCGCCGGGTTGGCGACGCCGCTGGTGCTGTCGGTCCACTCGATCGTCAGCTTCGACTTCGCCACCTCGATCCTGCCCGGCTGGCACACGACCATCTTCCCGCCCTACTTCGTCGCCGGGGCGATCTTCTCCGGCATGGCGATGGTGCTGACGCTGATGCTGATCGCCAGGAAGACCATGCGGCTCGAGGACTACATCACGCTGCGCCACGTGGACGCCATGACCAAGCTGGTGCTGCTGACCTCCAGCATCGTCGGGCTCGCCTACGGCACGGAGCTGTTCATCGCCGCCTGGTCGGACAACCCGTTCGAGCAGTTCACCTTCGCCAACCGCCTGTTCGGGCCCCTCGGCTGGGGCTACTGGATCATGGTGGCGTGCAACGTCCTGATCCCCCAGCTCTTCTGGTTCCGGCGCCTGCGCCGCAACCTGCCGCTGGTCTTCGCGGTGTCGATCCTGATCAACGTCGGCATGTGGTTCGAGCGCTTCGTGATCATCGTCGCCTCGCTCGAGCGGGACTTCCTGCCGTCGAGCTGGGCGAGCTACCGGCCGACCTCGATCGAGCTCGCCACTCTGGCGGGTACCTTCGGCCTGTTCTTCACCGCGTTCCTGGTCTTCTGCAGGGTGCTGCCCGTCATCGCCATGGCCGAGGTCAAGGGGGTGCTCTCCTACGGACGCCGCGCGGGCGCCGCCGCCGACTCCGGCGTAGCCCCCGAGACGGCACGCGAGCCCGCCGAGCCGGACACCGTCCCCTTCCCCACGCCCGAGACCGTACCCACGGCGGTGGCGGCGGGAGGCAGCAGCTTCGAGGAGGTGCAGACATGAGCCGCCGCGTGATGACCGCCGTCTTCGACCGCGAGGAGCTGGTGCTCGGAGCCCTGCGCGCGCTCCGGGCGCCCTCCGGCGATGCCGGCTCGGCGCCCCGGCGACCGGGCGGGCCGTACACCATTCGCGACGTCTACGCGCCGTACATGGTCCACGGCCTGGAGAAGGCCGCGGGTCTCGCGCCGTCGCGCCTCGGCTGGGTGTGCGGCGTGGCCGGCCTGCTCGGCGCCGCCGGCATGCTCTGGTTCGAGACCTGGGTCTCGGCCGCCGACTGGCCGATCAACGTCGGCGGCAAGCCGTTCGCCTCGCTGCCGGCCTTCGTGCCGCCGGCATTCGAGGCCGGCGTGCTGGTGGCCGGCCTGACCGTGGTGGTGGCGCTGCTCGCGGTCAGCCGCCTGTGGCCGGGGCGCCGGCCGCGGCTCGTCCACCCCAGAGTGACCGACGACCGGTTCGTGGTGGTGATCGAGGAGACCGACGCCGCGTTCGATCCCGAGGAAGCCCGCCGGCTGCTCGACGCCTGCGGAGCGGTCGAGATCGAGGAGCGGGTCGACGAGCTGGGGGCCGGACGATGAGCCGCCTCGCCCTGGTCAACGTCGCCCTGCTGGTGGCTTTCCTCGCCCTGGCCGCCGCCAACCTGCTGCTCGGCGACGACCCGGCTCGCCGCAACGTCGAGCTGCTACCGAACATGGTCCACTCAGTGGCCTACGACGCTTTCGCACCGAATCCGGTGTTCGCCGACGGCAAGACCCTCCAGCGGCCGCCCGAGGGCACCATCCCCCGGGGCTTGATGCCGCTCCACTACGGCACCGGCAAGGAGGAGGCGGCGCGGGCCGGGCGCGAGCTCGTCAACCCGCTCGTGGCGCCGGCCGACCTGCCACCGTTCGAGCCTCCCGCCGGCCCCCATCCGGTCAATCCGGCCGATCCGGATACGGTCGCCGCCCGGCAGGCGTACGACGACGCTCGCTCCCGGGCAGCCGCCAGCCTCGCCCGGGGAGAGAAGGTCTTCAACGTCTATTGCCGGGTCTGCCACGGCGACGCCGGTGCCGGCGACGGACCGGTGGCGAAACGAGGCTTCCCCGCTCCGCCGTCCATGATGGCCGAGCGGGGCATGACCATGGCCGACGGCGAGATCTTCCACTTGATCACCTACGGCGGGGAGAACATGCCGCCCTACGCCACCCAGGTCTCCCGCGAGGACCGCTGGCGGGCGATCCTGTTCGTCCGCGAGCTCCAGCGCAGGGCACCGGCCGCGGCACCTGCCGAGCCCCCACCCGGAGAGGCCCCCGAACCGGTCGCACCGGCCACCGCCCCTCAGGAGGTCACGGCGCCATGAGCCGCTCGTCCCGTTCCGTTCCCGTCCGTGCCGCCGGGTCCCGCTTCGGCGATCCCGCGGCGATCCTGGTCGCCTTCGGTGCCGTGGTCGCGGGCGCCGGCGCGGTGGCCGCCCCCGTGCGGACCGCTTCGATGCTGCTCGTGGCGGCGCTGTTCCTGCTCGGCCTCGGTCTGGCGGGGCTCATCTACGTCGCCGTCCACTACACGACCGGTGCCGGCTGGGACGTGGTCGTGCGCCGGGTGGCCGAGGCGGTAGCCGGACTGGTCCCGGCGGGCTCCCTGCTGGCGCTGGTCGCGGTCATCGCCGGTGGCCGGAGCCTCTACCCCTTCCTCCGCGCCGGCGAGACCGGTGCGGCGCTCCACTTCGGCGCGTTCAAGGCCCTCTGGCTCGCACCGCCCTTCTTCTACGGCCGCGCCGTCGTCTACACCCTCGTCTGGTCGGCCTTCGCGCTCGTCCTCCGCGGTCTGTCGCGCCACCAGGACGCGGGCGATCCGGACGGCCGCATCCGCCTCCGGGCGACGCGCTGGTCGGCGGCCTTCTTGCCGGTCTTCGCGGTCACCGTCAGCCTGGCGTCCTTCGACTGGGTGATGGCCCTCGAGCCTCACTGGTACAGCACCATGTTCGGGGTCTACCAGTTCGCCGGCCTGTTCGTCTCGGGGATCGCCGCGGTAGTGCTCTTGGTGATCCGGCTGCGCCGCGCCGGGGTACTCCTGGGAGCGGTCAAGGAGGAGCACCTACACGACCTGGGCAAGCTCCTGTTCGCCATGAGCACCTTCTGGGCCTACATCTGGTTCAGCCAGTACCTGCTCGTCTGGTACGGCAACCTGGCGGAGGAGGCGAGCTACTTCGTCCCCCGGACCGAGGGAGCCTGGGCGCCGCTCTTCTGGGCCGTGCCGGTGCTCCTCTGGGCGGTGCCGTTCCTCGCCCTGCTCCCGGCGCGCGCCAAGCACGATGAACGCATCCTGGTGCAGATGTCGGTGCTGATCCTGGTCGGGCACCTGCTCGACCTCTACCTGGCGGTGCAGCCATCGCTCTTCCCGGCCGGCCCCCTGTTCGGTGGCTGGGAGGCCGGGCTGTTACTGGGCGGCGCGGCCCTCGGATGGCTCGTCTTGCGACGGGCGCTGGCCGGTGCTCCGGCGGTCCCGGCGGGCGATCCGCTCCTGGAGGAGAGCCTGCACCACCACTGAGGCCGGAAGCCCACCCGAAAGGACCGCGCAGACTCCTCATCCGGCGACCTGGGGAGGACCGGGATCTCCTGACCGTCCCTCCGCACCTCGGCGATGGACAGCTCCGTTATGTAGCGCCATCTCGCGGTCGGCCCGCTGTTCGTCCCCACTCTCGAGCGCCGCCAGCATCAGCACCTGGTGGTTGGGCTCGTCGAGCGGCGCGATCTCGAGCACCCTTTCCCCGGATCTTGCCGCCGCCGGGCGACGAGAGGCCGGGGCGAGCAACGCTCCGGCCTCCCTCGAGACGCCGATCAGGTCAGTAGCAACCGCCGCAACTCTGGACGCACTTGTCGTAGACCCGGTCGCAGATCCTGCAGGTCACCGGAATTTGAGGATCGCACCCCAGCTCGCACTGGTTGTAGTTGTCGTCGCAGACCTCGCAGCAGGTCTGGGCGCAACAGTCACCCTGGACGCCGCCACAGATCACGCAGCGGCCGTTGGAGGACGTCGAGCAACTGTTGTTGGGGTCCTGGCAGGAGACGGACGAGCCGTCGGCGCACTGGATCGTCACCGTGCAGGTTTGGAAGATCGGTTGGACGGGGAAGGCGGTGATCGGCGGGACGGGCTGCGCCACCGGCGCGGCGTCCTGGACGGCGGGCTGCGCCTGGTCGGCCGCCGGTGCCTGGTCCGGCGTCTGCTCCGCGACGGCGGGAAGCGCGATCAGGCAGAGGCAACAGATGAAGAGGAGACTGAGGACTGCTGTCTTCATGGTGATCTCCTTCAAGAAGACGCTCGGCGTGGGCCGGCAGCCTCGCGAAGCCACTACGGCCCGGGGGGCCGACTCGGCTCGACGCACTCACGTGTTTACCGAATTGTATAGTGCTGAAGTCTCTACAGGAAGACCTGTCGCGAATCATCAACTCCTGATCAAGCGGCTCAGGAGCCGGACGGCTCGGCCAGCAGCTCGAGCAGCTCCTCGCGGCTGAAGACCTTGGCCAACCGGTGGTCGTCTTCCTGGACCACGGCGTCCATCATTCGGCGCTTGCTTTCGATCAGCGCGTGGATCTTCTCTTCGAGGGTCCCCTCGGTCACCAGCTTGAACACCTGCACCGCCCGCCGCTGGCCGATCCGGTGCACCCGGTCTGTCGCCTGGTCCTCCCGGGCGGCGTTCCACCAGCGGTCGTAGTGGATCACCACCGAGCCACCGATCAGGTCGATGCCGGTGCCGCCGGCCTTGAGGCTGCCGACGAACACCCGGCAGTCCGGATCCCGGTTGAACCGGTCGACGATCTCGCCCCGCTTGCGCGACGAGCCGGTCAGGGTGGCGAAGCCGACGCCGCGCGCGGCGAGATCGTGCTCCATCATCCGGATCATCCCCAGGTACTGGCTGAAGACCACGACCTTCAGGCCGGCGTCCAGGCACTCGGTCAGCAGCTCCCGGTAGAGGTCCCACTTGCCGGAGGCGGTCTCCTCGGCCCGCTCCGGCCGGTCGGTTTCACCGAGCGCCAGAGCCGGGTGGTCGCAGATCTGCTTGAGCAGGTTGAGCAGGGCGAAGACGTGGATGTAAGGCACCGGCTCGGCGCTGCCGGCGATCTGGCGGGCGAGCTCCTTGCCCCGGGTGGAGACCGCCTCGCGGTAGAGCTTGACCTGGTCTTCGGACAGAGTGGCCGTGCGCACGTCCTCGATCTTCTCCGGCAGCTCGTCGAGCACCGCCTGCTTGGTCCGCCGGAGGATGAACGGCGCGATCAGCCGCCGGAGCTCTTCGAGCCGCTCGCGCCCCGGCAGCTCCTCACCGCTGCCGAAGCGGTCCTCGAACGACCGGTCCGAGCCGAGCACGCCGGGCAGGACCAGGTCGAAGAGCGCCTTGAGCTCGGAGAGCGAGTTCTCGATCGGCGTGCCGGTCAGCCCCAGGCGGAGCGCCGCCGGGATGCGGACCGCCTCCCGCCAGCCGCGGGTCGCCGGGTTCTTGAGGTTCTGGATCTCGTCGAAGACGGCGAGCCCCCACGGCACCTCGGCGAGGGCGGCGCCGTCCCGGCGCAGGACGCCGAACGAGGTGATCACCACGCCGCCGTCGCGGAGCGCCGCCCCGAGGTCGCGCCCCGGACCGTGATGGACGACCGCGCGAAGGCCCGGAGCGTGGTCCCGCAGCTTGTCGCGCCAGTGACTGATGACGCTGGTCGGGCAGACCACCAGCACCGGCGCTTCGACCCCGGCCTCGCGCAGCCCGGCGATCAGCGCCATGGTCTGGTGGGTCTTGCCCAACCCCATGTCGTCCGCCAGGATGCCACCCAGCCGGTTCTCCCAGAGAAAGCGGAGCCACTCGACGCCCCGCGCCTGGTACGGGCGAAGCGGCGTCGTCAGGCCGGCCGGCTGGGTGTAGGGCGCGGCCGGCCGGAGCTCGACCAGCCGGCGGACCAGCTCGGCGCGGTGGCCGGCGGCCCCGTCTGCCCCGTCGTCCCCGCCGTCGACCTGCACCGCCCGGCCGGTGGCCGCCTGGAGGCCGAGCAGCTCCACCGCCGACAGGCGCAGCCGCTCTCCACGGGACGTGGCATCCTCGCCGTCTCGCCGCAGGCGATCGAGCAGGGCGTCCAGGTGGCGGAGCGCGGGCGCGCGCAGGTCGACCCAGCCGTCACGGGTCTCGAGGTACGGCACACCCCGGCTGCGGGCGTCGAGCACGTGGGCCAGCGAGACGGCCGAATCCCCGAAGCCGTAGTGGACCGCCAGCCAGTACCAGGACCGGCCGCCGGCGTCGTCCACGTCGATCGCGTCCACGGAGATGGCGTCCACCTGCCGGAAGACGCGCCGCTCCCCCACCAGCCCCTCGAACGCGACCACCCCTTCCTCGACCCCGGAACGGTGCTCGTCCAGGAACGAGGGCACGCGGCTCCAGTCGAGCCGGAGGCGCCGCGGCGCCTGGAACTTGCGCTCCTTGCCGGTGCGCTCGAGCTCGGCCAGCACACCGAGCTTTTCGAGGTACACCAGGCGGCCGTAGCGGAACTTCTCCACCTCCGCCTGCTCGAGCCAGCGCTCCTCCCCGTCCCGCTGGAGCGCCAGGATCACCGGCCGCACGTCGACCGCCCGGCCCTCCTCGCCCTCTCCTTCGATCCGGGTCGCCTCCGAGACGTGGAAGATCGTCTTGAGCGGGATCGGCCGGATGCGCAGGTCTTCCTGCTCGGGGAACAGCTCGGCGAGCAGCGCCAGCACCCGCTGGACCGACTCCCGGGGAAGGGTGATCTCGGCCATCGCCTCACCCGGCGCGAGCTCTCGTGCAATCGCCGCGGTACCCGGCTCCGCCGCGGTCTCCGACCGCCTGCAGACCAGGGCGAAGCGGCCGGTCTTGCGATCGACGGCCGGGTGGAAGCGGGTCCCGTCCGGGCCGAGCTCCCGCACGGCGTGGTACGCGAACCGGTACCAGAAGCTCTCCTCCATGGTCTGGCGGCGCGTCTTCATGCCCGCCTTGGCGAGGGCGTGCTCCTCCTTCGTCCACTGGAACATGGCGAGCCGTTCGATCACCCCGGCGCGGTCGGAGGCGTCCAGGTCCGCCGGCACCTTGCCCAGCCGCTCGAGCAGCCGGAACCGGCAGACGTCGCCGGCGAGCCACCGCCCCAGCTCCTCGCCCCGCTTGGCCGCCGACCGCCCGCCTTCGGCCGCGGCCGGCGCCGGCCGGCCGGAGCGGAAGCGCACGCCCGACGGCCGGCCGCTCGCCGCCTCCAGCCACTCCACCTTCACCCGGGCGACCGGCCGGGGCGCGTCCTCGCTCAGGACCTTGGCCAGCCGGGCCCAGGCGGTGGCCTCGAAGACCGCTCCCCAGCTCCGGCCACCGTAGGTCTCGCGGAACGCCTTGACCGCGCGCGAGAGCTCCTTGACGTGGGAGCAGGTGGTGGTGCGCCCCTTGCCGCAGGTGCACGAGCGCAAGGGCGTCGACAGCCCCGGTACGCCGTCGACGTAGATCGCCGCCCCCTCCTGGCCCTCCCCGCACGGGGCCAGGCCGATCCCTGCGCGGTGGAGCTCGAGGTGGGAGAGATCGGACATAGGGGCGAGATCTTACCGACTCGGGACGGCGAGCGGAATCCGCCTCTTCGCGCAGATGGTGTAGCATGCAAGTTCCCTCCGGGACCACATCCAGGACCGCCCCTCCCGCCCGGACGGAGGGCTTGACGACCCGTAGCGCGTGCTCGGGTGGCCGGCAGCGCCACCGACCCGCCGGCCGCCGTTTTCTCGATTCGTTCGAACCTCTGTTTCGAGAGGAGGGTCTCAATGTCCGACGACCGCCCCACCCGTCCCGACCCGGCCGATCGGCCGGATCCCACCATCGACGCCCAGACCGAGCGCTCACCGGACGGCGTGAGCCGCCGGAGCTTCCTCCACTGGACCGCCGCCGCGGGCGCCGGCGCCTCGCTCGCCGGGCTGCTGCCCGGGCTCCCCGCCCACGCAGTCCTGCCGAAGGCCGGCCCCAACCCGGAGCTCGAGGAGGCGACCATCGCCGAGCTCCAGGCGATGATGTCCTCCGGTGAGCTCTCCGCGGTCGACCTGGTCGACATGTACCTGGCGCGCATCGACGCCATCGACCGCGACGGCCCGGGGCTCAACTCCGTCATCCGCACCAACCCCTCCGCCCGGCGCATCGCCCGGCAGCTCGACGAGCAGCGCGCCGACGGCCAGGTCCGCGGACCACTCCACGGCATCCCCCTGATCATCAAGGACAACATCGACACCGGCGACAAGATGATGACCACCGCCGGCTCCCTCGCCCTGGTCGGCGCCCCGGCGCCGGACGACGCGCGGGCGATCTGGAAGCTGCGCCGGGCCGGTGCGATCCTCCTGGGCAAGGCCGGCCTCTCCGAGTGGGCCAACTTCCGCGGCTTCGACTCCACGAGCGGCTGGAGCGGCGTCGGCGGCCAGGTGAGGAACCCGTACGTCCTGGACCGCAACCCGTGCGGCTCGAGCTCCGGCTCCGCCGCGGCGACCTCCGCCAGCCTGTGCGCCGCCGCGCTCGGCACCGAGACCGACGGCTCCGTGGTCTGTCCCGCCTCGGCCTGCGGTGTCGTCGGGATCAAGCCGACCCTCGGCCTGGTCAGCCGCAACGGCGTCGTCCCCATCGCCCACAGCCAGGACACCATCGGCGTCCACGGCCGCACCGTCGCCGACGCGGCCGCCGTCCTCGGGCCGATGACCGGCGGCGACCTGACCGATCCGGCGACCTTCGCCAGCGCCGGCAAGTTCTACAAGGACTACACCCAGTTCCTCGACCCGAACGGCCTGGCCGGCGCGCGGATCGGGGTCCTGCGCGACGGGATCTCCGGCAGCAGCAGCGAGACGAACGTGATCTTCGAGCAGGCGATCGCGGCTCTGTCCGACGCCGGCGCGGTGATCGTCGATCCAGCCGATCCGCCCGATGTCGCTGAGTTCTTCAACGACCCCTCGGAGACCATCGTCCTGGTCTACGAGTTCAAGCGCGACCTGAACGCCTACCTCGCCACCCGTACCGGCGTGCCGATCGGCAGCCTGGCCGACCTCATCCAGTTCAACCTGGACCACGCAGACGAGGAGCTCCAGTACTTCGGCCAGGAGTGGTGCGAGCTCGCGGAGGCGGACATCTTCACCGAGGACGAATACAGGCTGGCGCTCGAGACCGGCCCGCGGCTGGCCGGCCCCGACGGGATCGACGCGGTCATGGACCAGTACCAGCTCGACGCCATCGTCGGACCGACCGGCTCGCCGGCCTGGACCACGGACCTGGTCAACGGCGATCACTTCCTCACCGCCACCTCCTTCTGGGCCGCGGTCGCCGGCTACCCGAACATCACCGTCCCGGCCGGCTACTCCTTCGGCCTGCCGGTGGGGGTGAGCTTCTTCGGCAGGGCCTGGAGCGAGCCGACGCTGATCAAGATCGCGTCCGGCTTCGAGGCCGCCACCCAGGTGCGGACCGCGCCGACGTTCCTCCCGGCGCTGCCGCTGCCGACCGTCGAGGACAAGTCCGCCCTGCGGCGCACCGGCGGCAGCCGGACCGACCCGCGGGCCCTGGCGGCCGGCCTGGTCTCGCCGCGGACGTCCCTCAGGCGGTCGCGCTACCTGTAAGCGCTTCTTCCAGGCGCTTCGAGCGATCCGTGCCGAGCCCCGGGGTGGCAGTCCGCCCCGGGGCTCGGTGCGTCTCCGTGGGAGAATCCCCCGCGGTGCACCGGAACCTGCCCGCCCTGCCGTGACTCTCAAGGGACGGATGCCGGGGCCCCGTTCCCGGTACGCCCGCACGATTCGCTCACCGAGACCCGAAAGGAACCCTGCGCAATGGAGATCCGTTTCCCCGGCGGCGCCGCTGTCGACGCCCACTTCAAGGGCCACACCATCCACACCGACCAGCCCGAGCGCGCCGGCGGCGGCGACACCGGTCCCGCCCCGTTCGACCTCTTCCTCGCCTCGATCGGAACGTGCGCCGGGTACTACGCCCTCGTCTTCTGCCAGCAGCGCGGCCTCTCCACCGAAGGCCTGAACCTCACCCTCGGACTCGAGCGCGACCCCGAGCGCCCCCGCCTCAGCGCCATCAAGATCCAGGTCCAGCTCCCCGACGACTTCCCGGAGAAGTACCGCACCGCCATCGTCCGCTCGATCGACCAGTGCGCCGTCAAGCGGCACATCATCGAGCCGCCGGAGATCCTCACCCAAATCGTCTAGACATCTACAAAGGCCGGGTTCGTGACGAGTGAGTCAAGTTTTCCCGATCCATCGGAAACGCCGCTCCGATCAACCTTGACGATCCTCTGGATCGCCCCTCCAGAACCCCCGTCCCCCTTCCTCCCGGTCAACCAGAACGACCGACGGAAGTCGGCCTAAGGGGGAAGGCAGGGGGCGCCACCGCCCGGTTGTCCAGATCGCCCCCTGGCCCCCTCGGTCCCCCATCCCCCGCCTGTCTTCCCCTCAACATCTCGTCATTCGGGGCGGTGGGGGCGAACGGTGCGCAGGCGGAGCGGGTCGGGAGGCCCGGGCCGGAGGGCGTTGAGGACCGCGCACGCGAGAGCGTTCGAGCAGTCCACAGGGGCCGGCGCGGTCCGAACCGAGGCGCACGATGATCTCCCAACCCTCCAGTTCGTGCGCCGTCCCGGAGGACGGGCCTCCCGACCCGCTCCCGGCAGACCCTCACCAGCCTCAACCCCCCCCCGCCCGCCCCAACGATCATCGAAACCCGCCCCATCGGGTGGTGGCCTCGGCCGCCCCAACCCCTATTCTTGACCAAGTTGGTCACAGGCCCCCACCAATGACCCACGAGCCCATCCCATGACGATCAAGACGAAGACCCCCGGAGCGCTCCACGACTTCCATTTCGATCGCGAGCTGGTCAAGAAATACGACCGCCCCGGTCCGCGCTACACCTCCTACCCGACCGCCCCCCAGTTCCGGGACGGCTTCTCCTCCGCCGACTACTCCCAGCTCCTGATCGAGAGCCGGCAAGACGCCCTGCCGCTCTCGCTCTACGTCCACGTCCCGTTCTGCGAGCGGCGCTGCTTCTTCTGCGGCTGCAACGTGATCATCTCGAGGAACCGCGACCGCGCCCGGGCCTACCTGCCCTGGGTCGAGCGCGAGATGGCCAAGGTCTCCGAGTTCCTCGACGGCCACGAGCGCGACACCATCCAGCTCCACTGGGGCGGCGGCACACCGACCTTCCTGCCGCCGGCCGAGATGGCGGAGCTGATGGCCATGATCGGGAAGCACTTCCGGCTGGCCGACAACCTGGAGTTCGGCGTCGAGGTCGACCCTCGCATGTGCACCGAGGAGCAGCTCGACGCGCTCGCCGCCGGCGGCGTCAACCGTCTCTCCATGGGGGTCCAGGACATCGATCCGACCGTTCAGGAGGCGGTCAACCGGGTGCAACCGGTGGAAGAGACCTGGCGCATCCTCGACGGCGCCCACCGGCGCGGCATGGACAGCGTCAACATCGACCTGATCTACGGCTTGCCCCACCAGACGCCGGAGAGCTTCGAGCACACCGTCGCCGAGGTCATCCGCATGAGCCCGGACCGGATCGCGGTGTTCAACTTCGCCTACCTGCCGGAGATGTTCGCCCACCAGAAGACCATCGACCCGGAGGCCCTGCCCGATCCGGAGACCAAGCTCACCATCCTGGAGAACACCGCCAACCAGCTCACCGCCGCCGGCTACGCCTTCATCGGCATGGACCACTTCGCCAAGCCGGAGGACCCGCTGACCAGGGCGCTCGAGGACGGCACCCTGACCCGCAACTTCCAGGGCTACAGCACCTGCGGCCGGACCGACCTGGTGGCTTTCGGCGTCTCCTCGATCAGCCACGTGGCCGGCGGCTTCGCCCAGAACGTCAAGGGGCTGGACGACTACCAGGCGGCCCTCGGCGAGGACCGGCTGCCGGTCTTCCGCGGCCTCTTCCCGACCCCCGAGGATCGCCTGCGCCGGGCCGTGATCATGGGCATCATGAGCCACTTTCGGTTGGACAAGGGCGCGATCGAGCGCCACTTCGGCATCGACTTCGACAACCACTTCGCTGACGCGCTCGAGCAGCTCGAGCCGCTGGCCGCGGACGGGCTGGTGGAGGTCGGTGACCGCGGCCTGCGGGTGACGCCCTTCGGCCGCCTGCTGGTCCGCAACGTCGCCATGTGCTTCGACGGCTACCTGGGCAAGCCCTCCGCCGCCAAGGCGCGCTACTCGCGCACTGTCTGACGCGTCCGGCACCCCCGACGACGACCGAGAGAGCGATCGATGGCCGTGGACAGCATCCAGACCCCGAGACGCCCGACCGAGCGCGCCGACGGCCCCCGGACCGCCGTCGCGGGCGGCCACAAGACCGTGCTCCTGGTGGGCAATCCGAACGTCGGCAAGAGCGTTCTCTTCCGCAACCTGACCCAGCGCTACGTCACCGTCTCGAACTTCCCTGGCACGACGGTCGAGATCGCCCGCGCCCGGGCGGCCTTCAACGGCCGCGACGTCGAGGTGGTCGACACGCCCGGCATCAACGACATCTCGCCGCGGGCCGAGGACGCCCGGGTCACCCGCGAGATGATCGACTGCAACCCGGACGCGACCATCGTCCAGGTGGCCGACGCCAAGAACCTGCGCCGCGCGCTGCTCCTGACCCTTCAGCTCGCCGAGCTCGGCCGGCCGATGGTACTGGTCCTCAACATGATGGACGAGCTCGAGCAGCGGGGCGGCCGGATCGACACCGCACGGCTGGCCCGGCTCCTCGGCGTGCCGGTGGTGACGACGGTGGCGCTCCGCAACCGGGGAACCCAGGCGGTGATCGACGTCCTCACCGGAGCGGCGGAGGCGAAACCGTCGCGGCCGCTGCTTCAGGACCAGCTCCGGGTCCCGGGCGGGATGAACGCCGCCGGAAGCGGTGGTGACCCGGCCGGTCAGCGCTCCGAGTACGAGCGCAACCGGGCCCGCCTGGGGCTGATCAACGAGATCCTGGCCCGCACCTATTCGATGGAGCGGCCGGAGCACGCCTCGTTCGGCGTGCGCCTCGGCTTCTGGGCCATGCACCCGATCAAGGGGCTCGGCCTGCTGGCGGCCACGCTGCTGCTCGTGTTCTGGTTCGTCGGCCTGTTCGGCGCCGGCACCCTGGTCAACCTGATGGAGACCGGGCTGTTCAACGAGCGCATCAGCCCGCTGGCGATCCGCGTGGCAGACACGGTCTTCCCGTTCCCCCACACCCACGCCTCCGAGGACATGGAAGCGACCATCGCTCTGCCGATCACGCCGGTCCGGGAGATCCCGCTGGGGACGATCTCGAAGACGGCGCTGGTGCCCGCCTACGAGATCCCGGCGGGGATCGAGCTGACCACGTTCCAGAAGGTCTTGCGGTTTTTCCACGACGGGCTGGTCGGCCAGTACGGGATGTTCACCATGGCGGTCTCCTACGCCCTGGCGATCGTCTTCCCCATCGTCACCACCTTCTTCCTCCTCTTCAGCCTCCTGGAGGACTCCGGCTACCTGCCGCGGATGTCGATCATGGTCAACCGGCTGTTCCGGCTCATGGGCCTCAACGGCAAGGCGGTCCTGCCGATGATCCTGGGCCTCGGCTGCGACACCATGGCGACCATGACCACCAGGGTGCTCGAGACGCGCAAGGAGCGCGTCGTCACCACCATGCTCCTGGCACTGGCGGTTCCGTGCTCGGCCCAGCTCGGTGTGCTGCTCGCCATGATGGCCGCGCTCTCCCCCGGCGGGGCGATCACCTGGGTGGCGATCATCGTCGCGGTGATCTTCCTGGTCGGCTGGCTGACCGCCCGGGTCTTCGGCGGCGAGGACGCGGGAGACTTCATCCTCGAGATTCCGCCCATGCGCCGGCCCCAGCTCGGCAACGTGGTGATCAAGACCTTCAGCCGGCTGAACTGGTACCTGCGGGAGGTGATCCCGCTGTTCATCATCGGCACGGCGGCCCTCTTCCTGCTCGATCAGGTCGGCGCCCTGGCTAAGATCGCCCACTGGGGCGAGCCCCTGGTCACCGGCTGGCTCGGGTTGCCGGCCGACACGTCGAACGCGTTCCTCGTCGGGTTCATGCGCCGCGACTTCGGGGCGGTCTACCTGCTCCAGGCAGCCACCGGACCGTCGCCGGTCCTCTCTCCCCTCCAGATCCTGGTCGCCATGGTGACGATCACCCTCTTCATGCCGTGCATCGCGAACTTCCTGATGATCGCGAAGGAGCACGGCTGGAAGGTGGCGTGGGCCATGGCAGCCTTCATCTTCCCCTTCGCCTTCTTCGTCGGAGGCACGGTCCACTGGGTGGCGACATGGCTGATCGGTTCGTGACCTGCCCGCTCTGCGGGCTCGAGTTCCAGCCCACGGATACCCTGTGCGAGCACGGCTGCCCCCTGCACACCACGTGCGGGCTGATCCGTTGCCCGGGGTGCGAGTACGAGTTCCCGGAGACGCCGCGCGCGGTCTCCTGGCTCAAGCGCCTGTTCGGCAAGGCCCCGGCGCCGGCCGCTTGCGTGCCCGGGATGCGCACCGTGCGCGATCTGCGCACCGGCGAGCGGGCCGCGGTGACCCACCTTGCGGGCGAGAGCTCGGCGCGGCACAACGCCCTGGCGGTGTTCGGGCTGGTACCGGGCTCGGAGATCGTCCTGCTCCAGCGCTACCCGTCCTATGTGATCGAGGTCGGCGAGACCGTCATCGCCCTCGAGGCGGAGGTGGCCGGATCGATCATCGTCGCGAGCGGTGAGGACGAGGAAGAAGACCACCTCGTGTCCGTCGCCGCACCGGGAGCCCGCCTGGTCGCCATCGGCGGCGGCCGCGGCCCGGCCGCCGGACGGTAGACTCACTCACCATGGGAGGGGAGCACAAGGTCGTCGTGGTCGGTGCCGGCATCTCCGGGCTGACCGTCGCGTTCCACCTGGCGTCCCGCGGTCTGGAGCCGGTCGTCCTGGAGGAGGCCGACCGGGTCGGCGGCGCCATCCAGACGCTTCGCCGGGACGGCTGGACCTTCGAGCAGGGCCCGAACACGGTGCTCGCCAGCCGCCCCGCCGTCGGCCGGTTGCTGGACGAGGCCGGCCTCGCTCCGGTCACGCTCCACGCCCGTCCGGCCAGCAAGCGGCGCTACCTCTGGAAGGGGGACCGGCTGCGGCCGCTCCCCGGCGGTCCGGGCTCCTTCGTCACCACCTCGCTCTTCTCCCCCGGCGCCAAGCTGCGGCTGCTCAAGGAGCCCTGGATCGACCGGCCCCCCGAAGGCACCGAGGAGTCGATCGCCCAGTTCGTGCGCCGCCGGTTGGGCCAGGAGTTCCTGGACTACGCCGTCGGACCGTTCGTCTCCGGCGTCTACGCGGGGGACCCGGCCCGCCTGTCGGTGCGCTGGGCGGTGTCCAGGATCTGGAGCCTGGAGCACGAGCACGGGAGTCTCATCCGGGGCGCCTTCGCCAGGAAGAAGGGACCCCAGCCCGGCGGCGGCATGATCTCCATGCGCGACGGCCTGGAGATGCTGCCCCGCCGGCTGGCCGAGCGGATCGAGGCCGCCGGCGGCAGCGTCCGCACCGGGGTCCGTTGCCTCGGGCTGCGCGCGGCGGCCCGGGACCCGGCCGGTGGCGACGGCGGGCTCGGCGCCCCCTACGAGCTCGAGACCGCCGGCGGCGCCCTGCGCAGCCACCGGGTGGTCCTCGCCGTGCCCGCCGACGCGGCGGCGGAGCTGTTGGCCGAGGTCACCGGCGGCATGAGCCGGCCGATCGCCGACATCCCCTACGCCCCGGTCGCGGTGGCCTCCTACGGCTACGACCGGGCGAACGTCCGCCACCCGCTCGACGGCTTCGGCTTCCTGGCGCCGCGCAAGGAGTCGCTCCGGGTGCTCGGGTGCCTCTTCCCGTCCAGCCTCTTCCCCGGCCGCGCGCCGGACGGTTGCGTGGCCCTCGCCGCCTTCGCCGGTGGCCGCACCAACCCGGAGCTCGTCACCCTGGACGACGAGGCGCTCGACGAGACCTTCCGCGGCGACCTGGACCGCGCCCTCGGCCTGACCGGCCCACCGATCTTCCGCGAGCTCCGGCGCTGGCCGCGGGCGATCCCCCAGTACGAGGTCGGCCACGGCCGCTACGTGGACCTGGCGGCACAGATCGAATCCGAGCGCCCCGGCATCTACCTGTCCGGGAACTGGACCGGCGGTGTCTCGGTGCCCGACTGCATCCAGACCGCGACCGAGCTGGCCGAGCGGATCGTCACCGAACGGACAGCCGCGGCTGGCTGATCGACTCGCTCCGGCACTTCGGGCAGCGGCTCGGGGCGTGGAAGTGCTTCGTCCCCCGGCCCCGAAATACGAAGCCGCAGCCGTAGCAGCGAGGCGGCGCCACACGGAGCCGCTTGCCGCTTGCGCGCACGGTGCGCTCCACGTGGACCAGGTCTTCTTGGAGTACGTGGACGGGGACGCCGAGCTCTTCGCGGAGCTCTTCGAAGCCGAGCTCGTCCGCCTCCAAGACGGCGATGATGTGCTGGCGGCGAGTGCTCATCGGATCATGGTACCCGCGGCAGCGGTACAATCTCGTGTTCCATGGATTTCCTGCTCGTCGCCCTCGGCATCGTCCTTCTTTACTTCGGCGGCGAGGCGCTCGTCGACGGCGCCTCGGCGCTCGCCCGGGCCCTCGGCATGACCCCGCTCGTCATCGGGCTGACCGTGGTCGCCTTCGGTACCTCGGCGCCGGAGCTGGCGGCCACCATGACCGCCTCGCTCCACGGCTCACCGGAGGTCGCGTTCGGCAACGTGGTCGGCTCGAACATCGCCAACATCGGCCTGATCCTGGGAATCGGTGCGCTGATCTTCCCGCTGGCGGCCCGCGGCCACTTCCTCCTGCGCGAGATGCCGTTCATGATCGGCACCAGCGCGCTGATGCTCTGGCTGGTGTCGGACGGCACGGTGAGCCGGGTCGAAGGGGCCTGCCTGCTGGCGCTCCTGGCCGGGTACCTCTGGGTCTTGCTGGCCAAGCAAACCGACGAGGAAGCGCAGGTAGCCCGGGAGTTCGCCCAGGAGTACGGTGACGGCACGCGGCCCCGGACGTCGACCAGCCTGCTCAAGGTGGCGGTCGGCATCGCGCTCCTGGTACTGGGCGCCCAAGCGCTCGTCGCCGGTGCTGTGTCGATCGCCCGGAGCGCCGGCATCGACGAGCGCGTGATCGGGCTGACCCTGGTGGCCCTCGGCACCAGCCTGCCGGAGCTGGCGAGCGCCATCGTCGCGGCGATGAAGCGCGAGGGGGACATCCTGCTCGGCAACATCGTCGGCTCGAACATCTTCAACGTGCTGGCGATCTTCGGCACCACCGCCCTGGTCCACCCGGTGCACGTGGCGGTCGGCAGCGCCTGGTTCGACCTGCTGGTGATGATGGTGTTCAGCGTGCTGCTCTGGCCCATGCTGTTCTCGCGGCGCCACCTGGACCGCTGGGAGGGCATGGTGCTGCTGCTCGGCTTCCTCGCCTACGTCGGCTGGCTGTTCGCCTGACGGGCGCCCCGGTGGCGGCCGGGTACGGTGGCTGCAAAGTCGTTGCAAAATAAACCCACGGGGGTTGCCGTGACCACAGCCCAGAGATCCATCACCGACGACCTGGAGCTCCTCCTGGAGGTCATGCCGGCCCCCGTGGTCGAGGCGATCGACCGCGCCCCCGATCGCGAGGACCTGGTGGAGATCGTCCTCGACCTGGGGCGCTCGCCGGAGGCACGCTTCCCCAGCAGGGTGCTCGAGATCGGCGACCGCGGCGTGTCGCGCGAGGAGCTGGCGGCGGTGGTCGAGCGGGTCGGCAGCTTCGGCGACGACAACCGGGCCGGCATCGAGCGCACGCTCCACCGCATCTCGGCGATGCGCAACCGGGAGGGCACCGTGATCGGCCTCACCTGCCGGGTCGGCCGGGCGGTGATCGGCACGGTCGACATCCTGCGCGACGTGATCGAGCAGGGGGTGTCCATCCTGCTCCTCGGCCGCCCCGGCGTCGGCAAGACGACCCTGCTGCGCGAGGCCGCGCGGGTGCTCGCCGACGACCTGGACAAGCGGGTGGTGGTGGTCGACACCTCGAACGAGATCGCCGGCGACGGCGACATCCCCCACCCCGGCATCGGCCGCGCCCGGCGCATGCAGGTGCCCTCTCCCGAGCGCCAGCACGCGGTGATGATCGAGGCGGTCGAGAACCACATGCCGGAGGTGATCGTCATCGACGAGATCGGCACCGGCGCCGAGGCCATCGCCGCCCGCACCATCGCCGAGCGCGGCGTCCAGCTCATCGCCACCGCCCACGGCAACAACCTGGACAACCTGCTCCAGAACCCGACCCTCTCGGACCTGGTCGGCGGCATCCACGCGGTCACCCTCTCCGACGAGGAGGCCCGCCGCCGCCGGACCCAGAAGACCGTCCTCGAGCGCAAGGCACCGCCGACCTTCGACGTGGTGGTGGAGATCCTCGACCGGGACCGCCTGGCCGTACACCACGACATCGCCGACGTGGTCGACCGCCACCTGCGCGGCGAGCCGCTCCGCCCGGAGCACCGGGTGCGCAAAGACGACGGCGGCGTCGAGATCCGCGAAGCCGTGCCCTCATCGGAGCCGAGCGCGCCCCAGCCGGCCGGCACCGCGACGCTCCGCCCCGAGCGCAAGATCCTCAAGGTGTTCCCCTACGCCGTCAGCCGGGAGAAGCTGGCGCGGGCGATCGACGAGCTCGGCGTGCCGGTCTACCTGGTCGAGGACAGCCGGGGCGCCGACGTGGTGCTGACGGTCAAGGCCCAGGAGCGGCGCCACCCGAAAAAGCTCCGCGACGCCGAGAGCCGCGGCGTGCCGGTGCGGGTGGTGCGGAACAACACCGTCCAGCAGATGGAGAAGTTCCTGCGCCACCACTACGGGATCGAGCAGGCAGCCGAGCCGGCGCGACGCGGGGGCGGAGACGACTTCCCGGACGACTACCGGGCGAGCCTGCAGGAGGCCGAGCAGGCGATCGACCAGGTCCTGGACCGGGGCCACCCGGTGGAGCTCTCCCCCCAGGACCGGCCGATCCGCCGCCTCCAGCACGAGCTGATCGAACGCGCCGGCCTGGTCAGCGAGGCCAAGGGCGCCGAGCCCTACCGCCGGGTGGTCATCTACCCCCGCTGAGCCGGCCGATCGAGCAGACCGACGGCGCATCACCGTCGGTCTGCTCGCCCGCCGCGGAGGCGGAACCCCCGGTCACTTACAGGTGCGGGTCTGGCCGTGGTAGCAGGTGCCGCTGCAGCAATCCGAACCGCCGGAGCAGGTGGCACCCGTGGGCTTGCACGAGCTGGTGCCGCAGGAGAAGAAGCTGGCGCAGTCCGGATCGGCCGCGTCGGTCAGGCCGTCGTAGTCATTGTCGAAGGAGTCGTTGCACCGGTTGAGGCTCTTGGAGTTGGCGTTGTAGCTCTCGCCCGGGTGGATGCAGCCGACGAGGCCGGCGTTCTGGGGGTCGTTCCAGACGGCGTCGAACTCGGTGCGCGCGGTCTGGGCCGCCGCCGGCGACAGGATGCGGACGCTGTTCTCGTTGTTGTAGTTGAACGAGCTGGACGAGAAGTTGTGGGAGGCGATGAGCACCTGGCCGTCGGCCGCGTCCGCGTCGGCGATCACCGTCTTCCAGTGGTGGGCGCCGAGGAAGTTGGTCACCAACACCTGCTCGCCGTTGGCGATCAGCGTCGCCGTGTCGTTGTAGTCATCGGTCGTCCGGGGATCGACCGCGCCGCGCTTGCTGGTGGCGCCGTTGGCGTCGATCCGGTCGCGCACCGGGGCATAGGTGAGGTAGTAGGTGGTCCACAGCAGCTCGTCGGCGGCGGAATCGATGGTCGAGTCGATCAGCACCTCGGTGTCTGACGTGGTGTTGTAGTTGTACGGGCTGAACGCCACCTCCACCACCGTGCCGTCCGCCAGGGTGAACGTGCCGATCCCCGGGCTCAGGGTCTTCTGGCGACCGAACCGGCCGGTCCCGCCGGAACGGAGCGACACGCCGTCGCCGAACATCTCGCCGAGCTCCGCCTGGTAGAAGGCAACGATGTCGGAGTTGCCGGCGAGGATCGCCACCGCGTTCTCCGCGGCGTTGAAGGCGTAGCTGGTGAGGTTGGTCGAGCCGGTCCAGACCGTCTCCTGGCCACCGAAGATCAGGAACTTGTCGTGGACGAAGCCGGAGGTCTGGGTGCTGGTGCAGCCGGGGGTGACGCTCGGGCCGTCGAAGGAGTTGTTGTCGTCGACCACCGGGATGCCGGCGCTCTCGAGTTGCTGGTATCCGGGCGAGGCCTCGGCGACGACGATCTCGCAGTCGGCGACCACCTGAACGGTGACACCCCGCTGCTCGGCGGCGATCAGCCGGTCGATGACGTTCTGGCGCGACAGGCCGTCGATGGCGGCCTGGATCGAGACGGTCTCGCCGTCGATCAGGTCGAGCAGGCGCTGCTCGGTGGCCGAGATGTTGCTCTCGGAGACGTCGTCGCTCCGGTCGGTGAACAGCAGCTCGACGGTGCCGGCGCCGGTCGTGCCACCGCCGCTACAGGTGTAGCCGCCGCAGCTCGGATCGCACACCGGGTCGGTGCCGACCGGGCACGAGGTCGCCTTGCAAAAGGTGGTGCCGTCGCAAGTCTCGCCGCCGCCGCAAATCCCGTCACCACAGACGGGCGGTGCGGCGGCCGCGGGAAGCGCGACGGTCGCCAGGGCGAGCGCAGCCAGGAGAACGAGTGGACGGAAGGGGAATCTCTGGAATCTCGGGATCATGGAAAGGCTCCTCGGAGGCAGTGGATCGGAGGGCAGGTCCTGCACGGCCCCGCGGGCCCGCGCAGTCTGAAGTCATTGAAGCGCTCCGAGCGTACCGGCCGATGCTGAGACACTGCAAGAGCGGCCGGCGTCCTGTCGACGGATCGTCACCCGCCCCTCGCCGAGCCAGCCGACAAGCATTCCGCGAACCGATACAATACGAAAACCCCCTCCCGGTCAGCCGCCCGGACGATCCGAGCGGCTATCCCGGCCGTCCGGCACCTCGACGACGGCTCCAGGAGAGATCATGGACTCGACCCAGCCCGAGCAAGACCCGCCGATCGGCCCAGACTCCCCGCCGGAGGTGGACGACGGCGGACCGGGCTCCGGTGCACCGCACAAGCCCCGCGGCCGCCGGGTCCTGCCCGCCCTCGCCGTGATCCTGATCGTGGGCCTGGGCCTCTCCACGGCCCTTGGGTACTCCATCTGGTCCCCCTTCGGCGCGGGTCTCCCGATCGGACCAAGCTTCCCGCCGGTCGATCAGACCCCTCGAGTGGACGACAAAGCGTCGGCCCTTATACGAGAGGGCAACCGCCGCAACCGGGCGGGCGAGTACGAGAAGGCCCTGGTGTCGTACCGGGCGGCCTACCAGGAGGCGCCCGATTGGAGCGTCGCCAACTACGACGTGGCCCAGGCCCTGATCAGCCTGGACCGACTGCGCGAGGCCTTGCCGTACGCGGCCCGGGCGGAGAAGCTCGAGCCGTCGGTCGCGGCCTGGACGGCGGCGCACGGATACCTCCTGGCGAAGCTCCAGGGCCCCCAGGCCGCCTGGTCCCAGGCCGAGACCCTGCGCTCGACCGGCCCGAAGGATGCCCGCGACGCTTTCTGGATGGCGGAGCTCTTCGACGCCATCGGAGACTACGAGCAGGAGCTCCAAGCGGCCCGAGCGGGCCTCGACTTGGAGCCCGGCACGACCTACCTGGCCGGTCAGGAGCTCATCGCCCTGGTGGAGCTCAACCGGCTGCAGGAGGCCGGTGCGCTCGTCGACAAGCTGGGCTTAGGACGGCGAGAAGCGGACGAGCACTCTCTCTCGACCTGGAACTTCGCCCGCGAGCTGTACCAGATGAGGGTGAATCCCCTGGCTGGGGTCCGGATGCTGTGCGCCTCATGGAAGCACCCGAGCGTCCCGACGAAGGAGGTGATGAGCCGCCTGATCCACGAGGCGGAGCGCGCCGGCGACATCGAGGCGACGCGGGCCGCGGTGCGCCGCTGCCTCCACGATCCGGAGACCCCGGGCACCGCCTGGAGCTCGGCCGAGCCCTGGTTCCCGGACACCTGGACCGAGGAGCTGGACGAGGAGCTCGCCGAACAGATCGAGCCGTTCCCGGCGATCCTCCGGCTGGCCCTCTACGATCCGATCACCGAAGCGCCAGCGATCCGCCGGCTGGCCGCCCGCATCCACACGTCGGACCTCTTCCTGGCCGAGGTCAGGGACACCTACATCTTCAGGAACCCGCTGCCCGGCGAGTCGCTCGAGCAACGGATCGAAGCCCTCGAAAACCACCTCGAGACCAACCCGGACCACGTGGTCTGCCGCTTGATGCTCGCCGGCATGCTCGTGCGGACCGCGCCGAACCGGGCCGCGGGCCAGCTCGAGATCCTCGATCGGGCGGCCCGGGACGACCCGGCGCTCGCGGTCGCCCTGGCCCGCGAGCGCAGCGAGTGGCTGGTCGGGCTCGACGCCGCCGAGCAGGCCGTGGCGACCATCGAGACCGTGGACCCGGCAGGCGGCAGACCCTACACCGTGGCCCCTCTGGTCGACCTGGAGGCGGCGGAGGCCGCGTTCCACGCCGGCAGGGAGCCGATGCTGCAGGAGCGCCTGGCGCGGGTGTTCGAGAGCGACGACTGGCCCGCCCAAGCCGCCGCGCTCCTGATCCGCTGGAGCGACGAGCTGGCGACGGGCGCTCCGATCACCTACCGCGAGGACGTCGATCGGCTGCTGGAGCAGGCCGGCGACAGCCTGCTCACCTCGCGGTCTCCGTCGGCCCAGGCGATCCTCATCGCCGAAGGCCGGCCCGACGCACGGCAGCGCGAGGCCTGGATGCCCGAGGAAGCGCGGGGCAGGCTCGTCCTGGTGCGCCTCTTCCGCGACGCCGCCGAGCGGGGCAGCCCGGACCTCGAAGCCTTCGCGCGGCTCGCCGACTCGCCGTACCCCATCGAAATCGCACCCCTGCTGGCGAAGACGGCGCTCGCACGCCGCCGCCAGATGCAGGAGGGCTCGTAACGGACAGGGCGAAGCCTCCTACCGCGGCGCAGAGAAGAGCTGGACCCAGACCACCTGGAGCTCGCCGTCCTGCTCGCCCCAGGCGAGGCCGAGGCCGGTCTCCCGGGCGCCCGAGTCGAGGATGTTCCGGCGGTGGTGGCGGCTGCCGAGCCACCGCTCCACCGCCTCGGCCGGCGTGAACAGCCCCTTGGCGATGTTCTCGGAGAGGAAGGAGAACAGCGGGTAGTCGGTCTTCTCGACCCAGTCGCTCGGGGTGACGCCGGTCGGCGAAACGTGGCCGTAGTAGCCGTTCGCGATCATGTCGCCGGCGTGGGCCTGGGCGGCGCGGTCGAGGTCCGCGTTCTCCCGCACCGGACCGCGGCCTGCCTTCTTGCGCGCCTCGTTGACCGCCTCGAGCGCCTGGCGCCGGACGGCCTCCAGGTCCTCGAGCGGCGCGACCTCTTTGAGCAGCCACGTCGAACGGGGGATGGCAAAGAGCAGGACCACGGCGGTGCCGTTTTCGCCGGGCGCCACGCCGACGCCGACGTCCTCGAACTCACCGAGGATCATCTTGGCGACAGAGCCCTCGGAGGTATCGGGCGAGCGGGCCCAGGCCTGGACCATGGCCACCGGCTTGCGGTAACCCAGGAGCGACCGCTCCCGCCAGAGGTGGGCGGCGTAGCCCCTGGCCAGGAGGCGCCGCGAGATCCGGCTGACCGTGGCGCTGCTCGACTCGATGAGGCCCGCGCGGGCCACCCCTTCCGCCCGCTCCTGGGCCACGCCGCAGAGGACTGGCTGGGGTGTCAGAGCCGGTAGCTTCTCCTCGGCGCGGCGCTGGTTGAACCAGGCGACGATCGCGTCGCGGTCGGTGGCGACTTCCCCCGGGCCGGTCGCCCCGCACGCCGGCGGCGCCCCGCTGCCGGCGTCGCCACCGGAAGACTGCTCTTGTGCCGGCATCGCTCCGGCGCCGCGGTCGGAGGACACGGCCCGGGCCGCGGGGCTAAAGCAGAGCCAGCAGGCGAGGAAGGCCCCGATCGGGAGCAGCGCCGGAAGGAGCGTCGGCGGGAGGCGGCGGCAACCGGTCACCATCGGCCAAGCCTATCGCGGCCCGATCGCACCCGCTCCGGGTGGGATTCGGGTGAGATTTCCGGTTGCTCAGCGGCTCGACCTGCGTTAGCGTCCAATGGCCCGCTGGCGGCCGATGCGCCGCATACTGATCCATGCCGATCCTCCTGGTCGTCGACCGCCCCGAAGACTGGCCTCTCGACATCGACGGTGTCGAGGTGGTGCCGGCGCGCACCTACCTCACCGACCCCCGCTACAGCGCGCTCCGCGGAGCCAAGCTGTTCAACCTCTGCCGCTCGTACCGCTACCAGAGCCTCGGTTACTACGTGTCGCTCCTGGCGACGGCGCGCGGCCACCGGCCGCTGCCGAGCGTGACCACCGTCCAGGACTTGAAGACCCCGTCCCTGGTGCGCTCGGTCTCCGGTGACCTCGACGACCTGATCGGCAAGAGCCTCGCCCACCTGACCTCGGATGAGTTCACTCTGAGCGTCTATTTCGGCCGCAACGTCGCCCAGCGCCACCGGCGCCTGGCGCTGCATCTCTTCAACGCCTTCCCGGCGCCGCTGCTCCGGGCCGGCTTCGTCCGCTCGTCGCGGAGCGGCCGCTGGGAGATCCGGAGCCTCCGCCTGATCGCGGTCAAGGAGGTGCCTGAGGAGCACCGGGACTTCCTGCTCTGGTCCGCGCGGGAGTACTTCGCCGGCCGGCGGGTCGGCAAGCCGCGGCGGCCGGCGACCCGCTTCGACCTGGCGATCCTGGTCAACCCCAAGGACCCGAGCCCGCCGTCGGACGAGAAGGCGCTCCAGAAGCTGGTCCGGGCGGCTCAGGAGGTGGGCATCGGCGCCGACCTGATCGGCCCGGACGACGCCGGCCAGATCGGCGAGTACGACGGCCTGTTTCTGCGCGAGACCACCCGGGTCGACCACCACACCTACCGGCTGGCTCGCCGCGCCGCCGCCGAGGGCCTGGTGGTGATCGACGACCCGGACTCGATCGTCCGCTGCACCAACAAGGTTTTCCTGGCCGAGCGCCTGGCCCGGGCGCGGATCCCGATGCCGAAGACGGTGGTGGTCCATCGGGACAACGCCGCTGCCGTGCCGGACGAGCTCGGCTTCCCCTGTGTCCTCAAGATGCCCGACAGCTCCTTCTCCCAGGGCGTCTTCCGGGCCGACGACCGGCAGAGCTTCGCCGCCACGGTCCAGCGCCTGCTGGTCACGTCGGACCTGGTGATCGCCCAGGAGTTCTTCCCCAGCGACTTCGACTGGCGGATCGGAGTGCTCGATCGCAAGGCGCTCTTCGTCTGCCGGTACCACATGGCCAAGGGCCACTGGCAGATCGTCCACCAGGACCGGCGCGGCCGCCGGCGCTACGGCCCGGTGGACGCGGTGCCGGTCGACGAGGCGCCGAAGGTGGTGGTCTCGACCGCGGTGCGGGCCGCGAACCTCATGGGCGACGGCCTCTACGGCGTCGACGTCAAGGAGCGGGACGGCCGGGCGTACGTGATCGAGGTGAACGACAACCCGACCCTGGAGGCGGGCCTGGAGGACGGCGTGCTGGGGGACGCTCTCTACCTGCGGATCATGGAGTCGTTCCTGCGCCGGATGGAACAGGCCCGTGCCATGCCGCCGGCCGCCCCGGGGCACCTGCCGCCGCCGGCGGCAGATGCGCCGACCCCGGACAACGGCGAGGGCACGAACGGCAGCGGCGGCTCCTCCGGATCGGGGGCGCCTCCGTCGTGACCCTTCATCTCTTCGAGGGCTACGGCGTCGAGCTCGAGTACATGCTGGTCGAGCGGGAGACCCTGGCCGCCCTGCCGGCCGCCGACCGGGTGCTCGCGGCGGCCGCCGGAGAGATCACCTCGGAGGTGACCGTCGGGACCCTGTCCTGGTCGAATGAGCTGGTCCTCCACGTCATCGAGCTCAAGACCGACGGCCCGGCGGCGCGCCTCGCCGGACTGGCGGACGCCTTCCAGGACGGGGTCCGGCGGATCAACGACATCCTCGCCCCGTGGAGCGCCCGGCTCATGCCCACCGCCATGCACCCGTGGTTCGATCCGGAGACCGAGACCCGGCTTTGGCCCCACGAGTACAGTCCGGTCTACCAGGCCTACGACCGGATCTTCGGCTGCCGCGGGCACGGCTGGTCGAACCTCCAGAGCACCCACCTGAACCTGCCGTTCACGGGCGACGAGGAATTCGGCCGGCTGCACGCCGCGATCCGCCTGGTGCTCCCCCTGCTACCGGCGCTCGCCGCCGCGTCTCCGATCGTCGAGGGACAGGTCACCGGCCTGCTCGACAACCGGCTGGAGGTCTATCGCACCAACTCCCGCCGGTTCGCCTCGGTGACGGGTCAGGTGATCCCGGAGCCGGTCTATTCGCGAGCCGCCTACGAAGGCGAGATCCTGGAGCCGATCTACCGCGACCTGGCGCCGCTCGACCCGGACGGCGCGCTGCGCGACGAGTTCGCCAACGCCCGCGGCGCCATCGCCCGCTTCGGCCGGGGCTCGATCGAGATCCGGCTGCTCGACGTCCAGGAAGCGCCGCGGGCGGACCTGGCGGTGGTGGCGGCGGTGGTGGGCGCGTTGAAGCTCCTGGCCGCCGAGCGCTGGAGCCCGCTGGCCGCTCAGCAGGCCCACCCCACCGAGCCGCTGGCCGCGCTGCTGCAGCAAGGCATCCGCAGCGGCGAAGAGACGGCGATCGGCGACGCCGGCTACCTCGGCCACTTCGGCCTCGCGGAGCCGACCACCGCCGGCGACCTCTGGCGCCACGTGGTCGCGGAAGCGGTCGCCGCGGGGCATCTCGACGACGGAGCCTTCGGCGCCGACCTCGACGCGCTCCTCACCGAAGGCCCGCTCGCCCGCCGCATGCTCCGCGCCCTGGGTGATGATCCGTCCCGCTCCGCCCAGGAGCGGCTCTACCGGCGCCTGTGCGACTGCCTGGCGGGCGGCGAGCTGTTCCGCCGGTCCTGAGCCGGCCCCCGAAGAGGGCGCCGCGCCCCGAGTCGGAGCTCAGGGTCCTCTTCGGAGCTCAAAGTCCTACTCGGAGCTCAAAGTCCTACTCTGAGCTCAAGGCTGTGATCGGATCGACCCGGGTGGCGCTGCGTGCCGGCAGCACCGTGGCGAGCAGCACGATCAAACCCAGGAGCCCCAGAACGGCGGCGAAGATCGGCGGGTCGAGGGCCGAGACGCCGTAGAGCAGGCCGGCCAGGCTGCGGGTCAGCCAGAACGAACCGACCGCTCCGACCGCGAGCCCCACTCCCAGGATCACCAGGCCCTGGCGGAGCACCAGCCGGAAGATCTCCCCCTTGCTCGAGCCGAGGGCGACGCGGATGCCGAGCTCCCGGGTCCTCTGGACGACCGCGTAGGCGAGCACACCGTAGATCCCGACCGCCGAAAGGAAGAGCGCCACGACGGCGAAGATCGCCGCCAGCAGCATCGGCAGACGGGCGTCGAGCAGGCTGTCGTCGATCCGCTGTCTCATGGTGCGGACGTCGTAGAGCGGCAGCTCCGGGTCGAGCCGGCCGAGCGCCGCGCGCAGGTCGGACGTGACCGCGTCCGGCGACCGCTCGGTGGCGAGCACCACCGCCAGACCGCCGGGCGGCTGCTGGGCGACGTCGAAGTAGACCCGGCCCCGGTTCGAGTCCCCGGTCAGGTCCGTAGCCACGATCCGGTCCACCACCCCGACCACCGTCCACCAGGTGGGCTCCTCCCCCTCCGAGAGGGTGCCAAAGCGGATCCGTCCCCCGACCGCGTCGCCGGTCCGCCGCCAGTCCGGCCAGTACCGCTCGGCGAGCCAGCGGTCGATCACCACCACCCGCCGGGAGTCGGCCGTCTCGCGCTCGTCGAACGTCCGGCCCGCGAGCAGCGGGATCTCGAGCGTCCGGAAGTAGCCCGGGCTGACGCTGGTGACGTACGCCGCCCGGATCGACTGCCCCGGCGGCGGGGTGTAGCCCTCGACCGTCAGCGGGGTCTGGTTGAAGCGGCCGCCGAACGGCGGCGACTGGGCGAGCGCGGCGGAGGTCACCCCCGGCAGGGACCGGGCCGCGCCGAGCAGGCGTTCGGAGAAGGCGACCCGGTCGCTCGGCGCACCGTACCGGGCCTCGGGCAACGCCACCCGCGCGGTGAGGACCCCGGGCACCCGGAAACCCGGATCGACCGCCGCCGTCCGGACGAAGCTGGCCAAGAGGAAGCCGGCGCCGACCAGAAGAATGAAGGCGAACGCCACCTGGGCCATGACCAGGAGCCTGCGCGCCAGCACCGCCCCCCGGCCCGAGCTGGCGGTCGACCCCGTCTGGCGGAAGATCGACGCCAGGTCGTGGCGGAAGACCTGGACCACCGGGATCAGTCCGAAGACGATACCGAGAGCCAGCGACACGGCCAGCGTCCACAGCATCACGGTGGCGTCAAGACCCACGGCGGCGCCGCGGGGGATCGCTTCGAGCCCGAGGCCGGACAGAAGCAGCAACGCTCCAGCACCGGCCTCGAGCCCGAGGGCTCCGCCGGCGAGGGTGAGCAACAGGCTCTCGACGACGAGCTGGCGGGCCACCTGGAGCCGTCCGGCACCCAGGGCGGCGCGGGTCGCCAGCTCCCTGCTCCGCGCCGTGGAGCGCACCAGCACCAGCCCGGCGACGTTGACGCAGCCGATCAGCAGAACGAAGAGCGCGCCGCCCAGGAGCAGCCGGAGCCGCGGCCGGATGGTCCGGACCAGGACGTCGCGCCACGGCTCCACCAGGGTGTGGAACCGGGCGTCGAGCAGGGGCTGCTTGAGCTGGGGAAAGCGGTCCAGGTTGCGCTCGTTCAGGGCGTCGACCTGGGCCCGTGCCTGCTCGAGGGTCGCCCCTGGCGCGAGCCGCGCGAGCATGTACCAAGAGAGCGACGTCCGGGCGGCGACCGAGCGCTCCTCCGGACCGAACACCGCTGGCGTCCAGAGGTCGGCGGCAATGCCGGGGAGCGCGAAGCCGGGGGGCAGGACCCCGACGACGGTGAGCTCAGTACCGTCGAGCCGAAGGACCCGTCCGATCACGTCCGGAGAGGCGCCGAAGCGCCGGTGCCAGAGCCTGTCGGTCAAGAGAACCTGTTGGTCGTCTCCGGCCCCGGTTGCGCCGTCAGTAAATGGGATGAACAGGCGACCGCGCTCCGCCCTGACCCGCAGCAGCGGAAAGAGCGACGGCGTCGCCCGGCCGACCAGGACCCGCTCCGGCCGGTCGCCGGCCGCCCCGCCGCCGGCCCCTTCGCCGGCTTCCCCACCGGAAAGGATCCGGCTGTCGGTGCGGAAGATGGCCACCTGCTCGAAGGCGCCGACCTGCTCGCGGCGGTCGAAGTAGTCCGGCACGGAGCTCTTGGTCCGTTCGACGCCGGCGCCCGGATAGGCGTTGCTGAGCACGACCAGCCGATCCGCCCCGTCGAACGGCAGCGGCGACAGGACCACCGCGTGGAAGACGCTGAAGACCGCTACCGCGGCACCGATGCAGACCATCAGGGTCACCAGGACGGTACCGGTGAACCCGCGCCCCGCCGCCAGGGCACGGACCGCCTGGCGCAGGTCGCCCATCGCGGCGTCCAGCCACGAGGCGCGGGATGAACCGGGGCGGGTGGAGTGCGAAGGGCGGACAGAGGCCGCGGAGGGAGTCGGCTCGGGGCGATCGGTCATCGTGCAGGCCTTTCGGAATCGACGGAAGTCGACCCCGAGTGTACGACGAGCCGCCAGTTCGGAGCTCAGCGCCCTATTCAGAGCTCAAGGTCTACTCAGAGCTCAAGGCTGTGATCGGATCGACCCGCGTCGCCCGGCGTGCCGGCAGCACGGTGGCCAGGAGCACCACCACGCCCAGAAGCCCCAAAACCGCGGCGAAGACCCCCGGGTCGAGGGCCGCGACGCCGTAGAGCAGGCCGGCGAGGCTCCGGGTCAGGGCGTAGGCGCCGGCCGCACCGACGGCGAGTCCGACCGCCAGGATCACCAGCCCCTGGCGCACCACCAGCCGGAAGATCTCCCCCTTGGTCGAGCCGAGGGCCACCCGGATGCCGAGCTCCCGGGTCCGCTGGACCACCGCGTAGGCGAGGACGCCGTAGATCCCCACCGCCGAAAGGAAGAGCGCCACGACGGCGAAGATCGCCGCCAGCAGCATGGGCAGCCGGGCGTCGAGCAGGCTGTCGTCGATCCGCTCCGCCAGGGTCCGGACGTCGTAGAGCGGCAGCTCCGGGTCGAGCCGGCCGAGCGCCCTGCGCAGGTCGGCGGTGACCGTGTCCGGCGCCCGCTCGGTGGCAACCACCAGGGCGACGCGGTTCGGAGCCTGCTGGGTGACGTCGAAGTAGTAGCGGCCCTGGTTGGAGTCGCCGGCCAGGTCGGTGGCGACGATCCGGTCGACCACCCCGATCACCGTCCACCAACTCGGCTCCTCGTCGCCGTTCGAGGCGACGCCGAACGAGACCCGGCCGCCGACCGCCCCACCGTTCTTCTGCCAGCCGGGCCAGTAGTGGTCGGCGAGCCAGCGGTCGATCACCAGAACGTGTTGGGAGTCCGCCGTGTCGCGCGCGTCGAAGGTGCGGCCCGCCAGCACCGGGATCTCGAGCGTCTCGAAGTAGCCAGGGCTCACCGTGTTGAGGTACGGCGCGCGGATCGATTCCCCCGGCGCCGGCGTGTACCCCTCGACCGTGATCGCGCTCTGGTTGTAGCCGCCGCCGAAGGGCGGGCTCTGGGCGAGCGCCGCCGAGCTAACCCCGGGGATCGAGCGCACCCCGTCGAGCAGCCGGTCGAAGAAGGCGACCCGGTCGCTGGCCTCGCCGTAGCGGTCCGCCGGCAGAGCCACCCGCGCGGTGAGCACTCCCTGGCTGCGGAACCCCGGATCGACCGACGCCGTCCGGACGAAGCTCGCCAGCAGGAAGCCGGCACCGACCAGCAGGACGAAGGCGAACGCCACCTGGACCATGACCAGGAGATTGCGTACCAGCACCGCGCCGCGGCTCGAGCTGCCGGTCCGTCCCTCCTGGCGGAAGATCGACGACAGGTCCTGCCGGAAGACCTGGACCACCGGGATCAACCCGAAGGCGACGCCGATCGCGAGCGACACCCCGGCGGCCCAGAGCACCACCGTCGTGTCGAGCCCGACCTCGGCGCCGCGGGGGATCGCATCGAGCCCGAGGCCGGCCAGGATCTTCAATCCCCCTGCTCCCGCGGCGAGGCCGAGCGCGCCGCCGGCGAGCGCCAGCACCACGCTCTCGACGACGAGCTGGCGGGCGACCTGGAGGCGACCGGCGCCGAGAGCCGAGCGGGTCGCCAGCTCCTTCATCCGGGTGGTGGTCCTGACCAGCACCAGCCCGGCGATGTTGACGCAGCCGATCAGCAGGACGAACAGGGCGCCCCCCAGGAGCAGGACGAGCTTCGGGCGGATGGTCCGCACCAGGGCGTCGCGCCACGGCTCGACCAGGGTGTGGAACTTGGCGTCGATCAAGAGCTGCTTGAACCGGGGATAGAGATCCAGGTTGCGCTTGTTCAAGGCGTCGATTTGGGACCGGGCCTGGTCGATCGAAGCCTTCGGCGCGAGGCGCGCGATCATCTGCCAGGAGTTCGAGTGCCGCGCATCGACCGAGCGCTGCTCCGGTGTGAACGAGGCCGGCACCCAGGCGTCGGCCTCCTCGCCGGGGAGCCCGAAGCCGGGCGGCAGCACGCCGACCACCGTGTACGGATCGCCGTCGAGGCGCAGGACCCGACCGAGGACGTCCGGCGCGCCTCCGAACCGGGACCGCCACATGGCGTCGGTCAGCACGATCTCCTGGTCGTGGCCGACCTCCGCCTCAACTTCGGTGAACAGCCGGCCGCGCGCGGCCCCCACCCGGAGCAGCGGGAAGAGCGACGGAGTCGCCCGGCCGATCTCGAGCCGCTCCGGACGGTCGCCTGCGCCGGCACCGGCGAGGGTTCTTCCCTCCGTGCGGAAGATGGCCACCTGCTCGAAAGCGTCGATCTGCTCCCGGCGGTCGAAGTAGTCCGGCACCGCGTTCGAGATCCGCTCGACCCCGGCCCCCGGGTAGGCGTTGTTGAGGATCACCAACCGGTCCGAGCCGTCGAACGGCAGCGGCGAGAGCACCACCGAGTCGAACACACTGAACACCGCCACCGCCGCGCCGACGCAGAGCATGAGGGTCAGCAGCACCGTCACCGTGAATCCCCGCCCCTTCGCCAGGATGCGGACCGCATGGCGCAGGTCACGGATCGCGGAGTCGAGAGAGGACGCCCGCGACGGCGTGCCGTGGGCGGAAGCGAGCGGCTGAGAACGATGGGGCATGGTGGAGGCCTTTCAGAGCGAACAGAAGATCACGTGCGACAGGAGTCCCGCAAACGTCCCGCGGGCGCCCCCGGACTGGAAGGTAGGACGCAGACACCTGGGGAAAGTTTCAGCCGAGCGACCGGCCCGTACGCCGCTCGCACAGCTCGGCGCTCTGATTGAACTACACATACGGTGATTGCACAACTCATGGAAGACCCGCGGCGATAGACTGTCTCCAGTCCCGACCCCGGTTCCGACACCGCCCCCTCGATCCCCACCGACCCGGAGGCCCTTCCCATGCGATCGTCCCTCTGCCCGCTCGTGCTCCTCGCCATCCTCGTGCTCCTCTGCCCCCTCGGCGCCACCGCCCGGGGGCAGGCCTCGGAGGCTCCGTCCACGGCCGCCCCGGCCGCGGATCGGCCGGCCCCGCCGGAGGACGCCGCGACCCTCGCCGCCCTGGTTCGCGAAGCGCTCGCCGTCGCCACGCCGACCATGTCCGCCGACGAGTACGCGCAAGCCGCCGCGACCTACCGGAGCGTCCTCGGCCGGCTGTCCCGCGTCGACCGGGGCGCCCTCGGCTTCGACGACGCGATCGACGCCGACCTCCTGGAACGCCACGTCGAGACCCGCCTGTTCGAGATCGAGGAGCTCCAGCTCTGGCGCCTGGTGCCGGTGAGCTACTTCGCGCTCTTCCAGACCGACGCCCTCTTCCTCCGCCCCTGCGGCCTGCCGGACCGGGCGGTGCGCGGCGCGGTGGAGGAGCTCGACCGGCTGCCCGAGATCCTGGAGAACGGCCGGAAGAACCTCACCCGCCCGGCGCGCCTGTGGACCGAGAACGCCATCTACCAGGCCTGGTACGCCGAGAAGATGCTGCGCGAGGACGTACCGAAAGCCTGCGTCGACGACCCGGCGCTGGCCGCGGAGCTCCAGGCGGCCGCGGGGCGGGCGCTGGCGGCGGTCGAGTCCTTCGAGCGCTGGATGAAGACCGACCTCCTCCCCCGCTCCGACCGCTCCCCCACCTGGACTCCGGACGAGATCGAGCGCTACCAGTTCGTCCACGAAGGGCTGACCGACTGGGGGGTGGACGCCATGCTCGCCCTGGCCGAGAAGGAAGAGGGCCAGCTCACCGGGGAGATGACCGCCCTCGCCCGGCGGATCGACCCGTCCGGCGACCTGCCCACGGTCTGGCGGGAGATGCAGGCCGAGGCGCCGCCCTGGGACGAGGTGCTGCCCATGGCCCAGCGCTACGTCGATCTGATGAGCGCCTGGCTCCACGGCCCCGGCGCCCACATCGTCACCATCCCGGCCGACCTCGACTACGGCGCCCGGATCACCACCCCCATGGCGCGGCGGCTTCTCTCCTTCGGCGGCGCCGAGTACGGACCGACCATCGCCGGCCGGCTCTCCGGCTACTACGTCGTCACTCCGGTCGAAGAGCGGCTGACCCCGGACGAGCGGCGCGGCCGGCTCTCCTCCTACAACCCCTACTGGACCGACGTCATCTCGTACCACGAATGGCTCGGCCACAACGTCCAGCGGGCCTACGCCGAGGCCCACGTGACCCGGCCGATCCGCGCCGCCTACCACGGCATCTACCTCTCGCAGGCGTGGTCCTTCTACCTCGAAAAGCTGATGGAAGACGAGGGTTACTACGACACCCTGCCGCACCTGGAGGCGCTCAAGACCGCCATGGCCCGGCGCCAGATGCGCATGTGGCGGGTCCAGCGGATCCTGACCAAGCTGAAGATGGCCAAAGGGGAGATGACCTTCGACCAGGCGGTCGACGCCTACGTCGAGAAGATCGGCATGAGCCGGGAAAACGCCTTCATCGAAGTCCAGCGCGACTCCCAGACCCCGTCGCCCCCGGCGCGCGAGCTGGTCGGCGAGCACGAGATCCTGGCACTCCGCGCCGAGTACCGCCGCCGCATGGGCGAGCACTACCGGATGAAAGACTTCCACGAAGCCCTGCTGCGCTACGGCGAGCTCCCACTGCCGACGATCCGGCGGCTGATGTTCCACGATTAGAACCTCCGGCTCGCCCCCCGCGCGGGGGCAAGGGACGCCACCACCCACCCCTCTTCTCCCAACATCTCGTGATGCCAGGTGGGGGGCGAACGTTGCGCAGGCGGAGCGGGTCGGGAGGCCCCGCCGCAGGGCGTCGAGGACCGCGCGCGCCAAGTCCGTTGAGCTGGCAACCAGGCCCGGCGCGGTCCGAGCCCCGGGCCGCACGATCAGCTCCCAACCCTCCACTTCGTGCGGCCACCCGGAGGCGGGGCCTCCCG
>Ga0210074_1000018_pt1 | contig 78960 bp, 63 predicted proteins | sample China_Galinas_Co_FD_184860 | JGI IMG/M metagenome (GOLD analysis project Ga0210074, IMG submission 184860) | Wetland microbial communities from San Francisco Bay, California, USA, that impact long-term carbon sequestration -... | ecosystem: Environmental > Aquatic > Marine > Wetlands ... | reverse complement strand
TGCTTAGGGTTCTCCTGTTCTCTTCTGTGGAGGATGCGATCGCCGAGGAGGTGCTGATGAGGGCTGAGAAGGACAAGGACCTCGATGATGGCTATCACGTGATTTACGGCGAGTTGGTGCGGATCAGTAGAGGGTCAGAATAGGAGTTTCGTATGGGCTACCTGCTGAGTCGCGGCAGGTTCTTACTCCTTGTCTTCATTATCGAGATGGGAGCTGCAGTATTCGTCGTATCGGCGAGATCTCTCGGACGGGGTGGGGCGATCTTCATAGAGGTCGTTGCCCTGCTCGTGGTCAGTGCTCTTTGCGCTCTTCGATTGCGAGATCTCGGTCGATCTGAGGTTTGGGCAATCCTTGTTGTCCTACCGACCCTGCTGTACTACACAGGTGGCAGATTCCGGCTCGTCCTGCTCGGCATTAGCTCCGTAGTCGCGGGCGTCCTAGTTGTCTTCTGCTCACTTTGGCCTGGCCGCAGCCGGGGCAGATAGCCTACCCGAACAGCTCGCGCAGCCGCTCCTGCCGGTAATTGAAGATCTTCTCCAGGTCCCGCCGGACGAAGGGGTGGAGGAGGGGGTCGAGCCAGACGGCGTAGTCGACGCGGTCGATGACCCGGGTGGATGCGGTGCCGCTGGTGACGCCGGGCTCGTCGTCTTGGAGCACGGCTTCGAACAGGTGCTCGTGGTGCCAGCGGCGGTAGGGGCCCTTGCGCTGCTCGTCGACGAAGCGGTGGGGAGGCTCCCAGACGCTGATTTCGCTCTGCCAGCGGAGGGGCAGGCCGTGGATCCGGAGGCGGTATTCGATCAGGGTGCCTGCGGTCATGTCGATCGGCTGGGGGGTGACGATCTCGAAGGCGAGCGAGGCCGGGGTGAGCGCCTCGAGGTTGCCGGCGTCGGCGAAGAAGGCGAAGACCTCTTCCAGGGGCCGGGGGACGATCGTGGTGCGTTCGAGGCGCCGCACCTTCACGGCGCGTCGCCTCCGCCTGCGCCAGTCTCCGCTCCGCCGCCCGGCGGAGCGCTCGCCTGGCCGTCCGCGCCTCCGTGGGGCGTGGCGCCGAAGACCACCAGAACCTCCAGATCTTCTTCGATGTCGAGGAAGCGGTGCTCGACGCCGGCCTTGACGAAGACGGTGGAGCCGGGCTGGACCGGGATCAGCTCGTCGCCGGCGCGGAGGGTGGCCTTGCCGTGGATCACGTAGTAGATCTCGTCGTCCTTGTGGACCGGCTGGTCGTCCCGGGTGCCCGCGCTCAGGCGGTACAGGCCGAGACGCAGAACCCGGGTATTGAGGAAGGGGAGGTAGGGGCTGCCGCCGGCAGCGAGCTGGGCCCCGAGACGGCCTTCGAGCTGGTCGAGGGAGAAGGCGGCCTGGTCGGGGGTTGCGGGCTTGTCCCTCTCGGCCGGGCCGGCGGCGTGGGCGATGGCGGGAATCGCCAGGGCGAAGAGGGCGACGGCGATCGACAGGTGGCTCGGCTCCATGGGGGGCTCCTCCGGTCGGGGATGGTGTGGAGACAGGTGCTCCAGAATACATTAAATCGCCGGTGGGGACAGCGAGGCGTCGGCCTGCGCCGCGATAGGTCGGGGGGTTCGATGCATAGTGTATTGACAAATGAGTAATCACGAAGTAGCGTGATGTTCGCACTCCGGACCAGTCGAGGCGTGGCCGATGGGAAGCGGGAGGCGGCCGCGTGAACAGGAATTGCCCGAATCCATTGGGGAGGAACCATCATGAAGAGCCTGAAGACATTGTCCGCGCTCGCCTTCACGCTGCTGGCCGTGCTGGCTCTGGCCAGCGCCGTCCAGGCCAAGCCGAACATCTGCCGGTTGCAGTGCACTCCGTCCATATCCTGCTCCATTTTGTGCACCACCCCTTATGGTGAAATCATCACCTGTGGCGAGTGGGGGATCTGCGGTGGTGCAGCCTATAGCCAGGCGGCCACCACGGTCATCGACGGTACGACGAATCCATCCACGCCGTCCGGCGACGTCTCCAGCCTGTGCATCCCCGGAGAAACGATGACGACACCACCGACGGCAGCAGCGGACGCGACGAACTCTCCGGCGACTGTGTCCCCGGCGCGCTCGTGACGGTACCTGAGGCCTCTTCTTGTTGAGGAGGCGGCCTCAGTCGAGCACGACCGTCGTCTGGCAGACGCGGTTACGGCCTTCGCGCTTGGCGGTGTAGAGCGCGGTGTCGGCGGCGTCGACCAGGGAGCCGGCGATGGCGTCGAGATCTGGAGAGCCGTCGGTTGGCAGCTCGAGGGTGGCGGCACCGACGCTGACGGTGATCGGGCGGCGGGCGGCGAGGTGCTGGGCGACGGTCAGGCGAAGCTTCTCGGCGAGGGTGACCGCCCCTTCGACGCCGGTCTGCGGGAGCAGGACGACGAACTCTTCACCACCCAGGCGGGCGACGGAGTCTGACGTGCGGACAGAGTCCGCGAGCAGGGCGCCGAGCTTGATCAGCACCTCGTCGCCGGCCGGGTGGCCGAAGCGGTCGTTGTAGGCCTTGAACCGGTCGAGGTCGAGGTAGAGCAGAGAGACCGGCGTGCCGCTCCGGCTGGCGCGGCGTAGCTCCAGGTTCAGGCGGCGCTCGAAGTCCCGCCGGTTGCCCAGGCCGGTGAGCGGGTCGGTCGCCGCGATCTCCTTGAGCGAGAGGTTCGCCTCCTTCAGGAAGCGATTGGCCTCTTCGAGCCGCCGGGCGAGCTCGCGGATGCGCTCCTCGGCCCGCTTGCGGCCGGTGACGTCACGGGAGCTGGCGTGGATCTCTGGGTGTGGTTTCTCTTCACCCAGGTGGACCAACCGGGCGGACGTCTCGAACCAGGCCCAGCCGGCGTTCGCGCGGCTGATCCGGTAGGTCGAGGTCGACGGCTCGCCCGTGTCCAGGAGTTGCCGGTGCATCCGGCGTAGCTCTTCGGCGTCTTCGGCGTGGATGAAGTCGTAAGTCGAGTGCCCGACCATCTCCTCCGGCGCGTACCCGAGGAGGGTTTGGCACGCCGGCGAGACGTAGAGGTAGGTGCCGTCGACGGCGAGCCGAGCGATCAGGTCTGTGGAGGTTTCGGCGAGCAGGCGGAACGCCTCGCGACTCTCTCGGAGCTGGCGTTCCGCCTCCTTGCGGGCGGTGATGTCGCGGACCTGTGAGATGAAGAAGCGCGGCGTGCCGGTGGCGGGGTGACGCACGGTGGAGATCGTGAGGTCGGCCCAGACGAAGCCGCCGCCGGGGAGCAGATAGCGCTTCTCCAGGTGGACGCTGTCCTGCGTGCCCTCGGTGAGCGTCCGGTGGGCGCGCCGGCTCTCCTCCAAGTCGTCGGGATGGGTGAGGCAGGCGAAGTTGGTGCCGACGATCTCGCTCTCCCGGCGCTCCAGGAACTGGCAGAGGGCGGGGTTGACTCGCAGGAAGGTCCCCGCCGGATCGACCAGGCACAGACCGACGGCAGCATCGTTGCACGCCTGTTCGAAGAGTGCGTCCTGGCCGAGCGGTAGCTCGAGGGGGGCGATCTGCCGGAACCCCGATACCATGGCGACCTCCGGTTGGGCCTCGGGGAGGAGACCACGATGACGACATCCTACGGAGGCGCCGGCCGAAATGCGCCACCCGGCGGGAGGGGGGCGGGAGCCGGTGCTGTGGGGTGGCAGTGACATGGGATCATGTCTAACTGAGAATAGGAGGGGATCATGGCCGAAAGTGCAGAGCAGAAGGAGGCTTGTGTCGTCAAGCAGGCCGAGAGCGTGACCGCGCGCCCGGTGCCGGCCGGCACCGGGACGGAGATCCAGGTGCTGGTGGGGCCGGACGATGGCGCACCCCATTTCGCCATGCGGCGCTTCCGCATGGAGGCGGGGGGCGGTATGCCGAGGCACCGCAACCGCGTGGAGCACGAGCAGTACGTCCTGTCGGGCAAGGCGCGGATGGTGATCGGCGACGAGACCCATGTCGTCACCGCCGGAAACGTGCTCTACATCCCGGCTGGCATGCCCCACTCCTACGAGGTGTTGGAGGGGCCGTTCGAGTTCCTGTGCATGGTGCCCAACGCTCCGGACGAGGTGGAGATCCTCGACGCGGAGTGAAGTGTCGCCCCGGGGCGCCCCGGCGGCCTCAAGTCCGGGAGGCCGCGTCGTCGAGCAGGGCCAGCACATCGCGCAGATCGATCGGCTTGAGCAGGTGCCGGTCGAAGCCGGCGTCCCGGGAGCGGCGCCGGCTGGCTTCCTGGCCGTAGCCGGTGACCGCGACCAGGAGAGGTGCCTCGCCGCCCCCTTCCGCCGCGGCGTCCCGCAGCCGCTCGGCCACCTCGTAACCGCTCATGCCGGGCAGGCCGATGTCCAGGAAGACCACGTCCGGCCGGAAGCTCCGGCAGAGCGCCAGCGCGGACGGTCCGTCGTTCGCGGAGCAGGTGATGTGGCCCTTGAGCGCCAAGAGCTCGGCGAAGCTCTCCGCCGTGTCGACGCTGTCGTCGACCACGACCACGCGGACGCCCGTGGCCGTCGCTTCCGGTGGTGCCGCCGGCGGTACTTCCGAGCTTTCGGCGCGGGCTCCGGCGGGGCCGGTCGCCTGTGCCGCCGGCCGGTCCAGGAGGGGTAGGCGGACGGTGAACACGCTGCCCTGGCCCGGGCCGTCGCTCGCGACCTCGACCGTGCCGCCGTGCATCTCGGTCAAGCCCTTGACCAGGGGCAGGCCGAGGCCGAGGCCGCCCCGGGTGCGGTCGAGAGAGTCGTCCATCTGGTAGAAGTGGTCGAAGACGCGGTGGAGGCGGTCGGCCGGTAGACCGATGCCGTGGTCGCGCACTTCGATCGCCACCTGGTTCCCGCGGGCTTCGGCGCGGACCTCGATCGGGGTGCCGGGCTCGGAGAACTTGCTGGCGTTCGACAGCAGGTTCGACAGCACCTGGGCCAGCCGGACCGGGTCGCCGTCGACGGTGAGGTCCTCGTCGGGGAGGGTGGTCTCGATCCGCTGGTCGCGCTTGCGGATCTCCGGCTCCACCGTTTCGAGCGCCAGGTGGAGGGCCGTTGCGAGCGCCACCGGCTGGCGGCGGAGCTCGACCCGCCCTCGGATGATCCGGGCGATGTCGAGCAGGTCGTCGACCAGACGCGTCAGGTGATCGAGCTGGCGACCGATCACCGAGAGCTCCCGTTCGATGGGGCGGCCGGCGGCCCGTCGGCGGTGGCTGAGGCTTTCCAGGGAGTTCCGGATCGGTGCCATGGGGCTGCGCAACTCGTGGGCCAGCATGGCGATGAAGTCGTTCTTGCGGCGGTCCGCCTCGGCGAGCGCCTCCGCCTGGTGGCGCAGCGCCTCCTGCATGCGACTCTGGTCGGTGATGTCCACGGCCGCCCCGGTGAGGCCGACCACCGTGCCCTCGGCATCGAGCAGGGGCTCGAGGGTCAGATCGAAGTGCCGGAGGTCACCGCGGATCATCACCTCGAGCTCGAACCGCCGGCCTTGCCCACTGTCGAGCACCTCCTGCTTGATCGCGTGGAGGGCTTCGGCGTCTTCCGGGCGCTCGAGGATCTCCCGGTCGGTCTTGCCCAGGATCCGGTCCCGGTACGGTCCCGGCACCGGGTTGAGGATCCAGGTGTAGCGGAGGTCGCGGTCCTGGTTGAAGACAGCCAGCGGCGACGCCGCGATCGCGGTCCGCAGGCGGTGCTCCGACATGCGGAGCGCCTCGGCGATGCGCGCGGAGGGATCGTCGTCGGGAGAGTCGTGGGGGACGGGAAAGTCGCGGGCCATGGCAGCGCGTCCATCGCAGGCGACCGGTGGGCGCGCGACCGCCGGGAACCGGTCGTCTCCGGCCGCGGTTGCGCCACCGGGTACACGGAGACCACAGTCTACCTCTCCGGGCGGTCGCGGCGGACCGCGCGAGCGAATGGGAGGCGGGTCTCGGCCGGTCGGTCGGGGCGCGCAGAACGGTCCCGCGGCTGCTACAATCCTCCGCCGTGAGTGACGCCAGGCACCGGATTCTAATCGCCAAGCCCGGCCTCGATGGCCACGACCGGGGTGCAAAGGTCGTGGCCCGCGCCTTGCGGGACGCCGGATTCGAGGTGATTTACACCGGTTTGCGCCAGACGCCGGAGCAGATCGCCGTGGCCGCGGTCCAGGAAGACGTGGCGGCGGTCGGCCTGTCGATCCTGTCGGGAGCCCACAACCGCCTGCTGCCGGAGGTGATCCGGTTGCTGAGCGAGCGCGGCGCCGGAGACATCCTGGTCTTCGCCGGCGGCATCATCCCGGCGGGCGACATCCCCGGGCTCGAACAGGCCGGGGTGGACCGGGTTTTTCTTCCCGGGACGGCGACGGGCGAGATCGTCCGTTACCTGGAGGAGCGTCTCGAGAGCCGCGGGGCCGCCTGACGGAGCAGGACCACCGAGAGCGAGGAGCACCATGAGCCGAACCATTCTGCTGGCCGACGACAGCGTCACGATCCAGAAGGTCATCGAGCTGACCTTCATGGACGAGGATTACGAAGTGGTGGCCGTCGGCAACGGGGACGACGCCCTGGAGCAGCTCGAAGAGATCACGCCCGATTTCGTCATCGCCGACGTCCACATGCCGGGTGCGAGCGGCTACGACGTGGCCAAGCACTCCAAGAGCCTGCGTCCCGAGGTCCCGGTGCTGCTGCTGGTGGGAACGTTCGAGCCGTTCGACGAGGAGCAGGCGCAGAAGTCCGGCTGCGACGCCTACCTCAAGAAGCCGTTCGACTCCCAGGAGCTCCAGCGCCTGGTCGAGGAGCTTTCGGCCGAGGCCGCACGCGACGTGGGCCCCCTGGAGGCGACGGGATGGCGGGCCCAGGCGCCTCCGCCGCCGCCCGCGGCGGAGAGCGCTTCGGTGACCGGGAAGCCGGCGGCCGAGGCGGAGAGGAGCAGCCAGGCAGCGACGCCCTTCTCGATCGGCCTCGAAGACGAAGAGGAGCCGGCACCGACGCGGGTCGAGCCCCCCTCCCAGTCCGCTCCGCCGGTGCCGGAGACCGCCGGCGGCGCTCCGGCGGAGGAGGAGCCGGTGTTCGACCTCGGCGGGGACGGCGGCCTGAGCGCCGGCGCCGGAGCGGACCAGGACGAGTCGGCGGTGTTCGGCGCCCTCGCTGGTGGCCAGGCGCCGACCGAGCCGGAGGCCGCGACCCACGAGGCACCGGCGGAGGAGCCGCCGGTGTCTGGGGAGCCGCCGGCGCCTGACGCGGAGCCGGCGGACGCCACGCCGATCGCCGGCCCCCTGTCCGACGAGGACGTGGATCGGATCGCGCGCCGGATCGTCGAGCTGGTCGGCGACCGGGCGATCCGGGACGTGGCCTGGGAGGTCGTTCCGGACCTGGCGGAGGTGGTCATCCGGGGCCGGCTGCGCGAGCTCGAAAGCCACGTGGAATCGGTCGAATAGCCCGCTCCGCGACCCGCACACCCACAACCTCCGGCAGGCGCCCTGGTGGTGACGGTTCCGCCGTCGCCGCCGTGCGCGTCTCGCCGTTTCGAATCAGCCGAGACCACCATGTCCACGATGGAAAAACAGTTCGACCCGGAAAGCTTCGAAGCGCGCTGGCGTGAGCGCTGGCGCGACGGCGGCTACTTCACCGCCGAAGCGGGTAGCTCGGAGCGCCCGAGCTTCTGCATCATGATCCCGCCACCCAACGTGACCGGCAAGCTGCACATCGGCCACGCACTCCAGACGGCGCTCCAGGACCTGCTCACCCGGTGGAAGCGGATGCAGGGGTACAACACCCTCTGGCTGCCTGGAACCGACCACGCCGGCATCGCCACCCAGCTCATGGTCGAGCGCCAGCTCGCCGCGGAGGGGAGCAGCCGGGAGGCGATCGGCCGCGAGGCGTTCCTCGAGCGGATGTGGCAGTGGAAGAGCCAGTACCACGGCAACATCCGCCGGCAGCTCGAGCGCCTCGGCGCGAGCTGCGACTGGAGCAGGGAGCGCTTCACCCTGGACGAGGGGTTGAACCGGGCGGTGCGGGAAGCGTTCGTGCGCCTCTACGAAGAGGGGCTGATCTACCGCGGCGAGTACATGGTGAACTGGTCGCCGACGCTCAACACCGCGATCTCTGACCTCGAGGTGGAGATGCGGACCGTCCGGGGCAAGCTCTGGACCATCGCCTACCCGATCGAGGGTCCGGACGGGCAGCCGACGGACGAGCGGGTGACGGTCGCCACCACCCGGCCCGAGACCATGCTGGGCGACACGGCGATCGCCTTCAACCCGGGGGACGAGCGCTTCCGGCACCTGGCCGGCAGGCGGGCCATCGTGCCCCTGGTCGGACGGAGCGTGCCGTTCGTCGCCGACGACGCGGTGGAGCCGGACTTCGGCACCGGCCTGGTCAAGGTGACGCCGTTCCACGACCCGGCCGACTTCGAGATGGGGCAGCGCCACGATCTGCCGCGCATCCAGGTGATCGGCCGCGACGGCAGGATGACCGAGGCGGCGGGGGAAGAGCTCGCCGGCCTCGACCGGGCCGAGGCCCGCAAGCGGGTGGTGGAGAAGCTCCGCGACGGCGGCTACCTGGTCAAGGTGGAGGACTACACCCACAACGTCGGCCACAGCCAGCGCGGCGGTGAGCCGGTGGAGCCGCTCGTCTCGACCCAGTGGTTCTGTGACGTCTCGGGGATGGCCGCCCGGGGGCTGACGGCGGTGCGGGAGGGCGAGATCTCGCTCATCCCTGCCACCTGGGACAAGACCTGGGAGCACTGGCTGGAGAACATCAAGCCCTGGTGCGTCTCGCGCCAGCTCTGGTGGGGCCACCAGATCCCCGCCTGGTACACCGCCGGCGGCGACGTGGTGGTCGCCCGGACCGAAGAGGAGGCGCTGGAGAAGGCACGCGCCCTCGGGGTCGCGCAGGAGGCGGGCGAGCTCACCCGGGACGAGGACGTCCTCGACACCTGGTTCTCGTCAGGTCTGTGGCCATTCTCGACCCTCGGCTGGCCGGAGGAGACGCCCGATCTGGCGACCTTCTATCCGACCGACGTCCTGATCACCGGCCACGACATCCTGTTCTTCTGGGTTGCCCGGATGGTCATGCTCGGGTACCACTTCACCGGTCACGAGCCGTTCCACACGGTCCACCTGACCGGCCTGGTGCGGGACGCGGAAGGCCACAAGATGTCGAAGACCCGGGGCAACGTGCTCGACCCAGAGGACCTGGTCGACGAGTACGGGGCGGACGCGGTGCGCTTCACGCTGTCGATCCTCGACTCGCCGGGCCGGGACATCCCGCTCGATCCGGAGCGGATGGCCGGCTACCGGGCGTTCGGCAACAAGATCTGGAACGCGGCCCGCTACGCGCTGACCCGGATCGAGGGCACCGGGGCGCGCATCCGGGCGACGGCGGAGGACGACCTCGACCTGACCGCGCTGGCGGCGCCGGAGCGCTGGATCCTGTCGCGCCTGTCGAAGACCGCCGCGGAGGTCAACGAGCGCTTCGAGACCTTCCGCTTCGACGAGGCGTGCAACCGGCTGTACCATTTCTTCTGGGGCGAGCTCTGCGACTGGTACATCGAGCTGTCGAAGCCGGTCCTGCTGGGCAAGACGGACCGGCCGGCGGTCGGGGACGTCTTGCTGACCGTGCTCGACCGGTCGCTCCGCCTGCTGCACCCGGTGATGCCGTTCCTGACCGAGGAGGTCTGGCAGCGGCTGCCCGGCCACGAGGCGGTCCACCCGGAAACCATCGCGCTCGCGCCCTATCCGGAGCGTCGCGAGGCGTGGGAGGACGACGCGGTCGAGGAACGGATGGGCGGCCTGATGGACGTGATCACGCGGGTCCGGAGCATGGCCCACGAGCTCGGCATCCGGCCGGGCCAGGGTCTGACCGTCCACCTGAGCACCGACGACGAGGTGCTCGCCTCTTTCCTGGCCGAGCAGCGGGCGATCCTGGAGTTCCTGTTCCCTCTGGGAGCCGACGGCGGCCTGGAGCTGGTGCCGGCGCCCGAGGGGGCGAGCCGGGACCTGGTCGCCGGGGTCAACATCGGCCTGGTGCCGGAGGCCGTGGAGCTGGGCGACGAGGAACGCCAGCGGCTGGAGGCCGAGCTCGAGAAGCTCGAGGCGGAGATCGGCCGCGCCAAGGCCCGGCTGTCCAACGAAGGGTTCCTGGCCAAGGCGCCGGCGGAGATTGTCGAGGGCAACCGGGCGCGGCTCGCCGAGCTCGAGCAGCGGCGCGAGCGCATCGTCGCCGGCCTCGAGGGCTGAGGGCCGCGCGGCCAACGGGCGGACGGATGGACTTCCCAACCTACCTAGAACAGCTCGGGCCGGCCGCCGCCGCGCCCGAGAACCGGGTCGTGGTGGCGCGGGTCGATTCGACCAACCGGCTGGCCCGCCGCGTGGTATCCGCCCTGACCCGGGAGGGTTTCGATCCGCCGGATGCGGTGGTGTTCGCCCTGGAGCAGACCGCGGGCCGTGGGCGCCATGGCCGCTCCTGGTCGAGCCCGGCGGGCGGCGGCGTCTACGCCTCCCGGGTCCTGCCGGTGGCCGACCCGCGGGACCTGGCGACGGTGCCGCTGTTGGCGGCGGTGGGCCTGGCAGCGGCGCTGCGCTCCCTCTTGCCGACCGGCGACTGCCGCCTCAAGTGGCCCAACGACCTGGTGGTCGGCGGCCGCAAGATCGGCGGCGTGCTGGTCGAGTCCGTCACCCTGCCGGACGGCGGCGCGGCAGCGATCATCGGCTTTGGCGTGAACGACCGGGAGCGGGGCGAGCCGGGGGTGCTGGAGCGCCTGGGGGCCACCTGCCTGGCCTGGGAGTCCGGCCGGGACCTGCCCCTGGGCGAGCTGGCGCGGCGGCTGCTGTCCGGCCTCGAGGACGAGCTCTCCCATCTGGGCGATACGGCGTACTCCATCCGGCGCTTCCGCGAGCTCACCATCCACCACGCTGGCGACCCGATCCGCTGCCGGACCGGCGACGGTGTGGTCGAGGGGGAGCTCCTCGGCTTCGAAGAGCGGGGGTTTCTGCGCCTCCGCGGTCCCGACGGCGTCGAGCGGGCGATCTCCTCCGGCGAGATCGTCCAGCCCGCCCCCGACGCGCTCGACGCGCTCGACGCCATCGACAAGGGAGGGAGCCCTGCCGGGAGCGGGGTCGAGACCGTGGAGGTGGAGCGATGAGCGGACGCGCCAAGGCGGCGGGTGACGGGCTGCTGGTGGTCGTCGACGTCGGCAACACGAACACCATCTTCGGCGTCTACCGGGGCGACACGATGGTCGAGAGCTTCCGCCTGTCGTCGGACGCCGAGCGGACCGCGGACGAGTACGGGGCGACCCTCTTGCCGCTCTTCCGGCTCGCCGGGCTCGACCCGGCGGAGACCGAAGGCGTGGTCGTCTCCTCGGTGGTGCCGCCGCTCCACCTGACTCTCGATCAGCTCGCCCAGCGCTACTTCGGCCGCGCGCCGATGTTCGTCGAGCCGGGGGTGAAGACCGGCATGGTCATCCGCATGGACAACCCGACCGAGGTCGGCGCGGACCGGATCGTCAACTCCGTCGCCGCCCGCGAGCGCTACGGGGCGCCGGTGGTGGTGGTCGACTTCGGCACCGCGACCACGTTCGACGTGGTCAACGAGGCGGGGGAGTACATTGGCGGCATCATCGCGCCCGGGATCTCGATCTCGGCCGAGGCCCTTTTCTCCCACGGTTCCCGTCTCTACCGGGTGGACATCCGGCGGCCGGACCAGCTGGTGGGGAAGAACACCGCCGGCGCTATGCAATCGGGCATCTACTACGGCTACATCGGCCTGGTCGACGGCATCCTGGAGCGCCTGGTCGCCGAGATCCCCGGCTTGGCAACCGTGGTCGCTACCGGCGGCCAGGCCCGGATGATCGCCAACGGCTCCCGGTTCATCACCAAGGTCGATCCGTTGATCACCCTCGCCGGGCTGAAGCTGATCTATGAGCGCAACCGACGGGACTGACGCAGGGACCCCTGCGGACGGCGCGACCGGTGCGGACGAGCTGACCGACCACGCGTACTTCCAGGCGATCGAGGCGGTGTTCATCGGCCTCCGTGGCGCACCGCTGCTGCTCTCGCCCAAGGACTGGCAGACCGCTCGGGACTGGCACCGTCGGGGCATCCCCCTGGACCTGGTGACCCGCACCCTGCAGGAGGTTTTCGAGCGCCGTCGGGAGCGGGGGGACGAGGACAAGATCTCGAGCCTCCGCTACTGCCACCGGGCTGTGAAGGCCGCCTGGAAGGAGCTGCGCGAGCTGACCGCGGTGACCGGGGCTCCCGGGGCGGCGGGGGAGGGGGCCGGTGCGTCGTTCGACCCGGCGGCCCGGCTGGAGGCCCTGGCGCGAGCCCTGCCGGAGGATCTTCCGGGTCGGGAGAGCCTGGTGGAACGGCTGGTCGCTCTGGCCGGGGTCGGGGCGGCGGGGATGGGGGACGGTGCCGGGGAAGGGGAAGGCGCGGCGCCGGCCGACCCGCGGGCGATCGAGGAGGCGCTGACGGAGCTCGACCGCGAGGTCCTGGAGGGCCTGGTCGAGGCGCTGCCGGAGGCGCGGCGGCGGGCGCTCGAGGCGGAGGCGGAGGAGAGTGTCCGGGCGCTGGCCGATCGGTTGCCGCGGGGTGAGGTCGAGCGGGCGCGGCGGCGGGTGTTCGAGCAGAAGGTCCGCCGGATCCATGGCTTGCCCACGTTGTCGCTGTTCGCGCCCGAGGCCGAAGTCGAAGGCTGACGGCTGCGGCTGGGGCTGGGCTGAGGGCGTCGCGGGGAGTCTGCCGGGAGCGGTTCGGGAGGCCCCGCCTCCGGGTGGCCGCACGAAGTGGAGGGTTGGGAGCTGATCGTGCGGCCCGGGGCTCGGACCGCGCCGGGCCTGGTTGCCAGCTCAAGGGACTTGGCGCGCGCGGTCCTCGACGCCCTGCGGCGGGGCCTCCCGACCCGCTCCGCCTGCGCACCGCTCGTCAACCTTCGCCGTGCCGGAGCTCTTTGTTGGGAGGAGAGGGCGGGAGGTGGCGTCCCTTGCCCCCCGCGCGGGGGGCGAGGGAACGAGGGAGTCGGGGAGCGATCTTGTCAATCGGCGTCCCTTGCCCCCCGCGCGGGGGGCGAGGGAACGAGGGAGTCGGGGGGCGATCTTGTCAATCGGCGTCCCCCGTCCCCCGTGCGAGGGGCGAGGGATCGAGGGGGGCAGGGGGCGATCTTGTCAATCGGCTCCCTCTTCCCCCGCGCGGGGAACGAGGGAGATGGGGGCGATTCTGATGCGAGTGTGCGACGGAGGGGTGGGTTCCCGTCCTCCTTGGTGTGGAGACGTGGACACGAGCGCCGGCCTTGTTGCCGGCCGTGGCTGTGCTGATCGGTGCGGCCGCGGGGCTGGCGGCGCCGGGGACGCCGATCGGTGCGGTGGTCTTTCTCGGGCTGCTCGGTGTGGCGCTCGCCTCGCCGTCGACAGTGGCGCCGCCTGGCGCCTCGCGGTGGGGGCTGCTGGTGGCCGTGGGTGCGTTAGGGTTGCTCGCCGGGGTGCTGGCGGGAGACCGTCCGGCGGTGCCGGACCCGATGCGGCCGGTCGCGGCGGTGGCCCGGGTGACCGGTCACTGGCGGCAGTATGCGGACAGCTGGTCGGCGCCGGTGCGGATCCTGCGCCTGCGCCAGGGGAACGGGGTCGAGATCCGTGGCCGGGATGCGAGCCTCCGCCTCCCTGGCGTGGAGCCACCGCCGCCGCTCGGTACGCGTCTGCGGGTTCGTGGGTTCCTGCGCCGGGCGCCGGCACTGGGGAACGTGCCGGCGCTGCCTCCGGGGCCGTGGCACTTGACGACCAAGAGCCGGCGCCTGGTGTCGGTCGGGCAGGCTGCGGGTTGGTTGGGTGCGTCGGCGACGGCGCTCCGGCGCAGGGTGGAGCGGGGGATCGAGCGGGCGGGCACGAGCGGGGCGGTGGAGGCGGGCGGCGCGGGGCCGAGCCAGTGGTCCGGGAACCCCGAGGAAGATCGCGAGCCAGCGGAGCGGCGTCTGGCGTTGGCACTGGTGCGTGCGCTGGTCCTGGGGGATGCGTCCCGGGTTCCACTCCAGGTGCGCCAGGGGCTCCGGCGGTTGGGTCTGGCGCACGTTCTGGCGGTTTCGGGTCTTCACGTCGGCCTGGCGGCCGGCGTGCTCCTGGCTCTGGGGGCGGGGTTGCCCCGCGGACCGCGGCTGGCGCTCGGTCTCGCCGGGGTCGGCCTCTACCTTCTCCTGGTCGGTCCACGTCCGTCGCTACTCCGGGCTTCGGTCATGGCCTGCCTCGCGGTGGCGGCCCTGCTGGCCGAGCGGCCGCCTGAGGCGACCAACGCCCTGGCGGTGGCGGCTGGCGCTCTCTGCTTGATGAGCCCGCGGGTGCTGCTCGATGCCGGGTTCCGGCTGACCGTGGGGGCGACCGCGGGGATCGTTCTCTTCGGTCCGCGGTTGGCGGCGCGCTGGACCGGGGGCGCTGGCGGCAACGCGGCGACCCGGGGCCGTATCGAACGGCTGCGCGACGGGGTGCTCCGGACACTGGCGGTGAGCGTCGGTGCCCAGATCGGCGTGCTGCCGTGGGCGCTGCCGCTCTTCTGTGTGGTGACGCCCTGGGCTCCGCTGGCGAACCTCGTCGCGGTTCCCTGGACCGGACTCGCCCTTGCGGTCTGTCTCGCCTGGTCCGCTCTGGCCGCGGTGTGGCCGGCGCTCGCGGGCTCGCTGGCCGGTGCGGTCGACCGGGTGGCCGCACCGTTCGCGTGGCCGGCCGCCATTGCGCCCCGTCCCTGGATCGACCTGCCGGTCTCCCTGGGCACGCTCGGTGCGGCGTCCCTCGCGGCGGGACTTCTCCTGGTCCTCGGCGGGGCCGGCACGGGTGTGCGCCGGCGCTGGCCTCGGCAGGTGGGGCTGGTGCTGGTCGTCGCCCTGGTCGTGGTCGCGGGCGGTGCGTCGTGGGCAGACGGGGGCGACGACGGGGTCTCCGCCGTGGTGATCGACGTCGGTCAGGGGGACGCCATCCTGTTGCGGGACGGTGCCCACGCCGTCCTGGTCGACGGCGGCGGGTGGCGGTTCGGCGACCTGGGAGGCCGGGTGCTCTTGCCGGTCCTGGCCCGCCTGGGCGTGCGGCGGCTCGAGGGGGTGATCGCGACCCACCCGGACCGGGACCACTGCGGCGGGCTGGTGGACATCGCGGGCTACCTGGCGGTGGCACGGGCGTTCAGCGGTCCGGGCATCGGCGCCAGTCGCTGCGGCAGGGACCTGGCGGCCCTGCCGGCGGTAGCGCGCCGGGTGGTCTCGGCCGGCGACCGGTTGCACGTCGGCCGCTGGAGCCTCCGCGTGCTGAGCCCGCCACGGCTCGGAGAAGGTCCCGGCGGAGGGTCTGACGGAGGGCCGGGCGCGGCGGACGGCGGCGACAACGACAACTCTCTGGTGATCGCCGCCGAGGCCTTCGGCCGCCGGCTGCTCCTCACCGGCGACATCGAGGCGCCGGCCGAGCGGGCCCTGGTCCGCTCCGCGGTCTATTCCGCCGAGGGAGCTCTCCGCTGCGACGTGCTCAAGGTGGCGCACCACGGCAGCCGGACCTCGACCGGGAAGCGGTTCCTCGACGCGGCGGCGCCGCGGATCGCCCTGATCTCGGCCGGCGAGCACAACCCCTACGGGCACCCGGCGGTCGAGGTCCTCGACCGCCTGCGTGCGCGAGGGGTCCGGGTGTACCGGACCGATCGCGACGGCATGGTGGTGGTGGTTTTCCATCCGGACGGCCGGCTGTCGGTGCGCCTGCCGGCCGCGCCCAAGCCGTGACGTGGTGCCGGCGCCAGCGCAGGCAATGGGGGGATCCTCGGAGCGTTGGGTGGCGGGCTAGACTCGGGCACGATGCCGAACGAGCGCCATCCCCCTGTGATCACCATCGTCGGGCCGACCGCGACCGGCAAGAGCGCCCTCGGCATGGTCTTGGCCGAGCGGCTGCCGGAAGGAGGGGAGATCATCAACGCGGACGCCCTCCAGGTGTACCGCGGGCTGGACATCGGCACGGCCAAGCCGAGCCCGGAAGACCTCGCGCGGGTGCCGCACCACCTGGTCGACGTCCTCGATCCGTGGGAGCGCTACTCGGCGGGCGCGTTCGCCCGCCTCGCCGACGAGGCGATCGCGGCGATCCGCTCCCGGGGCCGCCGGCCGATCGTGGTCGGCGGCAGCGGTCTCTACCTGCGTGCCCTGCTCGAAGGGATCAGCCCGGTTCCGCCGGGGAATCCGGCGCTTCGCGCCGAGCTCAGGCAGCGCCTGGAGGCCGAGGGGGCCGCCGCGCTCTACCGGGAGCTCCAGGAGGTCGACGCGGCGACCGCGGGACGCCTCGCGCCCGGCGACACCCAGCGCATCCTCCGGGCACTCGAAGTGGTGCGCTCGAGCGGCGTTCCACTGTCGGAGTGGATCGACCGCAAGCCCTACGGGGAGCGGCGGCTGGACGCGATCCGGCTCGGATTGACGCTTCCTCGCGGCGTCCTATACGATGCGATCGAACATCGAGTGGCCCGGATGGTGAAGCGTGGGTGGGTCGACGAGGTCGCGCAGCTTCTCGCCCGGGGACTCTCGCCCGCGCTTCCAGCCTTCCAGGCCATCGGTTATCGTCAGCTCGTTCGGTATCTCCGAGAGGAGCGCTCGTTGGAGCAGGCCATCGAAGAGACCGTGCGTGCGACGCGTCGCTACGCAAAGCGCCAGTTGACCTGGTTCCGCAAGGAACCCGGGATCCGCTGGCTCGACGCCCGGGAGGTCGCGCGCGATGCGACCCCGGCGATCGACCTTTGTTCTATTCTCAGGCGCTGATTTCGGCGGGGGGGATCGATGGGCAAGCACAACATCAACATCCAGGACGGCTTCCTTTTTCAGAACCTGAAGGAGGCTCAGAACATGTTTGTCGAGCTGGTGACCGGGCGCCACCTGGTCGGCAAGCTCAAGCGGTTCGATCGCTTCGCGGTCGTGATCGAATCGAAGGGAAAGGAGATCCTCGTCTACAAGCATGCCATCTCTACGATCACGACTGCTGACCCCGGGGAGACCGGAGACGAGGCCTGATCCCACCTTCCGGAAGACCTCCGGAAGTTCTCCGCGACGGTTCGTCGCCCGCCCCGCGCTCGCCGGGTGGGCGACTTTGGCGTTTGCCGCGGCGTGCGCTCTGTTCGCCGTAGCCTGCTCGTCCGGGCGGCCGCCGGCGCCGGCGGAGACCGCGGACCTTGCCGTAGCCGGGATCCCGGCCGTCGACCGTCCGTTCCTCGTCGATCCCCTGGAGGGATACCCGCTGGTCCTCGCACCGAGCGTGGCCGCGGAGGTGCGCGCCGACTATGCGGCCCTGGCCCGGAGCGGCGACAGCAACGCGGCGCTGACGGCCGTGGAGATGCTCTTGGCGGACGACCCGGGGCTCCATCCCGCGGCGGTCCTGGCGGCCGAGGCGCAGCTCCTGTCCGGTGATGGGAAGGGAGCGGTCGACCGGCTGGAGCCGGTGGTCGCGGAGCTACCGTCCTACACCGCCGCCCAACTCGTGCTCGGCCGCGCGGCGGAGCGGATCGAGGCGGTGCCAAGGGCCTTCCGCGCCTACCGTGCCGCGGCGGGGGCGTCCGCGATCGCGGCCCAGAGAGCGGAGGTCTTGAAGCCCCGGGCCGTGGAGATCGTCACCCGCAGGATCGACGATGCGCTGCGCCGCGGCCGGGCCGATCGGGCGGCCGCCGAGCTGGAGCAGCTCGAGCGGTGGGCGCCCGAAGCCGACGCTACGTTCGACGCCGCCCGGCGGGTGGCGGTGGCGGAGAAGGACCGCAAGGCCGAGCTCGCGGCGCTCGACCGGCTGGTGCCGCGGTTCCCGGAGCGGATCGACTTCGCCGTTCGCCGGGCGGAGCTGGAGCTCGAGGTCGGTGACGCCACCGCCGGCCTCCAGATGATGCGGAGCCTGGCGGCTCTCCACCCGGACGATCGCACGATCCAGGATGCCCTGGAGGCGGCCAAGTTCCGCTGGCGGCTCCAGTTGCTGCCGAGCGAGGTGCGCGATCTGGCCGCCAAGCCGGAGCTGACCCGGGGCGAGCTCGCCGTGCTCATCTACTGGCTGATTCCCCAGGTCCGCTCGACCCACCGTACTGCCGGACGGATCGCGGTCGACATCCTGGAGCATCCGTTCCGCGAAGAGATCGCCCGGGTCGTGAACCTGGGCCTGATGGAGGTCGACCCGACACTCCACACCTTCTCGCCGGATCAGCCGGTGCGCCGGGTGGATGCCCTGGAGGCGTTGCTGCGGGCGGACGAGACCTTCGCGCCGGACGCGGCCTGCCTGCGCACCGCGCCCCTCGGCCGCCAGCCGACGGCGGACGCGGTCTGCGCCGCCTCGGCCGTCTGCCAGATCGTGCCGGAGCCGGCGGATTGCCTGCCGGGCGCGATGTTGTCGGGAAGCGAGGCCCTGGACCTGATCCGGCGGGCCGTCGAGCTGCTGTCCCCCCAGCCAGCGACTGCGCCGTGACGATCCCGAACCTCCTCTCCATCTTCCGGATGGGGCTGATCCCCCTGTTCATCATCACCCTGGTCGACGATCACCCGACCCGGGCCCTGGCGATCTTCCTGGTGGCCGGTCTGACTGACGCCCTGGATGGGTTCATCGCCCGGTTCTGGAACCAGCAGTCCCACCTGGGGACCTATCTGGACCCGATGGCGGACAAGCTGCTGCTGGTCTCGGCGTACGTGATGCTGGCGATCCATCCGAGCGCCGGCGGGCTGACCATCCCGGTCTGGGTCTCCATCCTGGTGATCGCCCGGGACGTGCTGATCGTGGTGGTCTCGCTGGTGCTCTACCTGGCGATCCACATCACCACCTTCCAGCCCGCCGCGATCGGCAAGGTGTCGACCGCGGTGCAGCTCGTCACGGTCGTGCTGGTGCTGCTGGCCCGCGGCTGGCCGGCGTTCGAAACCGTGGCGGTGGTCGGCATCTATGCCACGGCGCTGTTCACGATCTCCTCGGGGCTGTTCTACATCTACCGGGCGAGTAGAATGCCGGAAGAGCGAGCCCAGATGACGTCACGCGCCCCCGACGGGGGGAGCTGACACCTCTAGAGGAGCCGATGTCGGAGTTCGTCCACCTCCACCTGCACAGCCAGTTCAGCCTGCTCGACGGCGCCAACCGCCTGAGCGACGTGATCGCCGCCGCCAGGGACCGGGGCATGCCGGCCATGGCGCTGACCGACCACGGCAACATGTTCGGCGCCATCGAGTTCTACCAGAAGGCCCGCGCGGCGGGCGTCAAGCCGATCATCGGGGTCGAGGCCTACATCACCCCGGGCAAGATGACCGACCGCAAGCTGGCCTCGGACGGGGACAACAACCATCTGGTGCTGCTGGCGGAGAACGAGACCGGCTACAAGAACCTCCTCAAGCTGACCTCGCGGGCGTATCTCGAGGGCTTCTACTACAAGCCGCGGATCGACCACGACCTGCTGGCACGGCATTCCGAGGGGCTGATCGGACTCTCCGCCTGCCTCAAGGGCGAGGTCAACCAGCGCATCCTGGCCAACCGGGAGAAGGACGCGGAGGCGAAGGCCCGCCAATACCTGGACGTCTTCGGCCAGGGCAACTTCTTCCTCGAGCTCCAGGACCACGGCATCCCGGAGCAGCACCAGGCCAACGAGGTGATCCGCCGGATCGCCCATCGCCTGGGCGCGCCGCTGGTGGTGACCAACGACTGCCACTACCTGCGGGAGGGGGACGCCGAGGCCCACGACGTGCTGCTGTGCATCGGCACCCAACGCCGCCTGGATGACCCGGACCGGCTGAAGTACTACTCGAACAACTTCTACCTGAAGACCGCGGAAGAGATGCACGCCCTCTTCCCCGACGACCACCGGGCGCTCGAGAACACCGTGCGGATCGCCGAGCGCTGCAACGTGGAGATCGACACCGGCACCTTCCATCTGCCGGAGTTCCCCGTCCCGGCGGGCGAGACCCTGGAGTCGTACTTCGAGAAGGTGACCCGGGAGGGCCTCGAGCAACGCCTCGCCCAGCTCGCGCGCCGCGGCTCCCGGGCGCTCGCCAACCTGGGCACGGACACCTACTGGGAACGCCTGTCGAAAGAGATCGAGATCATCCGGAAGATGGGCTTCCCCGGCTACTTCCTGGTGGTCTGGGACTTCATCCGCTACTCCCGCGAGCGCGGCATCCCGGTCGGCCCCGGGCGCGGCTCGGCCGCCGGCTCGCTGGTCTCCTACGCCCTCCGGATCACGGACATCGACCCGCTCGAGTACGACCTGCTGTTCGAGCGCTTCCTGAACCCCGACCGGATCTCGATGCCCGACATCGACATCGACTTCTGCATGCGCCGGCGGGGCGAGGTGATCAACTACGTGGCGGAGAAGTACGGCCGGGACCACGTGGCCCAGATCATCACCTTCGGGACCCTGGCGGCCAAGGCGGTGATCCGCGACGTCGGCCGGGTGCTCGGCCTGCCGTACTCCAAGGTCGACCGCATCGCCAAGCTGGTGCCGGACATGACCAAGTCCCTGGCGGAAGCTGCGCGCGACGTGCCGAAGCTCAAGGACGAGGTCAGCCAGGACCCGGAGGTTGCCAAGATTGTCGAGATCGGCAGCCGCCTCGAAGGGCTCACCCGCCACGCCTCGGTCCACGCAGCCGGCGTCGTCATCACGCCCCAGCCGATCGAAGAGCTGGTGCCGCTCTACAAGGTCAAGAAGGGCGACGACGAGACCGTCACCACCCAGTGGGACAAGGACGTGGTCGAGGGGCTGGGCCTGCTCAAGATGGACTTCCTCGGCCTGCGCACCCTGACGGTGATCGACGACACCCTGCGCTTCGTCAGCCAGGCCGGCGAAGAGATCGACTTCGACCGCATCCCGCTCGACGACCCGGAGGTCTATCGCCTGTTCTGCGAGGGGCGGACGAACGGCATCTTCCAGTTCGAGTCCCGCGGCATGAAGGACCTGCTGCGCCGCGCCCAGCCGTCGAAGTTCGAGGACCTGGCCGCGTTCAACGCCCTCTACCGCCCGGGCGCCCTGTCGGTAGGTATGGTGGACGAGTACATCCTGCGCAAGCAGGGCAAGAAGAAGGTCCGCTACATCCTGCCCGAGACCGAGCCGATCCTGGAGGAGACCTACGGCATCATCGTCTACCAGGAGCAGGTGATGCAGATCGCCGTCGCCGTCTCCGGCTTCACCATGGCCCAGGCGGACGTCCTCCGGAAGGCGATGGGCAAGAAGAAGCTCGAGGTGATGGAGGAGCAGAAGGGCCTGTTCCTCGACGGCGCCGAGGCCCGCGGCAAGGACCGGGCGAAGGCCAACGAGCTGTGGGAGTACATCGAGCCGTTCGCCGGCTACGGCTTCAACAAGAGCCACAGCGTGGCCTACGCCATGCTGGCCTACAAGACGGCGTGGCTCAAGGCGCACCATCCGGTCGCCTTCATGGCGGCGATGCTCAATTCCGAGCTGTCCTCGTCCGACGCGGTCTCGAAGTACATCCGCGAGTGCCAGGTGATGGGGATCGACGTCCTGCCGCCGGACATCAACGAGAGCGGCTGGTCGTTCACCGTCGTCGGCGGCACCGTGCGCTTCGGCCTGGGAGCCGTCAAGGGCGTGGGGGAGGGCGCTGTCGAGGCGGTCATCGCGGCCAGGAACGGCGTGGGGACGTTCGAGAGCCTGGCCCACTTCGCCTCCGAGGTCGACCTCAAGCAGCTCAACCACAAGGTCTTCGAGAGCCTGATCAAGGCCGGTTGCTTCGACAGCCTCGGCATCCACCGGGCGTCTCTGTACGAGGCGCTGGACGCGGTGGTCGGCTGGGCGGCACAGCAACAGAAGGACGCGGAGGCGGGGCAGGCGAGCCTGTTCGGCGGCACCCCTTCGCTCGAGCCGTCGCCTGACTTGGCGACCCCCGCGTGGCCGGACCGGGAGCGCCTGAGCTACGAGAAGGAGGCCCTCGGCTTCTACCTCACCGGCAACCCGCTCTCCGAGCACGAGGCGGAGCTCGCCCGCCACATCACCCACACCATCGACGAGGTGCTCGCGGACGGTGAGGAGGGCGAGGAGGCGGGCGGCGAGGTGACCGGGCCGGTGACCCTGGGCGGCCTGGTGACGCGGGTACGGCAGGCGAAGATCAAGAGCGGCATCAACGAGGGTCGCCTGATGGGCCGGTTCGTGCTCGAGGACCTCCACGGCCGCATCCCGGTCACCCTGTTCGCCAACCAGTTCGAGCAGTTCGGCCACCTGCTGGAGGACGAGGCGGTGGTGATCGTCAAGGGCGAGGTGCGCGACCGGGGGAGCGAGAAGGAGCTGACGGTCGAAGACATGACCTCGCTCGAGCGGGCGGCGGGCAAGCTCCTGTCCGGCGTCGAGCTCACCCTGGCCCAGGACGCGGACGAGTCGCTCCTGCGCCGGCTGCGAGAAATCCTGCTCGACCACCACGGCAAGATCCCGGTGACCCTGGAGCTCCGCCTCGGCCCGCGCAAGGTGCGGATCAACCCCGGGGAGGCCTACACGGTGCGGCCCAACGACCGCCTGAAGGCCCAGGTGGAAGAGGTCCTGGGCCAGGGAAGCGTCCGCGAGCGCTACAGCGGCTCGAGCGCCTGACCCGCAAGGCCTCTCTGGCGGCGGCCGGAGGAGCGCCGCATGAGAGGTCAGAGGAAGGACGGTGCGCGCCTCAGCGCGCCGTCAGCACGTGCACGACCGGGAGCACGCAGTCCCGGATCGGCCCGGTGGGTTCGGTGTACTGGAGGACATAGCTGGTCGCCGGCGGGGTGATGACGCCCGAGACCCCCATGGTGTGGGTGTCCCAGAGCTGGTTCATCGGCTCGCCGTCGGTGCCGTTCAGGTCGGAGTCCTCACTGCCGATGGTGGCACAGCCGTTGCCGCGGATCTGCACCAGTGTCCCCAGTGAGTTGCCCAGGAACGTCCGCTCGTCGGTCATGGAGCTGATGTTCGGCATCCCGCCGCCCACCTGGCCGTCGGACCCGATCCGGGTGTGCTTGACCGAGTCCACCATGATCGGCTGGGTGAGGAAGTGGGTGAAGGTGATCGTGCCGAAGAACTGCGTGGTCTGCGGGTGGTGGATCTGCACCCAGGTGCCGCGCGGGATGCTCTTGTCGGTGTAGATCACCACCAGGCTCGCGCCCTGGGACAGCGGGAAGACCGTGTTGTACGGCACCCACGGATCCTGGCCGGTGGTCAAGCCGCTGGCGAGACCGGTCACCGAGTAGTCGCCGTTGATCCCCGGGGTGATGTAGGGGAAGACCCAGGTACGGTAAGTCACGTGGGTGGCGCCCGGACCCCAGCAGGAGAATGGTGTGGCGTTGACGATCGAGCCGGTCCGGCGGAAGCCGTTGAAGTAGATCGTCGGGTTCGCCGGGATCGGCCCGGTGTAGATCGTCGACCAGTAGAGGAAGGCGCTGATCTTGCGCGCCGTCGCCGGCACGCCGCGAAGCCGGATCGTGCCGTAGCCGGCGTTTCTGGTTCCCGTTCCGGCGGCCATGTGGTCGAACCCGCCGGGGCAGCCATTCCCGGCGCAATCCGGAATCCAGGCGTACTTCTCGAAGATGGTGTCGTCCTTGACATAGCTGTCGGCGAGCTCCCCGATCCCCTTCTCGTCGATCGGGTTGAGCTCGACAAGGCCGTCCAGGGACTCGTCGGCCGGGTAGACCTCGGCCTCGACCGCCGTGAGCGCCTTGTCGGCCGTGGCGCCCAGCGGCACCTCCGACGGTTCTGCGAAGTCCACAGCCCAGGCACTGGCCACGACCAACAAGCAGAAGGCCAGACAGAGGGCGAACGTCATGCGGTTCCTCGTCATGAGGAAACCTCCTATGCGGGGATGGTTCGTCCACCTCCATCCCGCCCCGACGGCCTGCCGCGACCGTCTGACGGACAGCGGCGGACCCAGACATCCTCCCCTCGGGTAGGTCTGGAGGGACAGGATATGGAGAAATTGCGAAAACGTCAGTCAATGGGTTGACGCGCGCGTGTCTCTCAGGTGGGACCAGGGCTCGACGACGTCAGGCCTTGTGCGACGACGGCTGGCGTTTTCGTCCTGTTGGATAGAGGGAAGTGGAGCGACCACCAGAGCAGGGAGGCCGAGATGGACGACAGAGAGGGGACAGGCGGGAGTACCGAGGTTCCCGCCGATCGCATGCGACATCCCTTCGAAGGCAAGAGACCGTGCCCGTTGGCCGGTGCGTTCGACTTCGCCGAAACGACGAGCTCGGTGCATTCTCTGCAAAACGGCCCGGGACATGGGGCGCTGGACGCGCTCTTCAATGCGGAAGTGGTTGACGACATGGGCTTTGTCCTTCTTGCGGCCCGAAGGAATCCGTCCTACAGTGCGCGCGTGCATGAGGAGGAACGATCTCGCACGCGATTCGCGCAGGGCGAAGAGGCGGACAACGGCCGGACCGCCAGTGCCCGCGCGCTCAGCTTCCTGCGGGAGATGCAGGGCTACACCCAGAAGATGCTGGCGGAAGCGTCCGGCATCCACAACGCGACGATCTCGGCCTACGAGCGAGGCAGGCGCACGATCGGTGAACGCAATCTCCGGAACATGCTAGAAGCCCTCGGGCTCCCGGTGCGTGCGTGGGACGCGACGGTGCGGCACATCGAGTGGCTGGACTGGATGGCGAGGCGACGAAAGGAGGCGAGAGACGAGGCGTCCCCCTCGGAGGGTTTCGAGCTCGCCCTGGCCATGGGAACGGCGGATGGCTCCGATCTGCGGCGGGAGATCGAACACGTGGCGGAGGCGGCCGGCCGCGAACGGGAGCAGACGGTGACGAGGGTGCTGGAGTTGCTCCTCCGGGCTCAGCGGTGAAGCGCCCGGAGGCGGGAAGAGAGGGGGATGTCACGTTCCCATCTCAGCCATTCTCGGGGCCACCGGGTCTAGTAGAAACATGAGAAAGATCGAGGGCGCTGGACAGTTGCCGCCCTTGCGGCCTGCTCCGGCCTGGCCGCTCCCGTCTTCGTCCGTCGAGGGACTTGCATGTCACGAAAATGTTCCTGCAAGACACTACCAAAGAGAAAGCACACGAGATGCCGAGGGAGGGTTGCTCTTGCCACAGACTCCCGAGGGCCTTGCTCTATGCTCTTTTGTATGGTAGACAAGGCGACGATGAGGAGTTACGGCATATCTAACGCGTCGTCGGCGCGGCTGGAGCCAGCGCGGCAGGCGGAGGGAGGGCGACGCGCCTCGCGAACTGAACCGAAGGAGACGAGATGATAGAACGCCAGCGATCGCGATGGGGGAGTGGTTTGACCTGGGCTCTGGCCGCCGGCTGCCTGCTGCTCCTGCCCACGGGCCTCCTCGCGCAGCAGCCGGTCGGCATGTCGGCCAGCCTCGTCCCGGACCTGGTGACCGTGCGGGTGACGTTGCCGAGTGGCAAGACCTTCCAGGCCACCGCCTGGGAGGGCGACGCGCTGACCTTCCGCTCCGAAACCCTCGGGCTCAACCTCGCCCTCGTGTCGCGGGTCGAGGACGGAGTGCTCGGGGACGTGACGATCGATCTCTACCGGCTGCAGGACGACGGCCCCGTGACCAGGATCATCGGCAAGGCCGAGCGGATCGACGCACGCCGTGGCCTGCGCTCCGTGGCGACCAGCCAACTGGACGTGGAGGTCGTCGAGATCCGTCAGGCGACGGTCCAGGAGCTCAAGGGGTACCTCGATCGGAACACGACGCGCATCGATCCAGCTGAGGGGCTCGTTTTCCGGGAGTCCGGCTGCTGCGTGTCCTGTGACGGCGACCAGGCTTGCGGATGCCGCGTTCTCTCCGTTTGCGGCGGGTGCTGCGGCGGGTGCTGTGGTCCGCTCGCAAAGTGACGCGCCGAGGTCTCGGTCGCCACCGTCGATGCAGTCCGCTAAGCTAAGACACTGAAACGACAAGAAAGAGAGTTCAACGATGAAGCTCGCCTCTTTCGCTCTGCTGCTGATCCTCCTTGCCGTTCCCGCTCTCGCACAACCCGCGGTGTCTGGAGCCACCGACCACGTAAGCGTCTTTGCTGAGCGTGGAGACCACGCCACGATCAAGCTCTCGCCAAAAACGAGGAGTAGCGTCCGGCTCTCTGGCACGCTCCTCGATGACTCGGACCAGCCGGTCGAGGGGGCCGAGATCCGCATCGTCCGGTTCGAGATTGCCGGACCGGAGAAGGGACCGGCCAAGCTCGTACCCCTCGATCAGCTCAACTCCGAGATCGCACCGTACGTCATCAGGCAGACCATCCCGCTCGTCACGGGGGCGGATGGTACGTTCAGCCTCGACCAGAGCCTCCCACCGGGGAGGTACTCCTTGCAGGTCGATTGGAAGGACGTTCCAGAGACCACGCCGTTTGTCCGCTGGGATGTTCGCTGGACCAATGAAGGGCATGGAAGGATGTCGAAGCGCTAGAGTTCCCCAGGGATAGAGGCGACCCGGTTAGCTGGGAACCAATCCTAATGACGACAATCTCCCCCAAGGACGCCGACGACGCCGACGACGCCGATCGTAGCTTCCGGAAAACCGAGGTGGTTACCGGAGCAGTGGCCAAGATTCTGATCCCATTGTTGATCGCCTTGGTCGGTTGGTGGTACTCGTCCGCTATCAAGCAGCAGGAGATCGGTGCCACATTCGTGCAGCTCTCGATTGACATCCTTGAGGAGCCTCCCGACGATCGCCCTCCCGGGTTGACCGAGTGGGCGATGGACGTCGTGGACGAGTACTCCGGAGTCAGGCTCGGTCCGCAAGCGCGCGAGGAGCTCAAGCAGCGGCCGCTTCGGTTCGGGTTGGAGTTGGCCCCGGAGGAGCAGCACGTCATCTCCGTGACGCCGACGGAGGAGGGTTCTTTCTCTCTCAAGGATCTCGGCAGCGCAGTGATTCAGGTGGAACGAGTGGACGCCAGCGGTGTGGCTGGACTGAGGATCGAGACCTCATCGGGCACGACAATCGAGAGCGACCGAGCGCAGGTGGGGGATCTCTTTCCCTTGAAGTGGCCGAATGGCGGCGAGGCCATCGTAAAGCTCAAAGAAATCAAGCAGCAGACGGACGAGGCGATCTTCTCGATCAGTGTTCGGCGGTGATCCAGCTCTCGGCTCTCGAAACGAGGGACAGATCCGATCCGAGGGTGCGCGCCGACCCCAGGTCATCAGCTAGCTGTACTCGTCCCCGCACCCCTGGTGCAGGCTGTTGGCTCGTTGAACACCTTATGCCAGCCTTGGCGCCTGTGGCCGTGAAGCCCCCTCCCACGAAGCGCTGAATCGCCCTGGAGTGTGAGCGAGGGACCGCGGCGCCGGCAGACCTTCCGTCGTCGCGCAACCGTGCTGGTGCACGATGAAGGTGCAAGCGGCCCGGGCCGGCATGCGTCGGCCGACGGGAGCCGCTGTGGAAGGAGCCTTCCATGGTGCACCGTGTTCGACCACGTCCGGCGTCCGTTCTCCTGGCGCCGATCCTGGGTTGCGTGCTGGTTCTGGCGCTGGCGCAGCGGCGGGGCGTCCGGCGCCCTCGATGGTGCTGCCGCGCCATGGCCCATTTGTACGGTCCGTAGTCTATAATAGACCGTCCGTAGGCCATTTGTACATTCCGTAGAGCCGTGCAACGGGCTCCCGTGACCAAGTCGCGATCGATCAGCGTGCTCATTGGCCCGTTCCAGCGCCCTGATCGGGCCCTTTTGGGCGGTCAATTCGCGTACCTCCAGTCGTCGAATCGCCGTCCTGCATCACCCGGATTGCACCCATCCTCCGTCGGGAATCCGCGTCCGCGGACGGGCCCCATCGGTGCCCCACTCTGCTCAGGATTGCCCCCGGCAGAAGGGGTTCACCCTCACTTGAGTGATTTCTACGCTCGAGGAAGTGATCGCACGACCCGCGCGGCGCGGTTCCAGGCCGATCGAAGGAACCGCTGCGCGCCCGGTGAACCTCGAGAAGGGAGCAGGGCCTTGGACGAGACCTTCGACGCTGGACCAACGGTGGGCCGCTCCCCCGGTACAATCTCCTGGATGGAGGTGATCACCACCCACCTGGGCGCGGACTTCGATGCCTACGCCTCCGTGCTCATGGCGCGGCGGCTCCACCCGGGGGCGAAGGTCTTCTTCCCCGGGTCGAAGGAGGAGTCGGTGCGGCGGTTCGAGGAGGGGCCGCTGGGGCAGGAGCTCGGTACGGTGGAGCTCAAGCACAAGGAGGTCGATCCGCGGGAGGTGGAGCGGATCGTCCTGTGCGACGTGGTGCAGCGGGACCGGATCGGGATCGTCGCCGACTGGCTGCGGGCGAACCCTTCGATCGAGGTCTGGGCCTACGATCACCACGAGCCGGACGAGGAGACGATCGACACCGATGGTGGGTTGGTCGATCCCGGCGCCGGGTCGACCTGCACCCTGCTGACCGAGCTGTTGACCGGGGCGGAGGAGCCGCTCAGCGCCCATGAGGCGACCTTGCTGCTCCTGGGGATCTACGAGGACACGGGCTCGCTCGCGTACGCCGGCACCGGGCCGCGGGACCTGCGCGCCGCGGCGCGCCTGATCGAGCGCGGCGCCGACCTGACCGCGGTCCGTCACTACGCGCTCCAGCGGCTCGATCCCAGCCGGTTCGACATCCTCCACCGCATGACCGAGGCGCTCGAGGTCCACCGGGTGCGCGGTCATCGCCTGGGGACCCTGGCGCTCGAGCTGGGCGACTACGTGGACGAGCTGGCGCCGCTGGTCAACCGGACGCTCGAGATCTTTGAGCTGCCGCTCCTCTTCGCGCTGTTCGGAGAGGGGGACCGGGTGACCCTGATCGCCCGGGGCGACCAGCCGGGCATCGACCTGGGGGACCTGGTGGAGCGGTTCGCCGCCGGGGGCGGCCATGCCACCGCCGCCTCGGCGCGTCTCAAGGGGGTCACGCCGCTCGAAGCCCGCGAGCGGTTGCTCTACTTCCTGGAGGCGGAGCTGCCACCGGCCGCCCGCGCGTCCGACCTGATGGTGACCTCGTACTTCACGCTCTCCCTGGACCGGACCGTCGCCGAGGCGAAGGAGGCCCTGATCGAGCGGCGGGTCAACGCGGCTCCGGTGGTCGACGGGGACGGCCGGGTGGCGGGCATCGTCACCCGCCAGACTCTGGACGGCGCGCTCCAGCACGGGCTGGGGGATCGCCCCGTCGAGTCCGTAGCCCAGAGGGACATGGAGTGGGTCGCCGCGGACGCGCCGGCGGACGAGGTGGGGGAGGCGATGCTCCGGCGCCATCCGCGGCTGGTTCTGGTGGGCGACCCGGCGAGCGGCCGGCCGCGAGGCCTGGTGACCCGGATGCAGGTGCTCCGCCATCTTCACGGGCGGCTGCGCGAGGCAGGGACGGGGGTGGAGCGCCGCCTGGCCCATCTCCCCGAAGAACGGGCACCGATGGGCGGGATGCTCCGCGAGCGGCTGGCGCCTCCGGTGCTCGAGCAGGTCGAGCGGATCGCCGCGGTGTCGCGGCGGTACCAGATTCCGGTCTACCTGGTTGGCGGCATCGTGCGCGACCTGCTCCTGGGGCGGGAGAACCGGGATCTGGACCTGGTGGTGGAGGGGGACGGGCCGCACTTCGCCCGGCTCCTCGCGGACGAGATCGGTGGCCGGGTTCGCACCCACGATGCGTTCATGACCGCCGTCGTGGTCGACCCGAGGGAGCTCCACATCGACGTCGCGACCGCCAGAAGTGAGTTCTACCGGGCCCCCGCCGCCCTGCCCGAGGTGCAGACCTCGCCGCTCCGCCAGGACCTCTACCGGCGGGACTTCACGATCAACGCCCTGGCGGTCCGCCTGGGGCCGGACGCCGGGCCGGAGCTGATCGACTACTTCGGCGGCCGGCGGGACCTGGAGAACCGTCTGTTGCGGGTGCTCCACAGCCTCTCGTTCATCGATGACCCCACGCGGGTGCTGCGCGCGGTCCGCCTGGGGCTCCGCCTCGGCTTCGAGATCTCGCCGGAGACGATGCACCTGGTGGAGGTCGCCCTCGCCGAAGGCGTCTTCGCCAAGCTGTCCGGCTCGCGCTTGCGCGACGAGCTGGTTTTGCTGCTCGACGATCCGGCGCTTGCGGTGCGCGGGCTCGAGCGGTTGGCGGGACTGGGGGTGCTGCAGGCGGCGCTCCATCCGGCGCTCACTCTGGCCGAGCCCGACCGGGAGCGCCTGCAGCGCGCGGTAGCGGCCTGGGACTGGTATACCGTGCAGGATCTGGACGAGCCGCCGGCCCGGCTCTGGCGCCTGGTGCTGCTGGCCCTGGTCGACGGCGACGCTCCGGGCGGGCTGTCGTCGGACGAGGTCGCGACGCTCGCCGACGCCTTGATGCTGGCGGGAACCGACCGGCGCGTCCTGGTGGGCGCGCGTGAACGGCTGGCCCGCGCCCGTTGCGCGCTGGAGGCTCCCGGCGTCCGGCCGTACGGGGTGTCGCGGGCGCTGCAGGATCTTTCCGGCGAGGAGCTCTTGGCGCTGGTCGCCTCCGACCAGGAGGCGGTCCGGACCTGGAGCCGCCGCGATCTGACCGAGTTCCGGCGGCTGGAGCTGACGGTTCGGGGCGCCGACCTGGTGGCGCGCGGTGTCCCGGCCGGGCCGCACATCGGGATTGCGCTGGAGGCGGTCCGCGCGGCGCGCCTGGACGGTACGATCGGCCCCGACGACGAGCTGGTCCACGCCCTCGCATACCTGGACGAGCACCCGCCGGAGGACCGGGAGGCGGCGGTGGCCGGGGACCCCAAGGAGGCCTCTTCATGACCCATCGGATCGAGCCACCGAGAGCGCGCAGAATTCGCCTTCGGCGCATCGTCCTGGCCGGGTTGGGGGTCCTCGCCGCTGTGGCTGGTCCGGCGACCCAGGGGGCGGACGCCCCGGCACCTGCCGCCGTCACCGCGCCGAGTCTGGACGCCCCGGCTCTCGTGTCGCCCCTGACCGATGATCCTCGCTCGACCATCCTGCTGCGCTACGACTGCCAGAGCGACGCCGGAGGGCGGGAGGTGACGCTCTTCGCCGACGGCACCGTGCGGCTGCGCAAGGTCACCCCGGACGCCGAGAGCGACCGCACCGAGGGCATCTCGACGGAGGAGGCCGGCACCGGCAAGGAGGTGATGCGCCTCTACGAGCTCGACCCGGACAGTCTCCAGGCCTACCGGAACCGGCTCGCCGACGAGGACCTTTCCGAGGTGGAGGTGGAGAGCGACCCGGTGGAGGGGGAGTGGGTGGAGTCGTGTGCCCTCGACCTCTTGGAGAACCCGCCGACCCCCGGACATACCCGTCCGGCCGAGGAGCCGCCGCCGGAGGCGCTCCATTACCGCTTCTCCGGGTCCTCGGCCCTGCCGCTCGCCCTGTCGCGCGTAATCCACATCGCGAAGGACCTGATCGCCGACGTGGAGAAGGCTCCCGGCCAGGGGGGGCTGCCCCAGGACTATCAGCCGCGGCCCGGAGACGTGCTCGAACGCTCGGACGGTGTGCTCTTCAAGATCGTCGATTTTACCGTCGACGAGAAGGGGCTGGAGCTGTCGGGGGTCGAGGACCCGCTGGTGATCTACATCGCTCCGAACGACCTCCGCAAGGAGTTCGTGCGGGTGGTCTCGCGAGCGGACGGGGAGAGCCCGCCGCAATGAAGCGAGGCAACCGGGTACGGATGACCGGGGGCCTCCACCGCGGGCGATTTCTGGCGGTCCCTCCCGGCGCCCGGCCGACCGAGGGGAGGGTGCGCGAAGCCCTGTTTTCGATCTGGCAGGAGCCGCTGGCGGCGGGCGCCCGGGTGCTGGACCTCTTCGCCGGCAGCGGTGTGGTCGGTCTGGAGGCCGCCGGGCGCGGGGCGCTGGCGGTGGTCTGCGTGGAGGGTGGGCGGCGCGCGTTCTCCATGCTTCAGAGCAATCGCGACCGTCTGGGGGAGGCGCTGGTCGAGATCCGGCGTTTCGAGCTGCCGGGCGGGCTCGCCGATCTGGTTGCCCGGGAGGAGGGCCCGTTCGACCTCGTGTTCGCGGATCCGCCCTACCGCTTTTCCGCCTACCGCCAGCTGCTCGCCGGGGTCGAGCCCCTCCTCGCCGATCACGGCGAGGTCGCGGTCGAGCACTCGGCACGGGTGCCGATGCCGGAAGAGGTCGGTGGGCTGTTGCGGGTCGACCAGCGCCGCTACGGGGAGAGCGCGCTCTCGTTCTACCGCCGCGGCCCGGACTGAGCACCAGAGGGCGGGGGAGTGGCCCCGGACTCCGCCGGCAGAGGGGTGCCGGTGAGCGCCGCGAGCGCGGCGGCGGCGCGCGGATCGTCCGGCGCGATCACCAGGCAGTGCCGGAGGGCGGCGACGGCGTCCTGGGTGCGGTCGGCGCGGGCCAGGGCCCGGCCCAGATGGAGCCAGGCGGGCGCCATGTTGGGGCGGAGCTCGGTGGCTCGCTGCAGGAAGGGCACCGCCTCCGCCGCATGGCCCTGGCCCAGGACGATCCGGCCCAGGTTGAACCACAGCTCTGGCCGTTCGGAGCCAGCCTTCGCCAGCGGCCGGAGCTCCGCCACTCCCGCCGCGGCGTCTCCCGCGCTGGCGAGCGCCAGGCCTAGCCACTCGTGGGCCAGGGCACGCTGCTCTTCGCGCGGCGGATTTTCCCCGCCGCTTCGGGCGAGCAGGCCTCGGAGGGTCGCCTCGGCGTCCTGCCAGCGGTGTAGGGCGAGCTGGCCCCTGGCAAGCTCGAACCAGGGTTCGATCAGGTCCTTGCCGCCGCCGGGCGTCTTGGTCAGGGAGACGGCCAGGTGATCGACCGCGGAGGCGCTGGCATTGCCGCTTCGGAGGGCGGCGACCGCCCGGTAGACCTCGCCGAGAGCCCCTTGCGGTGCACGGTCCGGGTCGGCGAGGTCGACCCCGATCAGGACCGGTGTGGTCTCCTGCTTGGGGGCCACGAGGGTGGCCGGATCGAGCGGTACCCGGCGGATCCGGTGGTCGGTCATCACCACGTGGACCACGTCGTCGGGCCGCCGGGACTGCATGTGGCAGGTGACGCAGTCGCCGGGATCGACGGTGCGCAGGGCCTCGGGCAGGCTTGCCGTCATCTCCTGGAGCGAGCAGGCGTCCGGCTGATGGCAGGTCAGGCAGGCAGCCCGGTAGTGGGCCGCGCGCTCGGCCGGCGGCACCTTCTTGTGGGGATCGTGGCAGGTCAGGCAGGAGAGGGCCCCCGCGGACGCGCGGAAGCAGGTGCTCTGCTCCAGGCGGTAGGGGTGGTGATTGATCTCGAAGCGCTCCGACCGGTCCTGTCCTTGGACGACCGGATCGATTCGCACGCGGTAGGTGGCCAGGTCCTGGCCGGGGCGGAAGGAGTCGTCGCCCGAATCGAACCGCCGGACGCCCGGCATGGAGACCGACGGCAGCATGTGGCACTCGTCGCAGACGTCGTTGCGCCGGGCGGTTTCGAGGCGCGCGGGGTTGACGATGGCGGCGCGCAGGGCCGCCGGCTCCGCCGTCCCGCCGAGGGCCAGGCGGGCGTGCTCGGCGCCGGGACCGTGGCAACGTTGGCAGCCGAGACCCTCCGGAAGGTCCTTCGGGAAGGTCTGCATGGAACCGTAGAGGTCGCTCCCGGCCGGTACGTCCGGATACGCGTTGTGACAGAACATGCACTCGCGGCGGATCCGGCGGGTCACCCCGTCATGGTCCGGGCGATCGAACCCGGGTGCCATACCCCAGCGCTTCTCCTGGGTGTACCACGCGATCGGCAACTGGTAGAGCTCGCCGAGGGGCGTCCGGTACAGGTAGACCCGCGCGTGGTTGCCCGAGCCCATGATCCAGTCGACCGACTGCTCGAAGAGGTCGGTCTTCTTGCCGGCGGCGTCCACGGTCCAGCGGCGGAACAGGAGGTCGTCGCCGCTGCGGACCATCTCGTAGTGACGGCCGGAGGCTTCGTGGACCCAGGGGCCTGCTCCGAAGTCCTCGATGAACCGGTCGGCACGCGGCCGGTAGAACGCCCGGGACATGGCGACGGATTGGTAGGAGTCGGCGATCTCGGCGTGGCAGAGCGAGCACGCCGCGTCGTCGACGTACCCTGGGGCGGCGCCGCCGGTCGTCGTGTAGCCGAGGTTCGCCAGGGAATCGTCCTCCTCCGGAGCGGTGCCGGCGAAGGCTGTCCAGGCGAGGAGCGCCGAAACGGCGATCACCGCCAGCAAGGTGGTGGTGCGGAGGAGCGGAGAGTAAGGGGTTCGGGGCATCGACGCGCGCGAGTCTACCCCGCGGCGCCGTCCGACTCCGGAGCCGAACGGCGGCGGGTCTCGAGGAAGTACGCCAGCTCCTCGAGGTGGATGCGCAGGTCGACGTCCTTGAGCTGGACTCCGGGAGCCGGGCGGATGCGGCTGGGGGAGAAGTTGATGACGCCCCGGATTCCGGCCGCCGCGAGCTCGTCGTGGGCCTCCTGGGCGACGTCCGCGGGCACCGCCAGGACGCCGATCTCCGCTCCCGACTCGCGCACCACGTCGGCCACCTCGCGGGTGTGGCGGATGGTGAAGTCACCCACCCGAAGGCCGACCTTGCCCGGATCCCGGTCGACGCCGGCGACCACCAGGAAGGCGCCGGAGTTGAAGCCGAAGTACCGGGCCAGGGCGCTCCCCAGGTTGCCCATGCCGACGATGATCATCCGGTGGAGCCGGTCGAGCCCCAGGAGCGACGACAGGTGCTGGCGCAGGTGGCTGGTCTCGTAGCCGACGCCACGGATGCCGAATTCGCCGAGCTGGGCCAGGTCCTTGCGGATCTGCGGCGCCGAGAGGTGGAACCGCCGCGCCAGCTCCTGGGACGAGATGCGCTGGACCCCTTCGTCCTCGAGGGTCTTGAGGCAGCGCAGGTAGAAGGAGATCCTGTGGAGTGACAGGGGAGAGACGCTCGGCGGCCGGTCGGGTTTCCCCGCCGGCTCACCGGGCGTCCGCTTGCGCCCCCTTGCCACGATTCCCCCGGGGCTCTTCCGTCCGTGGTGGTTAGAGGATCAACGCCGGGAAGATCCCGAGCGCCAGCGTCCCGAGGGCGGCGAGCACGACCGCGGTCTTGCCCCAGCCGTCGATCACCAGCTCGGACGGTTCCCGCACCTCCGCCTTCATGTAGAGCATGTAGACCACCCGCAGGTAGTAGAAGACGCCCACTACGGAGGTCAGGACGCCGAGCAGGGCGAGCCAGGTCTGGCCGTGGGTCACGGCATGGAGGAAGACCAGGTACTTGCCCAGGAAGCCGAGGGTCGGCGGGATGCCGCCGAGCGACAGCATGCAGATGGTCAGGCAGAAGCCGAGCAGCGGGTAGCGGAATCCCCAGCCCGAAAGCTCGGAGATCAGGTGCTGCTCGCCGGGCCGGGCGTAGAGCATGGCGATGACGGCGAAGGCGCCGGCGTTCATCAGCGCGTAGGCGGCCAGGTAGACCAGCACCGGGCGCCAGCTCCCGCCGTCTGCGGCGGACGACAGGTCGAGGCCGGCCAGCGGGATCAGCAGGTATCCCATGTGCCCGACGCCGGAGTAGGCCAGCATGCGCTTGATGTCCTTCTGCACCAGGGCGAGGAAGTTGCCGACGACCATCGACAGGGCGGCGAGGGTCGCGATGATCACCGACCAGTTGACACCGAGCTCGCCGGGGAAGACGGTCGACAAGACCCGGATCAGGACGAAGGCGCTCGCCGCCTTCGGCGCCACCGACAGGAAGGCGACGTACGGTGACGGCGCCCCCTGGTAGGTGTCGGGCGCCCAGGCGTGGAAGGGTGCGATCGACATCTTGAAGCCGAAGCCCGCGATCAGCAGGATCACCCCGAAGGCTCCGACCACCGGCGAGGCCACGCCGCCGGCGAACACCTCGCCGATCCGCGGCAGGAAGGTGCTGCCCGTGGTGCCGAAGAGGAGCGCGATGCCGTAGAGCACGAACGCGCTGGCGAAGGCGCCCATCAGGAAGTACTTGAGCGCGGCCTCGGAGCCGACCACCACCTTGCGGTTGTAGGCGGCGAGGGCGTAGAGGCAGAGGGAGAGTAGCTCGAGGGAGACGAAGATCGTCAGCAGCTCGACCGAGCGGAGCATCAAGAGCATGCCGGTGGCGCACCACAGGACCAGGGCGTGGTACTCGCCGCCGAGGATCCGCTCGCGGCGGAGGTAGCCCTGGGAGGCGAGCAGCGCCAGCGTCATCGAGGTCAGCACGATCAGGGAGCCGGCGACTGTCAGGCCGGTCGACTCGATCAGGCCGCCGCAGCTGGTGCCGGACGGAAGGTTCCAGACCAGCCAGGCCGCGCCGAGGGCCGCGGCCACCGACAGCCCGGTGAACGCCGGCCGCGTCCGCTGTGCGAACGCCTCGAGCAGCAGGATGAGGCAGCCAGCCCCGGCGAGGAACAGCTCGGGGGCGATGGAGAGGAGGTCAGCGTGGGTCATCGGGTCACCTCCCGGGCGATCTGGACCGGGGCGTCCTGGGTCAGCGAAGCGGCGTCATCAGGGGCCTGCGGCGGTCCGCCCCGGGCGTCGAGGACGGGCTTCGCCATCTCGGACAGGGTCGCGACCGCGGGCGCCGGCTGATCGATCCGTTGCTGGAAGCGGCTCAACGTCTGCTCGAGCGCCGGCCGGCTCGGCTCCAGGAAGGTCGCCGGGGCGACCCCGATCCAGATCATGAAGACGGCCAGCGGCACCAGGCTCACGATCTCGCGGAGCGACAGGTCGCTGATCTCCCGGTTCTCGTCCTTGGTTACCGGCCCCCAGACCGTGCGGGCGATCATCTTGAGGAGGTAGATCGCCGCGAGCACGACGCCGAAGGTGGCGGCGACGGCGGCCCAGCCGAGGGTCTTGTAGGAGCCGACCAGGATCAGGAACTCGCCGACGAAGCCGTTGAGCGCCGGCAGCCCGACCGAGGCCAGGGAGCTGAAGACCAGGAAGAAGGCGAACCAGGGCATCGCCTTGGCGAGGCCGCCGAGGTCGTCGAACCGCTTCGTGTGCCGGCGCTCGTAGACCATCCCGACCAGGAGGAAGAGTGCGCCGGTGGAGAGCCCGTGGTTGACCATCTGCACCAGGGCCCCCTGCCAGGCCACCAGGTCGACCGCCAGGAGGCCCAGCATGACGAAGCCCAGGTGGGCGACCGACGAGTAGGCGACCAGCTTCTTCATGTCCTCCTGCACCCAGGCGACCAGCGCACCGTAGAGCACACCGATCACCGCGAGCGTCACCAGCAGCGGCTGGGCCTTCATCGCGGCGTGGGGGAAGAGGGGCAGGGCGAAGCGCAGGAACCCGTAAGTGCCGAGCTTCAGCAGCACGCCGGCCAGGATCACCGAGCCGCCGGTCGGCGCCTCCACGTGGGCGTCCGGTAGCCAGGTGTGGAGCGGCACCATCGGCACCTTGATGGCGAAGGCGAGCGCGAACGCGGCGAACAGCCAGACCTGGAGTGGCACCGGCAGGTCCAGGCGCAGCAGGTCGGTGTAGGCGAAGCTCCACGTGCCGGCGACCTTGTAGTAGGTCCAGGCGAGGGTCAGCATGGCGACCAGCATCAGCAGGCTGCCGACCATGGTGTAGAGGAAGAACTTCACCGCCGCGTAGATCCGGCGCTCGCCGCCCCAGATGCCGATGATCATGTACATCGGCACCAGGGACAGCTCGAAGAAGACGTAGAACAGGAACAGGTCGAAGGCCAGGAAGCTGCCGAGGACGCCGGTGGTCAGGACCAGCAGCGAGATGGCGTAGGCGCGCCAGTTGGCGGTGATGCCCTTCCAGGTCCCCAGGACCACCACCGGCAGCAGCAGGGCGGTCAGCAGCACCAGCGGCATGGAGATGCCGTCCGCCACCAGGCGGTAGGCGATGCCGTAGTCCGCCAGCCAGCGGAACACCGGGTCCGCGGTGGTGGTGAAGTGTCCGCCGACGTAGTTCGTGAAGGCGTACTCGACGGCGAACGCCAGCTCGATCACCGCGACGGCCATGGTGTAGAGCTTGACGGGCTTCTCCGCGTCCCGCCGGACGAAGAAGAGAGGCAGCGCGGCCAGGGTCGGGAACAGGACCAGCCGCGTCAGCGAGTTGCCGATCAGGATCTCGAGGAAGGTTTCCATTACAGGAGCACCCAGGTCAGGAGGACGATGATTCCGAGGAAGAAGTAGAGCGCGTAGTTGCGGACGTTGCCGGTGGTCGTCAACCGCCCGAGGTCACCGGTGAGCTCCGCTAGGTAGGCGCTGAGGTGGATCGAGCCGTCGATGGCCTTGCCATCCACCCCCTTCCAGAAGACCCGCGAGACGAAGCGCAGCGGGCGAACGATCACGGAGTCGTAGATCTCGTCCACGTAGTACTTGTTGACGAGCAGCTTGTGGACGGCGGGGAAGCGCCGGGCCATCTCCTCGCCCTTGGCGAGACCCTTGGAGCCGCCGTAGAAGCGGAACGCGATCCAGATCCCGGCGAGCCCCACGGCGACCGAAAGGGCCATGAACGCGATCTCGGTGCCCATGGAGACCTCGTGGGCGGCGACCGCGTGAACCTCGGCGTAGGACGGCTCCAGGAAGTGGTGGATCCAGTTGACGTTGCCCTCCGCGCCGAACAGCTCGCCCAGCGCCGCCGGGATGCCGAGGAAGCCGGCGAAGGCCGCGCCGATCGCAAGGAGCACCAGCGGCACGGTCATCACCGGCGGCGACTCGTGGAGGTGGTGCTCCTGCTCCTCGGTGCCGCGGAACGTGCCGTGGAAGGTCAGGTAGACCGCCCGGAACATGTAGCAGGCGGTCAGCCCGGCGGTGAACAGGCCCACCCCGTAGAGCAGCCAGCGTCCCTGGGTGGAGGCCGCGGCCAGGATCTCGTCCTTGGAGAAGAAGCCGGCGAGCGGCGGGATGCCCGAGATCGCGAGCGTCGCGACCAGGAACGTCCAGTAGGTGACCGGCAGCTTCTTCTTGAGCCCCCCCATCTTGCGCATGTCCTGCTCACCGCCCATGGCGTGGATCACCGAGCCGGAGCCGAGGAAGAGGAGCGCCTTGAAGAAGGCGTGGGTGCCGACGTGGAAGATCGCCGCCGTGTAGGCGCCCAGGCCGGCCGCCAGGAACATGTAGCCGAGCTGGGAGACGGTGGAGTAGGCGAGGACCTTCTTGATGTCGGTCTGGGTCAAGCCGATGGTGGCGGCGAAGATCGCGGTGAGCGCGCCGATTCCCGCAACCAGGAGTGACACCCCCGGGGCGAGCTGGAAGATGGCGTTCGAGCGGGCGACCATGAAGACGCCCGCGGTGACCATCGTGGCGGCGTGGATCAGGGCGGAGACCGGCGTCGGGCCGGCCATGGCGTCCGGCAGCCAGACGAACAGCGGAATCTGGGCGCTCTTGCCGACCGCACCGATGAACAGGCAGAGCGCGATGAAGCTGGCGATCGACAGGCCGAGGTGATAGTCGGCCCCCATCATCGCCGGGTTTGCCTCGATGCGATGGAAGATCGTCTGGTAGTCGAGGGTGTTGAAGACGCCGATCAGGGAGAACAGGCCGACCAGGAAGGCGAAGTCGCCGATCCGGTTGACAATGAACGCTTTCTTGCCGGCGAACGGCGGGAACTCCTGGTCGTAGAAGTAGCCGATCAAGAGGTACGAGCAGAGCCCGACGCCCTCCCAGCCGACGAAGGTGATCAGGTAGTTCGAGCCGAGCACCAAGAGCAGCATCGCCCCCATGAACAGGTTCAGGTAGACGAAGTAGCGTTGGTAGCCCTTCTCGTGGGCCATGTAGCCGACCGAGTAGACGTGGATCAGGAAGCCGACGAAGGTGACGACGAAGGTCATCACGCACGACAGCGGGTCGAGCATGAAGCCCACGTCGATCGAAAGCGGCCCGACCGTCCACGGGTAGAGGGTCTGGACGAAGGCCTCCGGGTACCCCGAGGAGCCGACGTACTGCCAGATCGACCAGCCGGCGACGAGCAGGCTCGCCAGCGGCGCGCCGATGGCGACGGTGGTGGTGGCCTTTTTGCTCACCCGCGGGCCGAGCAGGCCGTTGAGGGCGGCGCCCAGGAAGGGCAGGATCGGTATCAGCCAGATCATTTCCATAGCGTCACCAGCGCATCAGGTTGACCCGGTCGACGTCGATCGTCCGCCGGTGCCGGTAGAGGGCGATGAACAGGGCGAGCCCCACCGCCGCCTCGGCCGCGGCGACCGCGAGCACGAACAGGACGATGACCTGTCCGGTGCGGTCGTCGAGCAGCCGGGAGTAGGAGATGAGGGTCAGGTTGACCGAGTTCAGCATCAGCTCGATCGACAGGAAGATCGTGATGCCGTTGCGCCGGGTCAGGGCGCCCGCGGTACCGATGGCGAACATCGCCGCGGCCAGCATCAGGTACCAGGAGACGGGAACGCTCATCGCGTCACCTCCGATCCGCCTGCGCCGGAGCCGGCGTGGTGCTCGTCGATCGCCGCGGCGACCGACCCTTCGGGCCGCCTGGCCAGCACGTAGGCGGCGATTACCGCCACCAGGAGCAGCAGGCCGATGATCTCGAACGGCAGCAGGAACCGGTCGAAGAGCTCGGTGGCGAAGGCGGTGAGCGAGACGAAGTCCTGCTGCAGCGCACCGACCGCGGTGCCTGCCGCCGAGCGCCAGATGGCGACGCCGCTGGTGGCCAGGAAGGCGAGGGCGCCGGCGATGGCGAACACCCGCTGCAACCGGCCGCCGCCCTCCGAGCGCGCCTCGCGCTGGAGGTTGAGCAGCATGACCACGAACAGGAAGAGGACGACGATCGCGCCGGTGTAGACCAGGACCTGGAGGACGCCGACGAACGGCGCGCCCAGGAGCAGGAAGAGGACACCGGTCGAGAACAGCGTCACGACCAGGCTGAGGGTCGACTTCACCGGGTCCCGGTGGGTGACCACCACCAGGGCGGAGACGACCGCCAGCGCCGAGAAGATCAGGAAGATCGCGAGCTCCATCACAACCACCCCGCGAGGCTCGCCGCAGCGACCCAGATCAAGTTGATGATGGCCAGCGGGAGCAGCCCCTTCCAGCCGATCGCCATGAGCTGGTCATAGCGGAAGCGGGGGAAGCTCCAACGGACCCAGACGAAGAAGAAGAGGAACGCGCCGACCTTGGCCAGCAGCACCGCCGCGCCGATCACCACGCCCAGGATGCCCATCGACGCCAGGTCGACTCCGGGGAGGTGCCAGCCGCCCAGGTAGAGGGTCACCGCCAGGGCCGAGAGCACGGTCATCGCCGCGTACTCGGCCATGAAGAAGCAGGCGAAGCGCATGGCGCTGTACTCGGTGTGGTAGCCGGCGACCAGCTCCGACTCCGCCTCCGGCAGGTCGAAGGGCAGCCGGTTGGTCTCGGCGAAGGCGGCGATCAGGAAGACCACGAAGCCGATGATCTGCGGGATGATGTTCCACACCCCGTCGATCTGGTACTCGACCACCCGGTCCAGGCGGAACGAGCCGACCGGCAGCAGCACCGCGACCACCGAGAGGGTCAGCGCCAGCTCGTAGCTGATCATCTGCGCCGAGGCGCGGATCGAGCCGAGCAGGGAGTACTTGTTGTTCGAGGCGTAGCCGGCGATCACCAGGGAGTAGACCCCCAGGCTGGCCAGCGCCAGGAACAGCAGCACCCCGGTCTCGGCCGGCGCCACCATCATGGGCACCTGGACTCCGGCGATCTCGATGGTCGGCCCCAGGGGGATGACCACGAAGGTCGAGAAGGCCGGGATCAGGGCCAGGACCGGTGCCAGCAGGTAGAGGAGCCGGTCCGATTCGGAGGGCGTGATGTCCTCCTTGAAGATGAACTTTCCGGCGTCGGCCAGTGGCTGGAGAAGGCCGAAGGGCCCCAGCCGGTTCGGTCCGGGCCGGTCCTGCATCATCGCGCCACCCCGGCGCTCCACCCACACCATCACCGGGATGATGGTGAGCAGGACGATCAGGAAGGCGCCGAGCTTGACGAGCATGGCGATTGTCTGCACGCTCACGGACGGCTCCTCATGGGTCTAGGTTGACTCGGTCGCGGGTTCACTGGTCGTCCCCGGTCTCTTCGCCCGTCTCCTCGGCAACGGTGAGCACGTAGCCCTCGGCCGGCAGGTGGTCGAAGCGCAAGTCCGCGAACGGAGCCTGCTCGGCCGCCAGGCGGTCGAACACTTCGGCCGCGGTCTGGGCGCTCCAGGCGTCGTCGAAACGGCGCAGGAGGTCAGCGAAGACCTCCACGCCGGGCCGCGCCTGGCCGGTGGCCGGGAAGGCGCGCTCGAAGCGCTGGAGACGGTTCTGGACGTTGACGAAGGTTCCCTCGGACTCGGCGTGGGTGGCGAGCGGCAGGGCCACGTCGGCCACCGCGGCGAGCGGCGTGTCCGCCCAGCCGAAGACGATCAAGGTCGTCGCCTTGCGCAGCCGTTCGACCGTCGCCGGATCGTGGGCGGCGGCGCCGAAGTCGCTGTCGGCCACCACCAGCACCGAGCACTTGCCGGCGGCGTCCCCTTCCAGCAGGTCGCGGGCGGTGAAGCCGCCCTCGCGCGCAGCCAGGCCGGCGAGCTGTGCGCCCCGGCGGTTGGGGCCGGCTTCGGTGCCGCTGATCGGCCCCGACGGCCGCGGGATCGAGCGCTCGGGGCCCTCGTCGACCCAGACCGCCCGGTGGGGCGAGCCGACCTGGTCGGCTATCCGGCCGAGCACGAATGCCTCTTCGGTCGAGCGGTGGGCCGAGCCGAGGAACGCCAGGGCGCCTCCCGCGCTCCGGGAGGTGAGCGAGCGGTGGACCGCGTCGAGCGCTTCCTTCCAGCTCACGTTGGTCGCTGCCTCGGCCCCCTCCTTGATCAGCCGGGGGCTGGCCAGGCGGGGGAGCTGCTGGTAGCGCTCGTAGCTGCCGCGCCCGTGGTCGCAGATCCAGTGGTCGTTGACCGCTTCGTTGACCCGGGGCTTGTAGCGCCGCACCTGGCCGCGCCGGTGCTCGATGGTGATGTTGCAGCCCACCTCGCAGCCGGTGCACAGCGACGGCTTCTTGTCCAGGTTCCACACCCGCTCGGCGAACCGGAAGCGGGTCGAGGTCAGGGCGCCGACCGGGCAGATGTCGACGACGTTCGCCGACAGCGGGTCGTCCAGCTCCTGGCCCGGGAAGGTGCCGATCTCGGTGCGGGCGCCCCGGTTGAAGAAGCCGAGGGAGCCGGTGCCCGCGATCTCCCGCGTGAAGCGGACACAGCGGGTGCACTGGATGCAGCGGTTCATGTTCAGCAGCACGCTCGGGCCGAGCGGGATCCGCTCGCGCCCCGGGTAGGTGCGCTTCTCCTCGTAACGGAACCGGGAGAAGGCCTGGCCGTGCTTGAAGGCGTAGTCCTGCAGGCCGCACTCGCCCGCCTGGTCGCAGATCGAGCAGTCCAGCGGGTGGTTGATGAGGAGGAACTCCATCATCGCGCGCTGGGCCTCTTCGACCTCGGGCACGTCGGTCCGGATGTCCATGCCGTCCTTCTGGACGGTCACCGAGCAACCGGCCTGGAGCTTCGGATGCCCGTCGATCTGGACGAGGCACATACGGCACTGGCCGACCACCGAAAGCCGCGGGTGATAGCAGTAGTGGGGGATCTGTACCCCCACCTTCTTCGCGGCTTCGATGACGTTGGTACCAGCCTCGACCTCGACGGTGCGGCCGTTGATGGTGACGGTCGGCATCGCTCTGGAGCTTCCCTTTCTCAGGTGGACGGGGAGAAGTAGCGCCGGTGCTCGTAGGGACAGCCACCGTGCTCGATGTGCTTCTCGATCTCGTCGGTGAAGTTGGCCACCAGCGAACGGACCGGGCCGGCGGCGGCATCGCCCAGGGCGCACAGGGAGTTGCCCGCGATCATTTCGCAGATCTCTCCGAGCACCCGGATGTCGGCGGTGCTCCCCCCACCGCTCTCGAGGCGTCTCAAGAGCAGCTCCATCCAGTTGGTGCCTTCACGGCAGGGAGTGCACTGACCGCACGATTCGTGATTGAAGAACTTGGACAGGCGCATGGTCGCCCGCACCAGGCAGACCGACTCGTCCATGACCATGACCGCGGCCGAGCCGAGCATGCTTCCCGCCTTGGCCACCTGGTCGAAGTCGAGGGGCAGGTCGCGGTGCTTCGGCCCGAGGATCGCCGCCGAAGCGCCACCCGGGATGAACGCCTTGAGCTCGGCGCCGCCGAGCATGCCGCCGGCGCTGTCCAGGAGCTCCGAGAACGGCACGCCGATCGGGTGCTCGTAGGTACCGGGACGGGCCACGTGGCCGGAGATGGCGTAGAGCTTGGGTCCGGTGTTGCGCTCGTCGGTGCCGATCCCCTTGAACCACTCCGCGCCCCGCTCGATGATGTGCGGCACGCAGCAGAGGGTCTCCACGTTGTTGATCACGGTCGGCGCGCCGAAGGCCCCGATGACGGCGGGGAAGGGCGGCTTCACCCGCGGCTGCCCGCGCTTGCCCTCGAGCGACTCGAGCAGGCCGGTCTCCTCGCCGCAGATGTAAGCCCCGGCGCCCCGGTGGACGTACATGTCGTGGCGGAAGCCCTTCCCCATGACGCTCGACCCGAGCACGCCGGCGTCGTAGGCGTCGCGGATCGCCGCCTCGAGGACGTCGGCGGCGTATGTGTACTCGCCCCGGATGTAGATGTAGGTGGTCTCCGCGCCGACGGCCCAGCCGGCGATCGCGCAGCCCTCGATGAGCTGGTGCGGGTCCTGCTCCATCAGCAGCCGGTCCTTGAAGGTGCCGGGCTCGGACTCGTCCGCGTTGCAGACGATGTACTTCGGCTTGTCCGACTGCTTCGGGATGAAGCTCCACTTCAGGCCGCACGGAAAGCCCGCGCCGCCGCGGCCGCGCAGCCCCGAGGCCTTGACCGCCTCGATGACCTCGTCAGGCTCCATGGTCAGGGCCTTGGCGAGGCCGGCGTAGCCGCCGCGCTTCTTGTAGCCCGCGACCTCCCGGACCTCCGGGTGGCCGACGTTTCGGGAGAGAACCGGTTCGAAGGTGGCCATCACTCGAGCTCCTTCAGGATCTCCCGCACCCGCTCCGGGGTGAGGTTCTCTTCGTAGCGGTCGTCGAGCATCATCATCGGCGCCGTGTCGCAGGAGCCGAGGCACTCGAAGTGGGTGAACGAGCACCGGCCGTCCGGCGTCACCTCGTCCTCCGCCACGCCGAGCTCGTCCCGCAGCACCTCCATGATCTCTTCGGCGCCGCGGAGCTGGCAGGGGAGGTTGGTGCACACCCGCAGGCGGTGGCGGCCGACCGGCTTCTGGTGGAACAGGTCGTAGAAGCTCACCACCCCGTAGACCTCGGGGGTCGGGATGCCGAGCTCGTTCGAGACCGCGCGGATCGCCTCCTCGGGCAGCCAGCCGCCCCAGACCTCCTGGGCGATGTGGAGCGCCGGAATCAGCGCCGCCTTGGTGCCTTCGGGGTAGCGGCTCTTGATCTCGTCGAGCCGGGCCCGGGCCTCGGGCGGGAAGCTGGGCTCCGCCGCGGTGGCAGCGGAGGCGCCGTCGTCGCGCGGCGTTTCAGGGGTATCGCTCATCGCTCGGCTCCTCCCTGCCGTCCGGCGGCGTGTCGGCCATGCCTGGCGAGGCTGGGGCGTGCGCCGAGGTCGAGGCCGCCCTTGCGCCAGATGTAGACGTAGCCGATGAGGATCAGGGCGATGAACACCAGGATGGCCGCGAACAGCGGCCAGCCGCCGGCGCGCATCACCAGGGCCCACGGGTAGAGGAACGCCGCTTCCAGATCGAAGACGATGAAGTCGATGGCGATGAGGAAGAAGAGGATGGAGATCCGCTTGTGCGACTGATCGAGCAGCGGCATCCCGGACTCGTACGGCGTGACTTCGGTCCGACCGGAGAGGATCTTGCTCCGGGCGGCGAGGTATGAGATCCCCAGCATCGCGAGGCCGATCAGGATGGCGATCCCCAGGGCGAGGAGGACCGGAAAGTAGCTCTCGGGCAAGGCTGTTCGTCCCTCCGCGGGCCGCGCTCTAGCGAACGGCCCGGCGTCGTTGGCACGGACGACTCATGACCTGCTTCGGCTCATGCAGTGTCCGGGCGTGTTCGTCTCGGTCGTTCCGGTGCGTCCGCCGGGGCCTGGGCCCAGGGGGCGGACACCGAAACCGCGAGAAGGCCGGACCGTCCCGGGCCCGTACGTGCGAACGCGGCCCGGCTCCCGCTCGTGGGGAAGCCGTAAGGCCGCGGCCCGTCGGACCTGTGAAGGATGTCACAAGGCCCCGGGGCTGACAACCGCCCCTTGGGGGAGGATCGGGAGGTTCGCGGCACGGGGCGGCGGCCGCCGGCGCCACCGGCGACGGCCCGGCAGGATGGTTGGTGCGGAGGAGGAATCCTGCGGTTAGACTTGGCCGCCGTGAACGAGCCGCGCCGTGACGTCGTCGGGGTGATCCCCGCTTACCAGTGCTCCGCCACCGTCGGTGAGGTGGTGGCGGGAACGCGCCGCTACCTCGCCCGGGTGCTGGTGGTCGACGACGGCTCGACCGACCCGAGCGGGGAGGTGGCGCGACGCGCCGGGGCGGAGGTGCTCCGCCACGACCACAACCGGGGCAAGGGGGCGGCGCTCAGGACGGCGTTCACCCACCTGACCGAGGAGCGCGCCGCCGGGAAGGCACCGGAGCTCGCGGCGATCGCCATGCTCGACGGCGACGGCCAGCACGATCCGGACGACCTTCCCGGGCTGCTGGCGGCCTGGGACTCCGGCGCGTGGGATCTGATCGTCGGCGGCCGGCTCAAGGACCGGGCGCTCATCCCGCCGCACCGCTACTGGACCAACACCATCGGCACCAAGCTCCTGTCGATCATCACCGGCGTGGCGCTCGGCGACAGCCAGTCCGGATACCGGCTGGTGGACGTCGGGCTGCTCGAGCGCATGGACCTGCGCTCGCGCGGCTATGCGATCGAGTCCGAGATGCTGATCAAGGCGGCGCGGCGGGCAGCGCGGATCGGCCAGGTCAAGATCAAGACGATCTACCACGACCGCGTGCCGAGCTTCTATCGCCCGCTCCGCGACACCGTCGCCATCACCGCCGCCTCCATCTACCACCGCCTGTTCGACCGCGCCTGAGCGGCCGCCGGGGGCACCACCCGCTCCTGGCTGGCAGCACTCTCGAGGAGGGTATGGAGCGACCTGGCACGGCACTTGTGTGAAATCGAAACCATAAGATTCGCACTTCCTGTTGAACGGGAGGCCAGCGATGATGGAGAAGAGGACGAAGTCTGGAGCCCGGCGAAGGACGGCCCTTGCCCTGACCACAGTACTGGGAGCCCTGTTCCTGGTGGCGGTGGTGGCCTGGGAGGCCGATCGTGGGGACCAAGCGGTGGCGGTGTCGGGCACGGTGCTGGACGAGAGCGGCTCACCTCTCGAAGGCGCGGAGGTGGCCTTGTTCCCAGTGCCGACGGTCGCGCGGCGTATGGCGCTGCTCTTGGAGGGAGCAGAGCCGGTCGCGGTGACCCGGACGGTGACGGACGCCCGGGGGCGGTACCGGCTAGAGGCACCACACGAGGGGTTCTGGTCGGTGCGCGCCGCGGCGCAGGACCGGCTCACCAAGCAGACGTTGCTCGATCCTCTGCTTTCTCCACCTCCTGGGGCTCCGCGACGAGCGCTCGAGCTCGAACCGGTCGCCCTACCGCGCGACGTGGGTCTCCTGGTCACGGTGGTCGACGAGCAGGCGCGGGCGGTGCCGGGGGCGCTGGTGAAGCTTCACGGGAGGGACCTCGGAAAGGGCGAGGATCCGCGGCGGGTGAGGGCTTGGCACGCAGAGCGGCGCATCGCCGTTGCTGACGCCCGAGGGCGGGTTCGGTTCCAGGCGTCCGCATTCGGCGACGGATGGGTCCGCGCTTGGACAGGCACTCGGGCCGGAGGGCGGTCGCTGGACGGGACGGGAGGCAGTGCGTCGCTCCGTCTGGTCCTCGACCGGCAGCCGTACCGCCGGATCCAGGTGGTCGGTCCAGACGGTCAGCCGGTAGAGGGTGCGCTGGTCTGGGCGAGACTCGATCCGATCGGCCGCTCCGGTCGCGATGGCACGATCGTCGTCCAGACACTCGAGAAGTCCAGCGTCACCGTCCGCGCGGCGACAGAGGACGGGCTGACGGCCTCTCTGCGACTGGGGGCGGCTCGCGGGCAAGACGCAGACGCGGCAGCCGAGCCGGTTGCGCTTTTCCTCGAGCGGCCGCCCGTCGTCTCCGGTCGGGTGGTTTCCGAGACCGGCCACTCGCCCTCCCCGGGCCCTCTCGTGGTTCCCGAAGCGTTCGTATGGTCGTCCGGCAATCCGGGCGGGGCGGTCCGGACGGCTCCGGACGGGACCTACCGCCTGAGCCTGTCACCTGGACAGCGAGAGCTTCGGGCGACGGCCTCCGGCATGACCCTCGTCAAGCGGACCCTCGACCATGACAGCGGTGGCGCTCTGAGAGACATGATCGTCGAGCTGCGTTTCGCCGGCTGGATCTCCGGCTTGACCGTCGACGAAACCGGTCGGCCACTCGCGGGCGTTCGAGTCAGCGCGTCGCGCGAGCCCCTCGGGGGAGTATGGAGGCCGACGGACACCGCCTGGACCGGTCCCGCGGGAGATTACCTGCTCCGGGGGCTCGAGGCGGACACGCCGTATCGGGTCCAGGCCTTCAGAGAAGGACGCGCACCGGCTGAAGAACGGATCGTCCTTTCTTCCCCGCGCAAGGCTGCCGAGAGGGCTCGGCGCACCGGGGTGCAGATCGTCCTGCCCTCGCCGCGTGGAGTCGTCGGACGGGTGATCGACCGGAGCGGAGAGCCGGTCGCCGGGGCGGCAGTGAGCCTGATCGCCGAGGACCAGCTCCGGGACGACAACCTCTGGGTCTTCGTCGGCGACCAGACCCGCCGCACGGACGATGCCGGCCGGTTCGAGCTCGAGAACATGCGCCCGGTCAAAGCGTTGCTGGCGGTCGTCGACCCGGATCACGCCCTGTTCTATCGGGAGCTTGCCATTCCCGAGGGCGGAGGCGAGACCGACGTGGGGGACGTGGTCCTCGAACCGGAGGGTGTGGTCCGAGGACGGGTTCTGAACGTCCGTGGCGAGCCGGTGCAGGGCGCTCTGGTGAGCGAGGCCGAATTCTCGGTTGCGGCCAAGCTCCGACAGATCCTGTTCAGGAGGAGGGAGAGGCAGGCCACCGTCGGTGCGGTGCCCACCGCGGCCGACGGGACGTTCGAGCTGGATCGCTTCCTTCCGAATGAGACGGTGGCCCTCAGGGTCAGCGCCGAGGGTCTGGTCTCCCAGCAGGTGGTCACCGAGCCGAAACCCCGCGACGCGAGAAGAGCGAGCGTGGAGGTGACACTCCAACCGACTGGACGTCTGCGAGGGAGAGTCCTCGACGCCGACGGGCAACCGGTCTTCAGGGCGACGGTCTTACCCGACAACTCGGATCCCGAGGCCGGCAGGTTTCAGGGGGTCGCGACCGACCGGGAGGGACGGTTCGCGATCGACATCGTGCAGCCGGGCCGCCTCGTCCTGGTGGCGGAGGCGAAGGGGTATGCCCGATCCCTGCCGGTGGCGGTCTCCTATCCCGACTGAGCGCTCCGGGCCGAACGCGGCTCTGGCCCTACCTCAAGCCCAGAGCGCCCGGAAGCAGAACCACTGGTGGGGCCGGTGGCGGATGGCCCAGGAAATCTCCGCGGCCAGGGCGTTGGTGATCCGTTCGAGGTCTCCTTCCTGTTCCACGTCCGGGTTCGGCACGATCGGCGGGCGGATGGAGATGCGGTAGCGCCTGCGGCCTTCACGGAAGCAGAAGACGGGGACGGCGGGGCAGCCGCCGGCGCGGGCCAGGGCGGCGGGACCTGCGGGCAGGCGGAGCGGGTAGCCCAGGATCTCGGCCGGCACCGTCCGGCCTGTGGTCGCCGCCCGGTCGCCCTGGAGGCCGACGATCTCGCCCCGGCGGAGCGCCGAGAGCAGGACCGCGCCGAGGGCCGGATTGTCGCGCGAGAAGTGGGTGGTGAAGTGGTCGGCGGTCCGCTCCCGGTAGAGCGCCTCGATGAACTCCTGGGCCTCCTCGTCCATCTCCTGCTCGCGGACCACGTGGACGTGGCGCCTCTCGGTCGCCCTGGGGAGGTAGGAGCCGACGTCCCAGGCGCCCACGTGGGCGGTTACCAGGACCAGGCCCCGGTCCATCTCCTCGCCCTCCGGCCAGCTCTCCAGGCCGTCGGCCTCCACGGTGAAGCTGCGGTCGGTCGACAGCCGCTCGTAGCGCTCCGAGTTGCACCAGGCGTGGTTCCACATGGTGCGCCAGATGCGGCGCTGGCGCGCGGCCCAGCTGCACGGCCCGAGGACCGCCTCGAGGTTGTCGGCGATCGCCCGGCGGATGCGCCGCAGGCAGAGGAAGAAGAAGGTGGTGAAGAGGAGGATGACCGGGCCGACCGCCCAGCTCGGGAGGATCCGCACGCCCCACTGATGGAAGCGGAACCAGAAGGCCCCGGTGACGTGGTACCTGCCGAGCAGGCGGCGGGCGAGCCCGACCTCCGGCGCCTGGGACGCACCTGCGTCGACGCCGTGGGCGCCCTCCTGGATCTGCTCGATGGTTCCGGTCGGGCTCACTCAGCGTCTCCCTCGTTCCTCTGTGCTCCGGGCCGGTCGCTCCATTTCGCCCCTTTCGGGAGGGCCTCGAGCACCAGCCAGGAAGCGGTTCCGCCAGAGGAGAGCATCTGCACCAGGATGCGGGGCGCCCCCGGGGCGCGCCCGGGCCGGTCGCTCGGGTCGTCCAGCGGGCCGATGTGCGGGACGAGCGCCAGCTCCGGGTCGGGCGTGAACGGTGCATCCGGCGGCCCGATCGCCTCGCTGCTCCACCAACGCTCGGCGAGCAGGACGGCCGCGGCGAGCTGGCCGCCGCCGAGGGCTCCCAGGGCCCCGCGCGGCGCCACGACCGGCGGCAGAGGCGCCGAACCGTCACCGGCCACCCGCCACGCCGCGCGGAGGGTCAGCGCCTCCACACGGTCGCCGGCGCGCGATCCGCTGGCACCCGCGATGACCAGGTCGACGTCCTCCGGCCGCAGCCCGGCGCGGGCCAGGGTCCGTCGCAGGGCGCCGGCCAGGCTCTCGGAGCCGGTGCCCCAGCCGCAGCGGGGCGCGGTCGCGTCGAACGCCTCGCCGCCTCCGGCCACCCGGGCCAGGGCACGGCCACCGCGGGCGGCGCACGCCCCCTCGTCTTCGAGCAGCAGGACGGTCGCGCCTTCGGCGGTGACCAACCCGTTCCGGCGGCGGTCGAAGGGCCGGGCGACCGGCCCGACCTCCCCGTCGCCACCATCGCCCGGAGCGAGCTCGCCGAAGCGGTCGAACAGCGCCTGGAGCAGGGGGATCACTTCGTCCGCCACGCCGGCGAACATCCGCTCGCTCCGCTCCGCCGCGATCGCGTCGGCCGCGCGGCGTACCGCGATCAGGGCGCCCGCCTCGCGCTGGGTGATGGTCAGGTTGGCGCCCCGGGCACCGGTCAGCCGGGCCACCTGGGCCGCCGGCGCGTTGGCGACCGATTCGGCGAACAGGAACGGGGAGGCGGCCTCCGGGCCGTCGAGCAGGATCTGGGCGAGGAGCTCCTCGGTGACGGCGGCGGGTCCGTAGGCGGTCGAGAGAATCACGCCCAGGTCGTCGAGCCCGCCGTCGGGGACGGCGAAGTCCGCGTCCGCCAGGGCGGCGCGCGCGGCGGCGACGGCGAACCGAGACGGCCGGCTCATCCGCCGCGCTTCGCGGCCCGGCACCCAGGGGGCCAAGCAGGAGCCGTCGACCACGCCGGCCCAGCGGGCGTGCGGAGGCAGGGCGAGCGGCGTGGCGTCCACCCCGTCGCGGCCACCGGAGAGGCGGCCGACGGCCGGGCCGAACGGGGTCAGGGGGGCGGCGCCCGCGGTCAGGGCGGCCATCAGCCCGGCGCGGTCCGCTCCCCAGGGGCCGACGGTGCCGAGCCCCGAGATGACGACGCGCCGGCTCATGCGCTCTCCTCGCCGCCCGCCCCGCCGGCGGCCGCGCCCATCGGCGCCTGGAAGACGGCGGCGGCGTTGGCGCCGCCGAAGCCGAAGCTGGTGGAGACCGCGAGGTGGCGGCCCGCGTGGAGGTCGGAATCGAGACGGGGGAGGGGGGCGGGCGCGCCGCGCACCAGGCCGGCGGGGGTCTCCGGGTCGATCGCGCCGTCTCCAGGCGTGGGATGGACCACGCCGTTCTCCAGGCAGAGGACCGTGGCTACCGCCTCCAGCGCCCCCGAGGAGCCCAGCAGGTGGCCGACCGACGCCTTGGTGGCGGTCAGCAGGAGGCTCGGTGCGCGGGGGCCGAAGACCTGCGCGAAGCCGCGCCACTCGGAGGCGTCGTTGAGTGGCGTCCCGGTGCCGTGGGCGTTCAGGAAGACCACGTCGTCGGGATCGGCACCGGCGTCCGCCAGGGCCCGCCGGGTGGCCAGGGCCGCGCCCAGGCCGTCCGGCCGCGGGGCGGTCATGTGGTGGGCGTCGCACGAGTTGCCGACACCGCGGAGCAGGGCTCGCACGCGGACCGCCTCACCCCGGCGCCTGCGCTCGGCGATCCGCTCTTCGGTCTCGAGCACAAGGATGCCGGCACCTTCGCCCAGGGACATCCCCGCCCGGCCGTCGCGAAACGGCCGGCAGGCTTCCGGGTCGACCACCCGCAGGGCATTGAACCCCGAGTAGGTCAGGCGGCACAGGGAGTCCGCGCCGCCGACCAGGGCCACCTCCACTTCGCCGGCGCGGAGCGCGTCGAGCGCGAGCCCGAGGGCCTGGGTCCCCGAGGCGCAGGCGGAGGAGACGGTGACCACCGGCCCGCGCACTCCGAGGGCGCGGGCGACCGCCGCGGCCGGGTTGTCGAGCGGCTGGGAGACGAGCGGCGCCAGGTCGACGTCGGCGTCGCCCCGCAGGAGGCGGTCGAACACCTCTTCGCTCTCGAACATGCCGGCGGTGCTGCCGCCGAAGTAGACGCCGGTGGCGTCAGGCGGTAGGGGATGCGCGCCGGCGAGCGCCTCGCGGGCCGCGGCAAGGGCGAAGCGGTCGGCGAGAGAGCCCTCGTCCCAGCCTGCCGAGCCGGCACTGTCTGCCCATCGGGTGAGCGCGTCGGCGAGGCAGTCGGGAGGCGGCGGGGCCTGGGCGGCGAGGTGGGTCCGCTGCTCGGCGGCAGGGAACCGGTCGAACGGACGGATCGCGGTGCGCCCGGAGCAGAGCCCCTCCCAGAGCGGTGCCGTCCCCCATCCCCAGGCGCTCACCGCGCCAAGGCCGGTGATCGAGATCTGCCGTGCGGACCGGGTCATTCCGCCTCCGGCGGGCGTCCGTTGCCCCACGAGTGGATCCGCGGGGCGATCTGGAAGAAGCGCTGCAGACGGACCATGAAGAAGAAGATCTCGAGCCGCAGGCGCATCTTGAAGGAGGGCCGCGCGTTGCCGGCGAGCACGGTGACCACGGCGCGCGACAGGCCGAGCGGATCACCGGGCCGCAGCAAGAGGTCGCGGAACTCCGGCCGGTAGAAGCCGGTGACGTAGCGCCGGAAGAAGCGGTAGGCGCGGCGCTGGCCCCGGTCGTAGGCGGCGAAGGCGCGCCGGCGGTTGCCGTCGCGCAGGCCGCGGTGGACCGCGTCCGCCGCCTCGATGCCTCCTTCGAGAGCGAGCAGCACGCCGGTCGAGAACACCGGGTCCAGGAACGATCCGGCGTCGCCGGCCAGGAGCCACCGGTCGCCGGCGTAGGACCGCGTCGCATAGGAGTAGTCCCCCTCGACCCGGACGTCGGAGACGCGCCGCGCTCCCGCCAGCAGGGGCACCACCGCCGGGATCTCCGCCAGCAGGATCTCCAGGCACCGCTCCGGGGACTCGGTCGGCAGGGTGGCGTGGCGCTCGCGCGAAACGACCACGCCGACGCTGGTGCGTTGGCCGTCGAGCGGGATCAGCCAGCCCCAAGCGCCGCGCGCGAGGGAGACGAGACGGACGTCCCCGGCGCAGTCGGGCGGCGGCGGCTCCACCCCTTCGTACCAGGCGTGGATGCCGACGTGGCGCAGCTCCGGGTCGAAGCGCCGCAGCTTGAGCCGCTTGGCGAGGAAGCCGTCCCGTCCCGAGGCATCGATCACCGTCCGGGCGCGGACCGTCCGCTCGCCGCTCTCCTCGGAGCGGACCGTCACCGCCACCCCGTCGTCCGCGAAGTCGACGGCGGTGGCGCGGGTCGCCTCGCACACCTCGGCGCCACAGTCGCCGGCGTGGTGGAGGAGGATCTGGTCGAACCGGTGGCGCGGTACCTCCCAGGTGGTCACGCGGTCGACCCCCTGGGCCTGGGAGAAGTCGGCGTAGCTCTCGTGGTCGCCGTCGCCGCTCAACAGGATCGCCCCGCGCTTCACCGGAAAGCCCGCGGCGGCGATGGTCTCGAGCACCCCGATCCTGGCCAGGTGCCGGTTGGTCTCCGGGATCAGCGATTCGCCGATGTGGAACCGGGGAAACCGCTCGCGCTCGACCACCAGGACGCGCCGCTGGTGGCGGGCGAGGTGGGCGGCCGCGGCGGCCCCGGCCGGGCCACCGCCGATGACGACGGCATCGTACGGCGGAGCCTGTGGTCTCGATGCAACAGTCATGATCGATGGCTTCTGAGCGTGCCGCCGGAGACCCGGGCACCGCAAGGGGGGGCCGGGCTCGAGGAGGCTCCTGCAACTCCGCTGCGCCGCGAGCTCGACGATCTCGCAACGGAACGGGGACCCTGTCCGCTATAATTCAGCGCCGGTCTCGATCCCGGAACTGACCCGAAGTATACAAGAGGAACGCCCAGACGAGGCGCCGTGCAAGCGGCGGCCACGGCCGGGTGGATCGATCCGCGCCTCCCCGATAGATTCGCCACGATGTTCCGCGACCCGATCCTCCGAGCATTCGACCGCCTCGTCCTCCGACGGAGCGGAGAGGCCCTGGTGGCGTCGCCGTCGACGCGCGCGACGGTCGGCGACGTGGATGCCCTCGCCCGGGCGCTCGCCCGGCGGCTGGCCGAGCGGTCCGGGCTCGTTCCCGGGACTCCAATCGCCCTCTCAGTCTGCGACGGGGCGGCCTTCCTGGCCTCGTTCGTCGCCATCCGGCGGCGGCAACTGGTGCCGGTGCTGCTCGACCGGCGGGCGCCCGCGCCGGAGCGCCGGCGGATCGTGGGGGAGCTCGGTTGCCGGTGGTCGTTGGCGTGCGACCGCCCCTGGCCGCGCGGGGCGGACGACTGGGAGCTGACGGAGGGCGAGGCGCCGCCGGACGGAGGCGCCACTCCGCGGCTGTCGCCGGAGGTGGCCGCGGTCAAGCTGACCTCCGGCTCGACCGGCCGACCGCGCGGCATCGTGACCCCGGCCGAGGCGCTGGCCGCGGACGACGAGGCCCTCGCCCGGACCATGGGCCTGGTGGCTGAAGAGCGCATCCTCTCGTCGATTCCGATGTCCCATTCCTACGGCCTGACGAGCGTCGCCCTGCCGGCGCTGGTCCGGGGCTCTCTGGTGGTGCTGGCCGACGAGGGCAGCGGGCCGTTCGGCAACCTGCGCGCCGCCAACGCCTTCGAGACCACCTTCCTGCCGACGGTGCCCGCGTTCCTGGGGGCGCTGGTGCGCGCGGCGACGCCGCCCCGCCTGCCGGACAGCCTGCGGCTGGTGATCACCGCCGGGGCGCCGCTGCCGCCGGAGACGGCGGTCGGCTTCCGCCGCGCTTACGCTCTGCCGGTGCGGGTGTTCTACGGCTCGAGCGAGACCGGCGGCATCTGCTTCGATCGCGACGGGGGAGCGGGGGAGCGCGGCTGTGTCGGGGAGCCGGTGGACGGCGTCCGGATCGAGCTGTCGCCGGTGGCCGGCGAGAGTGGGGAGGCGGGCGGCATCGTCACCGTCTCGTCGCCGGCGGTGGCCTCGAGCTACTGGCCGCGGCCCCATCCCCGGCTCTCTGACGGCCGCTTCGAGAGCAGCGACCTGGCCTGTTGGGAAGGCGGTGCGCTCCGCCTGATCGGCCGCACCGACGACCTGATCAACGTCCGCGGCAAGAAGGTCAACCCGCGGGAGGTGGAGGCGGCGCTCGCCGACCTGCCCGGAGTGCGCGAGGTGGTCGCGATCGGCGCCGAGCGCATGCACCGGGGGGAGGTCTCGCTCCTGGTGGTGGTGGCGGGAGAAGCGGATCGGATCGACCACGCGGCGGTGGTCGCTTGGTGCCGGGCACGGCTCGCCGAACACAAGGTGCCCCGGAGCGTGGTGGTGGTCGACGAGATTCCGAGGACGGCGCGGGGCAAGATCGATCGGGAAGGGTTGGAGCGCCTGGCGATCAACCGAGGAGCACCGGGTGGCAGAGGCCTCGAGGTCGGCTGAGCCGCATCGGCACGGACCGGCCGAGCCCCGCCCGTGGCGGCCTACGGGCCTGCTCTGGGCGTCGGCCGCGCTCCACGCCAGCGCTCTGGCGGTGGCGGCGCGGGGGCCGTGGCGCCGGGCGGCGGGCGGGGTGGCGGTGGCGGCGCTGCTCGCCGACCACGCCGCGCTCGCCGCGACCGGTCTCTGGCCGCGGAGCCGTGCCCTCGGGCCCAACCTGGTCCGGCTGCCCGCGGAAGCGGCGCGACGCCGGGAGGTGGCCCTGACCTTCGACGACGGCCCGGATGCCGAGACCACCCCGCGGGTGCTCGACCTGCTCGAGCGCCACGGCGCGCGGGCTACCTTCTTCTTGGTCGGCGAGCGTGTGGCGCGCCGGCCGGAGCTGGCCGCCGAGATCGTTCGCCGGGGGCACCGGGTGGAGAACCACACCTACCGTCATCCCTGGAATTTCTCGCTCATGGGGCCGGAGGGCATCGGCCGGGAGATCGACCGGGCCCAGAAGGTGATCGTCCAGTCGACCGGACAGACGCCCCGGTGGGTCCGGGCGCCGGCCGGTCTCAGGAACCTCCTGCTGGAGCCGGTCCTGGCCCGGCGCGGGCTGGGGCTGGCGAGCTGGTCGCGGCGCGGCCTGGACGCCATGGGAGCCGACCCGGAACGGGTGCTGCGGCGGTTGACCCACGGCCTGGGCCCGGGGGAGATCCTGGTGCTGCACGACGCGCCGGCGGCGACCGGGGCGCATTGGGCCCACTGGAGGTCCGAGCGGCGTGCCGGAGGAGCGTGCCGGCAGCCGGTGTTGGAGGTCCTGCCGGCGCTGCTCGATCACTTGCGGCGGGAGGAGCTGCGGCCGGTGCCGCTGCCGCTGGATTTCGGGGAGGGGCGGGAGGGGCGCCCGGTGGAGGAGGAGCGGTCATGACTGACGAACGTGTAGCCCTGGTCACCGGAGGCTCCGGCGGCATCGGCTCCGCCTGTGCGCGCGACCTGGCGCGGAGGGGCTTCCTGGTGGCGCTGACCTACCGCGGACACCGGGAGGAGGCGGAGGCGCTGGCCGCGTCGATCGGCGGCAGGGCCTACGCCCTCGACCTCGGCGTCCGGGAGGAGATCCGCGGCCTCGCCCGGGCCGTGGAGGAGGATCTGGGCCCGGTCCAGGTGCTGGTCCACAGCGCCGGCATGATCCGGGATGCCCTGCTGCCGTTCCTCTCGGAGGCGGACTGGGACGCCATCCAGGAGGTGAACCTGCACGGCCCCGCCCTTCTCACCAAGGCGCTGATCAAGGGCATGCTGTCGAAGCGCTGGGGCCGGGTGGTGATGATCGCCAGCGCCAGCGGCGTCATCGGTCAGATGGGCCAGACCCACTACAGCGCCGCCAAGGGCGGCCTGATCGCGTTCACCAAGGCCCTGGCGCGGGAGGTGGCGCGCTACGGCGTGACCGTGAACGCGGTCGCCCCCGGGCTGATCGACACCGAGATCCTGGCCGATGTGCCGGAGAAGTCGATCGCCGCGTTCCTCGAGCGGATCCCGCTCGGCCGCCTCGGCCGGCCGGAGGAGGTGGCGGGCCTCGTGGGCTACCTGGTGTCCGAAGCAGGAGGCTACGTCACCGGCCAGACCCTGATGGTCGACGGCGGCCTCGTCATGTCCTGAAGCAAGAAGTCCGCGGGAAGGACAGGACTAGCCGCGGACAATCCACTGGATCTCCCCCCAATCCCTCGATCCCTTTCCCGCCCTGGTGGGGAAAGGGACAATCCACTGGATCTCCCCCCAATCCGTCGATCCCTTTCCCGCCCTGGTGGGGAAAGGGACAATTCACTGGATCTCCCCCCAATCCCTCGATCCCTTTCCCGCCCTGGTGGGGAAAGGGACAATTCACTGGATCTCCCCCCAATCCCTCGTTCCCTTTCCCGCCCTCCGGGGGGAAAGGGACGCCCCCTCCCAGGGGATTGGCGATGGCCTGGGGGCTCGGTGACGGGTCGGGGGATTCCCATGTTACGATTCCGGCCGTCATGATCGAGGCCGCACCGGATACTGAGCTCAAAGAGAAGATCAAGCGGCTGATCGTCGATCGGCTCAAGCTGGAGATGGAGCCGTCGGAGATCGGCGATGCCGACCCCCTGTTCGGCGAGGGTCTCGGCCTCGACTCGATCGACGCCCTGGAGCTGGTGCTCGGGCTCGAGCAGGAGTTCGGGGTCAAGATCGAGGACGAAGAGGTCGGCGCGGAAGCGCTCTCCTCGGTCGATTCCCTGGCCCAGTTCGTCCAAGAGAAGGCCAGGTCCCAGAAGGCCTCGGCCGGGGACCGGGACGCCAGCGGCTGAGGTGACCACGCCCTCGTCCGACGCGCCCGCGAAGCATCGGACCGGATCGGCCGGGGAGGCCGGGCCGGACCGACCGACGGCGGGCCCTCACCGCTACCCCTTTCGCTTCATCGACACGGCGTCGGACCTGCGTGCCGCAGCCGCGGGCCGCGACGGCGATCCTTCGGTCGAGGGCGCCGGATCCTCCGCAGCGGACCGGCCCCCGTCCACCGGGCTGTCCGCCGGCGCCGTGCTGCAGGCGGTAGGCCGAGCCGGGCAGCAAACCCTGCCCGGCGGTCACCCGCTCTCGCTGCTGGTCGAGATCATGGCCCAGGGAGCCCTGGCCGCCCTGGCGAACCCTGCCAGTCCCGCTCCCGACGGAGCGTCACTCCGTCTGGCCGGCGTGGACGACGCGGTGCTGCACCGAAGCGTCGGGCCGGGAGACCGGTTGACGGTCGAGGCGCGGGTCGAGGGGCGGTTCGGCGGGATGGCCAAGGTCGCCTGCCGCCTGTTTCGGGACGGCGGCGACGACGAGCCGGTCGCCGAGGCGAGGCTGCTCCTGGCCGGAGCGCCCACCGGCGCCTGAGCCGGCCCCGGTCTTGCAGGCCTTGACTGCCAGGTTGTTCTGGATGAAGAAGGGATTGGTGCGAAAGGGGGGACTCGAACCCCCACCCGGTTGCCCGGACAAGATCCTGAATCTTGCGCGTCTACCAATTCCGCCACTTTCGCGACGCGGGCGCATTCTAGAGGAGCTATGACGACGGTGTCAATCGATTCGATCGACAAGCCAGGAGGCCGCGCCTTCCTGCGAGAACAGGTGTACGAACAGGTCGATTCCGCCGGCCGCAGGGGGCTTTCCGCCGCCGCGATCGAGGCTCCCGTGGGACTCGCCGCGAGCGCCGACGACCTCTCCCGGGCCCTGGCCGAGCTGGAGCGCGAGGGCCGCGCCGTGGAGGTGGATGGGCGCTGGACCACGCTCCGGGCCACCGACCTGGTGACCGGCCGGATCAAGCGCCTGGACGGCGGCGACGCGCTCGTCCTGACCGGCTCGCGGGGCGAGGCCGGCTACTTCGTCAAGCGCGCCCAGGCCAAGGGTTCGATCGACGGCGACCTGGCGCTCGTGCGGCCGCACAAAGAGCCCCGGGGCCGGCGCCGCGCCGGGGAGCGGCTGCCGGAAGCCTCGGTGGTCAAGATCCTCGACCGCGCCTACGAGACGCTGGTCGGCACGGTCGAGATCGACGACGACGACCGGCGCTGGCTGATCCCGTTCGACACCAAGGCGGACTTCGACCTGGAAATCGTCGGCGGGACGAGTGAATCGGGAGAGACACGAGAGGCGAGCGCGGTGCTCGAGGACCAGTACGTGGTGGTGGCCCTCGATCCGCCGAAGCCGGGGGGCGGGCATCCGCGGGGCCGGATCGTCGAGGTGCTTGGCGATCCGTCGGTGCCCGGGGTCGACGTCGAGGTGGTGCTCCGCCACTTCAAGATTCCGGACGCCTTCCCGCCGGAGGTGCTGGAGGCGGTGGCGGGGCTGCCGGAGGATCCGCCGTCCGCGCACTGGCAGGGGCGGGAGGACCTGCGCGAGACGCTGATGGTGACGATCGATGGCGAGAGCGCGCGGGACTTCGACGACGCGGTCGCTGTCGAGCGTCTCGGGCCGGACCGCTTCCGTCTGAGTGTCCACATCGCCGACGTCGGCCACTACGTCGAGGAGGGCTCGGCGCTCGACGGAGAGGCCTACCGCCGGGGCACCAGCGTCTACTACCCGGACCGGGCCGTGCCGATGCTCCCGGAGCGCCTGTCGAACGGCCTGTGCTCGCTGCGGCCGCGGGTCCCGCGGTTGGCGATGTCCGCGTTTCTGGAGATCGACGGGGAAGGCCGGGTGCTCAACCGGCGGTTCGCCGAGACGGTGATCCGGAGCGACCGGCGCATGACCTACGACGAGGTGCGGAGGATTCTCGAGGAGCCTCAGGCGGGCGACGACGCCGAGTACGGCCCGATCCTGCCCATGCTCCGGGACATGGCGGACCTGATGCACGTGCTGCTCGAGAACCGGACCCGCCGGGGCTCGATCGACTTCGACCTGCCGGAGGGCGATGTCATCCTGGACACCGACGGCCACACCGTGGGCATCCAGCCGGGCGCGCGCCACGTGGCCCACCGCATCATCGAAGAGTTCATGATCGCGGCCAACGAGGCGGTCGCGTCCGAGCTGGTCTCCCACGAGCTCCCGGCCCTCTATCGGGTCCACGATGCCCCCTCCAAGGAGGATCTGATCGGCCTGGCGGAGACGCTCGACGCCGTCGGCGTCCGGCTCAAGGGGGACCTGGAACGGCTCCATCCGAGCGCCCTCCAGGACGTGCTCGCACGGGTCGAGGGCACGGGCGAGGAGCGCTTCGTCTCGACCGTCGTCCTGCGGACCATGCAGCGGGCGCTGTACGACCCGGAGTGCCGCGGCCACTACGCTCTGGCGTCGCGCTACTACACCCACTTCACCTCGCCGATCCGGCGCTACCCGGACCTGATCGTCCACCGCGGCTTGAAGGCGCTGCTCCGCGGGCGCCCGCGGGGTGGCCCGGAAGAGCGAGAGCTGACCGAGCGGATGCCCGGAATCGGCGTCCACTGCAGCAGCACCGAGCGCCGGGCCGAGCAGTCGGAGCGCGAGCTGCTCCAGTGGAAGAAGGTGCGCTTCCTCGCTGAGCGGGTGGGGGAGACCTTCGCCGGCCGGATCACGGGCGTCCAGCCGTTCGGGCTGTTCGTCCAGCTCGACGACCTGTACGTCGACGGCCTGGTGCCGATCCGGATGCTCGAGGACGACTTCTACGTCTTCGAGCCTTCGGCCCACCGGCTGGTGGGTGCCGACAAGGGGAAGGTCTTCCAACTCGCCGACCCGATCGAGGTGCGGTTGACCGGCGTCTCGGAGCGCCACCGGGGGCTCGACCTGCTGCCGACCGGCCTCGGCGCGCCGAGCCGTCCGAGCGTACGCCGGGGCAAGCGCCGGGAGCGAAGGCGCTAGACTGGCGAACCATGACCGAGAGCCTTCGAGCTGCCGAGAGCCACCGAGTCCCCCGCACTTCCCACTCCGACCGCACCGGCCTGCGCCGGACGGTCGCCGCGCTCGCCTTCCTGTCCCTCGCCCTGGGCGTCCTGGCCGCCGGCTGCAAACCGTCGCCTGAAGAGAAAGAGGCCAACCGCGAAGAGATCGCCGCCTTCCTCAAGGACTACCTGCCGAAGATGGCCGAGGCGTACCGCACGGGCGACACCGAGCCGCTGGCTGGCTACGCCGCCCAGAAGGAGCGCGAGGCGATCAAGAAGCGGGTCCGCGACCTGGCCAAGCAGGGCCAGATCCTGTCGCCGAAGCTCGACAGCCTCCAGGTCGAGAACGTCACCACCTGGAGCCGGGTGAACGCCTACGTCACCACCGTCGAGGTGTGGGACCTCCGGGTCCTGGCCGCCGGCAGCAACACGGTGCTCCGCCAGGAGCTCAACCAGAGCAACCGCGTCAAATACCAGCTCAAACGCGACGGCGGCCGCTGGCGGATCTTCTGGCGCCAGCTCGAAAAAGCCTACGACAACAACTGAACGCCATGACGCTCACCCCGACGGTGGCGATCGTCGGCCGACCCAACGTCGGCAAGTCGACCCTGTTCAACCGGCTGGTCGGCTGGCGCCAGGCGATCGTCCATGACCGGCCCGGCGTGACCCGGGACCGCATCACCGGATTCGTCGAAGTCGCCGCCGACGGCGACGAGGCCGGTGGCTCGATCCAGCTCATCGACACCGGCGGGTTGGTGCCCGGCGACGATCCGCTCGGCCTGGGGGACCAGGTGCGGCTGGCAGTGGCCGAGAGTGACCTGCTGCTCTTGGTGGTCGACGGCCGCGACGGCCTGACGCCGGCGGACGAGACGGTCTGGCAGGAGCTGCGGGCGACCGGCAAGCCGACCATCCTGGTAGTCAACAAGGCGGACACCACCGAAGCCCAGGAACGGTTCGGCGAGTTCTACCGCCTGGGCATCGACCGCCAGATCCTGGTCTCCGCCGAGCACGCCCGCGGCATCGGCGACCTTCGCGAGGCGATGCTTCTCGCCCTGCCGGAGCTGCCCCAGGCGTTGCCCGTGGACGCGCCGGCGGTGGCGATCGTCGGCCGGCCCAACGTCGGCAAGTCGTCGCTGCTCAACCGGATCGCCGGCGAGAGCCGGGCGCTGGTCTCGCCGGTCGCCGGCACGACCCGCGATCCGGTGGACACGCTGATCGAGCACGACGGCAAGCGCTACCTGTTGATCGACACCGCCGGCATCCGCCGGCGGAGCAAAGTCTCCGAGGCGCCGGAAGAGCTGGCGGTGATGATGGCCCGGCGCCAGATCGAGCGGGCGCGGGTGGTGGTGCTGGTGGTGGACGCCGCCGCCGGGGTCACCAGCGGCGACCTGGCGATCGCCGGCAGCGCCTGGGAAATCGGCCGTGCGGTGGTGGTGGCGGTCAACAAGTGGGACCTGCTCGACGAGGAGGGGCGAGAGCGGCTCGACCGGAGCTGGCCGCGACTCCACCAGATCCTGTCCAATCCGCCGCGGGTGAACGTGTCGGCGCTCACCGGCCGGGCGATCGACAAGCTCTTCCCGGCGGTGGACCGAGCCCTGGCGACCTTCGCCACCCGGCTCTCGACCGGCGAGGTGAACCGGCTGCTGGAGGCGATCGTTCGCCGCCGCCGGCCGCCGTCGGTCGAGCGCACGCCGTGGAAGCTCTTCTACGCCACCCAGGTGTCGACCGAGCCGCCGACCTTCATGCTGTTCGCCAACCGGCCGCTGCTCCGCGGCGACCCGTACCGCCGCTACCTGGAGAACCGGCTGCGCGAGGAGCTGGACCTCTCCGGTGTGCCGATCCGCCTGGTCGTGCGGGGCAAGCCGCCCCGCGGCCGCGCCGCCGCGGGCCGGTGAGGCCGCGCCCCGCCGGTCCGGCGGCGGATGCTCAGTCGCCTTGTGCGATCGGCACTTCCTGGCCTATACTTCATGCTCTACTTTCAGTCTGCCCGAAAGCCCGCGCGTCCGCCGTTCGGACGCTCATCCCGGTCCGTGGAGCGCAACCGTGTCGAGTGATCGATCCTCCGAGAGAAAGGGCCTGACCAAGGCCGACCTTGTCGACGTGGTCTATCAGCGCCACGGCGGCCTGACCAAGAGCGAGGCGACCGAGATCGTCGAGGCGATCTTCGGCACCGTCAAGACCACGCTGGGTGGCGGACGCCCGGTCAAGATCAAGAACTTCGGCACCTTCGAGGTGACCACGCGGCCCGGGCGGATGGGGGTCAACCCGTCGAGCGGCGAGAAGATGTTCATCCCGCCCCACAAGGGCTTGAGCTTCCGGCCGTCACGCCGGCTGGTCCGGCCGGTCAAGAAGGACAAGAAGGGCCCGCGCGGCGAGGCGCGGAACGAGGACGGCTGAGGCGCCGGTAGGAGACCATGGCGGCACGGAAGGTCCAGAAGCAGATCTACTACAAGATCGGGGAGGCCTGTAAGCTCCTCGACATCCAGCCCTACGTCCTGCGCTACTGGGAGACCGAGTTCCCGGAGCTGTCGCCGGACAAGTCCAAGTCCGGCCAGCGCGTATACGCCGAGAAGGAGATCGAGCTCATCCGGCGGATCAAGGAGCTCCTCTACGACGAGGGGTTCACCATCGCCGGAGCGAAGAAGAAGCTCGAGGCCGAGCTCGCCGCGGGTGGCCCGGGAGAGATCCCGGAAGCGGAGCTCGAAGAGCTTGACACCCGGGCGGCCGAGCGGTTACAACAGTTGCGCCAGGGAGTGAGCGAAGCGCTCGAAGAGGCTCGCGAGATCCTGGCGCTCCTCGATCAGGAACCCCCCTCTGCCTGACGTCGCGGCCACTGACAGAGTGTCGCCGTCGCTGATAGAGTCCGGTTCGAGGTGACGAGCAGCACCCCTCCGGTCGGGACGTGGCGCAGTCTGGTAGCGTACCTGAATGGGGTTCAGGGGGTCCGGGGTTCAAATCCCCGCGTCCCGACCATCTTCAAGTCCCTTTTCTAGAACAACTTAGAGCGACGGCCCCGGGCCGGTCTTCGGGGCCGCCTGCGGTGAAAGTAACGCACCGAGTAACGCACCGGCCAGCGCGGTGCCGGCGGCGGAAGGTCCGGCAAGGTCACCCGCCGGCGACTCAGAAGCGCCGATCGCGGCCGCCGCGACCCTCGCCTCGCTTCGCAGCTCTTGGTCTTCAGCCGGCGGCAGCCCACCTCGAGGGAGCTTCTCGACCTCCGGGAGATCCTCCGTGGAACCGAAGCCATTTTCTTACACCGGTCCACTCGCCGGACCTTTGGCGGTGGCGAAGAACCTGATCGTCGTCGACGGGCCCTCCGTTCGAGTGACGTCTCGGAGGCCTCGGGGCCGGGCGCAGCAGCCTCGTGCAACCCCGGCCGGGTGGTATCTTCGGCGAGAATCACCCCCCGAGCTGATCCGGCCAAAGGAGTCACCTTGAGCCAGAGAGAGACCTTCGACGCCCTCGTTCTCGGCACCGGCCAGGCCGGGAAGCCCCTGGCCGTCGCCCTGGCCCGCGCCGGCCGGCGCGTGGCCGTGATCGAGCGTGACGCCGTGGGCGGGAGCTGCATCAATTTCGGATGCACGCCGACCAAGACCATGGTGGCGAGCGCCCGCGTGGCCTACCTGGCCCGCCGCGCCGCGGACTTCGGGGTATCGACCGGCCCGGTCGAGGTCGATCTGGCGGCGATCCGGAAGCGAAAGGACCGGGTCGTGACGAGCTTCCGCCGCGGCGTCGAGCGGGGCCTCGAACGGACCGAGGGCCTGGAGCTCGTCCGCGGCCACGGCCGCTTCGTCGCGCCGAAGGAGGTGGTGGTCGATCTGACCGGCGGCGGGAGCCGTCAGCTCCGCGCCGAGCGGATCTTCATCAACACCGGCACCCGGGCGGCCGTTCCCGCGATCGATGGGCTTCGCGAGGTGCCCTTCCTCGACAACCGGTCGATCATGGAGCTCGAGGACGTGCCGCGGCACCTGGTGGTTGTCGGCGGCGGCTACGTCGGGCTCGAATTCGGCCAGATGTTCCGCCGCTTCGGCGCGGCCGTGACGATCGTGCAGCGAGGGTCACAGCTCCTGCCGCGCGAGGACGGCGACGTGGCCGAGGCGATCCGGGAGATCTTGGAAGAGGACGGCATCGAGGTGCTCCTCGAGAGCCGGGCGCAGCGCGTCGAGGGGCGCACGGGGGCGCTTCGGCTGGAGGTCGAGACGCCCACGGGCGCGCGGGTCGTCGAAGGATCCCACCTGCTGGTCGCCGTCGGTCGCACGCCGAACACGGACGACCTGGGCCTGGCCGCGGCGGGCATCGAAACCCACCGGCGTGGCCACATCCGGGTCGACTCGCGGCTCGCCACGAACGTCCCCGGGGTCTACGCCCTCGGCGACGTCACCGGCGGCCCGGCCTTCACCCACATCTCCTATGACGACTTCCGCATCGTGCGGGAGAACCTCCTCCGGGACGGCGACGCCACGACGGAGAATCGACAGGTCCCCTACACCGTCTTCATCGACCCGCAGCTCGGCCGGGTCGGAATGAGCGAGGCCGAGGCGCGGCAGACCGGGCGCCCGATCCGGGTCGCGAAGCTCCCGATGAGCCACGTCGCACGGGCGATCGAGATGGACGAGACGCGCGGCTTCATGAAAGCGGTGGTGGACGAGCGGACCGAGGAGATCCTCGGCTGCGCGATCCTCGGAGTGGAAGGCGGCGAGGTGATGGCGGTCCTCCAGACCGCGATGATGGGCAAGCTCTCGTACCGCGCCATCAAGGAAGGGGTCTTCGCCCACCCGACCCTGGCCGAGTCGCTCAACAACCTCTTCTCGACCCTGGACGGGTGAGGCTCTCGGGTGGCGACCGAGACCTTGCTCGGCACCCGGCAGCGCTGGAGCAGGAAGTAGCCGTTGAGCTCGCCCAGGCCGGTGGAGATCATCCCCATGAAGAGGCTGCCGACGCCGGCGATGCCCGGCCCTCTGGTACACGTGGGTCGGCGTCTATCGGAACTCGAGGCTTCTGCAGTGATGTCGTGATCTACCGGAGCTCATTGCAACGGCGGCGTGCGGACCACTAGCAGGCGGACCTCGGTCATGTCATCGATCGCCCAGCGGATACCCTCGCGGCCGAGGCCGCTGTCCTTGACGCCGCCGTAGGGCATGTGGTCGATCCGCCAGCTCGGCACGTCGCCGACGACCACGCCGCCGACCTCGAGCCGGTCCCAGGCGCGCTGGGCCTTGTAGAGGTCCCGGGTGAAGACCCCGGCCTGGAGCCCGAAGACCGAGTCGTTCACCCGGTCGAGGGCGGCGTCGAAGTCGGAGAACCGCTCGAGCAGGGCGACCGGCCCGAAGGCCTCTTTGCACGAGACGTCGAGCGCCGGGTCGACCCCTTCGAGGAGCGTCGCCTGGAGCATCGCGCCGTCCCGCGCGCCGCCGCAGAGAAGCGTCGCCCCGGCGGCGACCGCCTGCTCGACCCAGCCGTGGAGGCGGCGTGCTTCCTTCTCCGAGATCATCGGGCCGATGAAGGTCTGCTCGTCCCGCGGGTCGCCCGCCATCAGCTCCCGGGTGGCGGCGACGAGCTTGTCTCTGAGCTCGTCGTAGACGGCCTCGTGGGCGAGGATTCGCTGGACGCCGATGCAGCTCTGGCCGCTCTGGTAGAAGGCGCCGACGATCAACCGTTCGACGGCGTCGTCCATGAGCGGGCCGCGGATGTCCTCGTCGACGATGCAGGCGGCGTTTCCCCCCAGCTCGAGCACCACCTTCTTCTTGCCCGCCTTGGCCTTGAGAGCCCAGCCGACCTCGGGCGAGCCGGTGAAGGAGAGGAGCTTCAGCCGGTCGTCCTCGGTGAACAGGCGGGCCCCGTCACGCCGGCAGGGGAGAATCGAGAACGCTCCGGCCGGCAGGTCGGTCTCGGCCAGGGTCTCGCCGATGATGAGAGCGCCCAGGGGCGTGAGGCTCGCCGGCTTGAGCACGAAGGGGCAGCCGGTGGCCAGCGCCGGCGCCACCTTGTGGGCGGCCAGGTTGAGCGGGAAGTTGAACGGCGAGATGAACGAGCAGGGACCGATCGGCACCCGCTTCCAGGCGCCCGTGTAGGCCGCGCCGCGCGGGCTCACGTCCATGGGCAGGATCTCGCCGTAGATCCTGACCGACTCCTCGGCGGCGATCCGGAAGGTGTCGATCAGCCGCGCGACCTCCCCCCGGCTGTCCTTGATCGGCTTGCCCGCCTCGATGCAGAGCGCCTGGGCGAGCTCGTCGGCGCGCTCGGTGAAGCGCGTCACGCAGTGCTGGAGCACGGCCTGGCGCTCGTAGGCCTTCATCGCCGCCATGGGGGCGGCGGCCGCCACCGCGGCGCCGATCGCCCGGTCGATGTCCGCCTCGGCGGCGAGCGCCACGCGGGTCACCACCTCGCCGCTGTACTTGTCGGTGACCTCGAGGTCGGTGTTGGGCTGCTCGGGCCGGTTGGCCAGGTAGAACGGGTAGCTCTTCGCCAGCATGTCGTGCCTCCGCTCGGGGGGTCCCGGAACAGGTTCGTCAAGGCCGCTCGGTCAGATGGAGCAGCCGATGTCACCCAGCCGCTTGGTCAGGAGCTGGTTCTCCCGGTAATCGATCGGCACCACCACGAGGGACGGGCCGGGGGTCGAGAAGCTCTCCTCGAGCACTCCGGCGAGGTCGCGGCTCCGCTCGCAGTGGAAGCCGTTCCAGCCGAACGCCCGGGCGAGCTGCATCCAGTCGGGATTGCCGAAGGAGAGATCGGTGTGGCGCCCGAACTGGGTCTCCTGCTTCCAGGCGATCAGGCCGTAGGCGTGGTCCTCCCAGACCATGACCGTGGGGTCGACGCCGAGGCGCCGGGCGGTCTCCATCTCCTGGACGTTCATCAGAAACCCGCCGTCGCCGCAGATCGAGAGAATCCGCCGGCCCGGGTGGACCAGCTTGGCTGCGATGGCGCCGGGCAGGGCGAAGCCCATGGAGCAGAAGCCGTTGGGGATGAGACATGTGTTGGGCTCGTGGCAGTGGTAGTAGCGGGCGACCCACATCTTGTGGGCACCCACGTCCGACAGCAGGATGTCCTCCGGCCCGAGGGCCTGGCGCACGTCCCAGAGCACCTTCTGGGGGCGGATCGAGCCCTCGGTGTCGTCGCCGGCGTGCTCGGCGAAGTCTTCCTGGAGGCGGCGGCGGGTCTGCCGCTGGGCGTCCAGCTCCCAGGCCGGTACGCCGTCCCGGTCGATCCGCTCGTTGAGCATCCAGAGGGTGTGGGCCAGGTCGCCGACGAGCTCGACCTCCGGGTGGTAGCAGCGGTCGATCTCGGCCGGCAGGAAGTCCGCGTGGACGATCCGCCGCGTCCCGTCGGGGTTCCACAGCCGGGGCGGGTACTCGACCATGTCGTAGCCGAGAGTGAGGACGACGTCGGCCTCCTCGACGGTGTAGGCCGCGTGGTCCTTGGCCTGGAGACCGATGGTGAAGAGGGAGTACTCCGCGTCCATGTCGACGGCGCCCTTGGCCATGAAGGTCGAGATCGCGCCGATGCCGGTCCGCTCGCAGAACCGGCGGAGCTGCTTGGCCGCCCGCTTGCGGATGCAGCCGTTGCCGGCCAGGATCACCGGCCGCTTCGCCGAGCGCAGGAGCTCCCAGGCCCGGTCGACGATCTTGTCATCGGGGCCCGGCCGCCGGAACCGGATCGGCTCGATGGGCCGGGTGGCGGCGTCCATCTTGGCGACGTTCTCCGGCAGCTCGATCAGGCACGCGCCGGGCTTCTCGGTGCGCGCCAGCCGCACGGCCTTGCGCACGATCTCCGGCACGTTGTTCGGGTGCGCGACAGAGTGCGCCCACTTGGTCACCGGCCGGAACATGGAGACCACGTCCATCGCCTGGTGGCTCTCCTTGTGCAGCCGCTCGGTCGATCCCTGGCCGGTGATCACCAGCATGGGTGCGCGGTCCATGTTGGCGTCGGCCACGCCGGTGATCAGGTTGGTCGCCCCCGGTCCCAAGGTCCCCAGGCAGGCCGCCGGGTTGCCGGTCAGCCGGCCGTAGACCTCGGCCATGAACGCCGCGCCCTGCTCGTGGCGGGTCAGGACGAAGCGGATCGTTTCGCTCGCCTCGAGCGACATCATGAAGTCGGCGTTCTCTTCGCCCGGGACGCCGAAGACGATCTCGAGCCCCTCGGTTTCGAGGCACTGGACAAACAGGTCGGATGCTTTCATCGTGGAGATCCTAACTCTCACCGGTGGTGCGGAGGTGGCCGGCCTGGGATACGCACCGGGCGGCCGTCCGGATTGTCGCGCTGCGGCAGGGGAGTGGCTGAACCGAGGGCCGGGCGGCTTCGTATGAACCGTTCGGGCCGATCTCTTCGGACCGATCTCCGAAACCGAAGCTTGACCCCGAAAGGGAGCCATGACCGAGCGATCGAAACCCCGCCCCCTGCCCGAGGATTCGCGACTGCGGGCGTTCCTGCCCCTACTCTACGTCGCCTGGGCCGACAGCGAGCTCGAGGGCGACGAGATCCGCGCCGTCTGCGGCCGCATCCAGGCAGAGGCCCCGGACCGCACGTGCGAGGACCTCCTCGGCCGCTGGCTCGACCCGGCGTCGCCGCCGTCGGCCGAAGAGCTGGCGACGCTGCTCGACCTCCTCCGGGACGCGGCCCGCGACCTGGCGCCGGAGGAACGGGGCGGCCTCGCCGCCCTCGGGGCGTCGCTCGCCCGTCGCGCGGGCCACGAGCCCGATCCTGCCGAGCTCCAGGCCCTGGCCGACGTGGAACGCGCGCTCGGGGTCGCCTCGGCCGAGAGCAGCGCGCGGCTGCTCAGCGTCGGGCGGCCGGTGGCCGAGGCGCCGGCGCCCCGGGCCGCGCTCGACGTGGCAGCCCTCCACGACTTCCTGCAACAGCCCCATGGCGAGCTCCGGCGCGAGGTGCTCGAGCTGCTCGCCTCGCCCGCGTTCGCCCGGCCGCTCGAGCTGCCGCGGGAGCGCTACCGGGAGCACGTTCTCGAGCGTTGCCGCGCACTCGCGGCCCGCGGCTGGGGCGCCGCCTCGTTTCCGCGCTCGGTCGGCGGAGAGGACGACCTCGGCCGGTTCGTGGCCATCTTCGAGACGCTCGCTCACGGCGACCTCTCCACGCTGGTCAAGTTCGGGGTCCAGTTCGGGCTCTTCGGCGGCTCCATTCTCCACCTCGGCACCGAGCGGCACCACCGGGAGCTGCTGCCGGCGGTCGGCTCCCTGGACCTGCCGGGCTGCTTCGCCATGACCGAGACCGGCCACGGCTCGAACGTGGCAGAGCTCGAGACCACGGCGACCTACGACCTGGAGCACGACGAGATCGTCGTCCACACCCCCGAGCCGGGCGCGCGCAAGGACTACATCGGCAACGCCGCCCGCCACGGCCGGCTCGCCACGGTCTTCGCCCAGCTCGAGGTCGGCGGCCATCGCCACGGCGTGCACGCGGTCCTCGTCCCGATCCGTGACGACGACGGCGAGCCCTGCCCGGGGGTGACGATCGAGGACGACGGTCCGAAGCTGGGCCTTCAGGGGGTCGACAACGGGCGCCTGTCCTTCGACCGCGTCCGCGTGCCCCGCGGCAACTTGCTGGACCGGTTCGGCTCGATCGACGAGAGCGGCCACTACCAGAGCCCGATCGCGAGCCCGTCCAAGCGCTTCTTCACCATGCTGGGAACCCTGGTCGGCGGCCGGGTGAGCGTCGCCCTCGGGGGGCTCTCGGCCACCAAGAACGCGCTCGCGATCGCGGTGCGCTACGCCGACCGCCGGCGCCAGTTCGGGCCGGAGGGCGAGGCCGAGGTGTGCCTGCTCGACTACCTGTCCCACCAGCGGCGTCTCCTGCCGCGGTTGGCGAAGACCTACGTCCTGCACGCGGCGCTGCGGGACCTGGCCGGCGCCTACGCCCATGGAGCAGACGGCGAGGGGGACCGTCGGGAGCTCGAGACGATCGCGGCCGCTCTCAAGGCGGTCGCGACCTGGCACACGACCGACACCATCCAGGCCTGTCGCGAGGCGTGCGGCGGCCAGGGATACCTGGCGGAGAACCGGTTCGCGGCGCTCAAGGCCGACACCGACGTCTTCACCACCTTCGAAGGCGACAACACGGTGCTGATGCAGCTCGTGGCCAAGGGCCTCCTCGCCGAGCTCCGGACCCAGTTCCAGGACCTGAGCGCTCTCGGCATGGTTCGCTGGCTGGTTACCCAGAGGGCCGAGGACCTGATCGAGCACAACCCGTTCGCCATCCGCCGCAACGACGAGGACCACCTGCGCTCCCGCGAGCTCCACCTGGAGCTCTTCCGCTGGCGGGAGCGGCGCCTGCTCTACACCCTCGGTCGCCGGCTCGCGGCGCGGCTCGACCGGGGCATGACCCCGTTCGAGGCGCTGGTCCGATGCCAGGACCACGCCCTGGAGCTGGCCCGGGCGTTCGTCGACCGGCACGCGCTCGAGCGTTACGACCACTGGGTCGGGGCGGCGCCCGAGGGGGTGCGCCCGCTGCTGGAGACGGTCGGCGAGCTCCACGCTCTGGCCACCCTCGAGACGGAGAAGGGCTTCCTGCTCGAGCACGGCCTGGTCGATCCGCGCAAGAGCCGGGCGATCCGGACCCTGGTCAACTCGCTGTGCGAGAAGCTCAGGCCCCACGCCGGAGACCTGGTCGCAGCCTTCGGGCTCGACGAGCGCGTGCTCGACGCACCGATCGCGTCCGGGCCCCGACCGGAGCCCGGGCCGGAGAAGGCGGACCGGGGAGAGGGACCGTGAGTCGCCCCGGGAGCCAGCCGTCGCCGCTCTCGGGGGCGATCGGAGCCGCCGCCTTGCTCTTGGCGCTCCTGTCGCTCGCGGGTTGCATCAGCCGTTACCAGCCTCCGAACCTGGCCGGTCTCTACGACCGCGCCGCCCAGCACCACGGACCGGACCGCAACCCGGTCGTGGTGATCCCCGGCCTGACCGGCTCCACCCTGGTGGACCACGACAGCGGCCGGGTCGTCTGGGGTGCCTTCACCGGCAACTTCGCCCGCCCCCGAAACCCGGCGGACGCACGGCTGCTCGCCCTGCCCATGGCCGCCGGGGAGCCCCTGGAGTCGCTCCGCGACCGGGTCGAGGCCGTCGGCGTGCTCGACCGGGTGCGGGTCCGGGTCCTGGGGATCCCGGTCCGGATCCGGGCCTACGTCCAGCTTCTCGCCGCCCTCGGCGCCGGCGGCTACCAGGACCAGTCGCTCGGCCTCTCCGGCGCGGTCGACTACGGCTCCGATCACTACACCTGCTTCCAGTTCCCCTACGACTGGCGCCGGGACGCCGCCGAGAACGCCCGGGCCCTGGGACGGTTCCTGGCGGAGAAGCGGGAGTTCGTGCGCCGCGAGACCCTGAAGCGATTCGGCGTCGACCCCGGGCCGGTGCGCTTCGACGTGGTGACCCACTCCATGGGCGGGATCGTGCTCCGCTACTTCCTGCGCTACGGCGGCGCCGAGCCGCCGGCGGACGGCGCGGCGGGAGAGGTTCCCTGGGCCGGCGCCGACTGGGTGGACCGGGCGGTCCTGGTCGCGCCCCCCGACGGCGGCTCGCTGGACAGCCTGGTCGATCTCGTCGAGGGCTACGATCCGGGGCCCTTCGTTCCCACCTATCCGCCGGCGGTGCTCGGCACGTTCCCGTCGCTCTACCAGGTCCTGCCCCGGGCTCGCCGTACGGAGATCGTCGAGGGCGGACCTCCCGAGCGCCGCGTGGAGGACCTGTTCGATCCGGCGCTCTGGGAGCGCATGGGGTGGGGGTTGGCATCGCCGGGCCAGGAGTCCGTGCTCCGGGAGCTTCTTCCGGACGAGCCCGACCCCGCCGCGCGCCGGAGGATCGCCCTGGACCACCTGGCCAAGAGCCTGGAGCGAGCGCGGCGGATCACGTCGGCCCTCGACCGGCAGGCGCCTCCACCGCCGGATCACCTGAAGCTCTATCTCGTGGCCGGCGATGCGGTCCCCACCGCCGCCGCGGCCCGAATCGATGCCGGCACCGGGAGGATCGAGGTGACCGCCCGGGCCCCGGGCGACGGGACCGTGCTCCGAACCAGCGCGCTGCTCGACGAGCGGGTCGGAGCCGAGTGGCAGCCCTACCTCCGGTCACCGATCCCGTGGTCCGACGTGCTCTTCCTGTTCAGGGACCACCTCGACCTCACCCGCGACCCCGTGTTCACCGACAACCTCCTGTTCTGGCTCCTGGAGAGGACTCCGCCGACGGCTCAGAAGGGCAGGCTCACGCCGCCGGTGAGCTGATCCCCGTCGCGCCCCCGGGGCCGACCTCGAAGGGGATGGGGACCGTCACCACTCCTCGGTAAATGCTGGTCGGACCGAGGCGCACGGGGATGCCCGCGACCTCGGGATCCGGCCAGCGTGGGTCCCCCCGAAGACGAGGCACTGGTCATGGTGTATTCGCTCGAACGCCGAGAAGCCCGTGGATCTCTCGCCTGAGAGGCTCAGGGCTGTCGTCGGTGCGGAAGCTCCCGGTCCAGAGGAAGATCCTTCGTTCTGGGTGGAGGCCTCGAACTATCTCCAGCATCATCTCTCCAAAGATCTGCCACGCCACAGCCAGGAGAAGATCGTCCGGCGGTTGAGGGATCTCTCAATGGTGTTCTCGGGCCGGTCTGGGGCCGGTGATGTCCGAAGGATCATCTTTTGGCTTTGCGAGGATCGTCACTCCTCGTGTGATCTGGCTGCAGAGCGCCTTCTGGAGTGGGACGAGGAGCAATTGAAGGAGCTTCTGAAGCGGGAAGGCGAGTCAGGAGCTCAGGAGGGGTTCATGGCTGGTAGTTGAGAGTGAACCTCTCACGACGACGGGGTTGATGTGGACCAGACACGGGTGACAGCAGCAGCGAGCCAGATCGAAAGGCATCTGGCGCACGCGATCGACGATGGTTTGGCAGCGGCCGGAACGGAGGGCGAGGAGCTGACTCGGAAGGTGGCCGAGGAACTCCGCGGCGCCAGAGAGCTAAACGAAGCAGGGAAGCATGCGGAGGCCGGTGAGCGGCTGGTCGAAGCGAGCATCTGCTTCAGCCAGGCAATCCGATTGAGGAGCCTGTGGTGGAGGGTTCGTCGTCAAGGGGCTCTGGAAGCGGCTTATCTCGCCGCGGCTGTGGGCATCGTGTTGGGTCTAGCTGTCGGGTGGGCTCGGCCATTGTCGGTGTCGTTGGGCCTGGAGAACGGGCATGGCTTCTGGGGTGTGCCGGCATCGGCCTTCGGTTTCGGTGCGTTGGGCTCCTTGCTCCGGAGCCCGTACTGGCTTGCTCGGCAGGTCGACCGGGGTGTCTACCGCTCGAACTTCGCATTGGGGCACTTCTGTGCTCCCTCCATCGGTGGCCTGTTCGGAGCGTTCATCTACTTACTCTTGCAGGCCGGACTGTTCGTCCTGAACTCCGGCGGGAACATCAAGAACGCGGCGCTGCCGGCTGCTGTCGCGTTTCTCGCCGGCTTCAACTGGGAGACGGTCCTAGACTGGGTGGAGTGATTCCGCCTCGGCGCGAAGAAGTCGGGAACAGAAGCCGGTAACGGGTCGAAGAGCGAGAAGACGAAGGGGTAGTTGCTGAGGCGTAGACGCGGAGGCCATCCGGTGGGATTCTCCAGGTGTTTCGTGTGGCGGGTCGATCACTTTGGAGTGGCACCGCCCCGGATCACGGAGAGCCGAGACCGGCAGCTGCTGCTGGGAGGTGCTCGTTGAACGCGGAAGCGAGGATGACCGAAGAGCCCGGTGCGGGAAAACCGCACGCCGGGATCTGTTCGGGGGGCGCCGGGTGACCGGCGCTCCTACCGCAACTAGGAAGTCCCGGGCGGGATCGCCCGCGACACGGAGGAAGCCGCCAGAGAATGACGCCGAGATCTTTCCGAAACTTGAAGCTTGACAGCACCGGGCCTCATAGAAGGCGGCTACTTCCTCGAATCCAAACGCCATTGGTAGAATAGCGGTGAAACCATGAGCGACCCTGAGAATGCCACTCCGACTGTTTGGTCCATCACAAAGAAGTCCGCCTCCGCTATAACTGTGCTTGGCGTGCTCGCCAGTGCCCTCTACGGAATCACGTCTTTCGTAGACTCTCGGATCGAACGTGCCCTTGCCGACCCACGGGTCCTGGAAGCAGTCGCGTCGCGCGTGCGGCCTGCAGTCATCTTCGACAGTAAGAACTCCATCTTGGCGAACCAAGGCGGTCTCCAATACATCAACAGCATTGAGGTCGTGCCTGGAGATGGCACAGTTCCGCGCGAGATCCGAATTCGACCCGCTGCTTTCCTGTCAGTCGCTCCGCTGCTTGAATCGCTTGATGAACCTGGCTTGAACGGAACTGCCTCTAGAGGTGAAGGCACCGAATGGCGACCCCAGATTACAGGCGGTGGCTACGTAGAATCTGGGGCCGTCAATCCGAGGTTTCGTCTCGAAATACTGCGCTAGGTAGTGAAATGGCCCAGAGCCGCCTAACAAGTCATTGCAGCGGACCAACCCGCGCGCTTCGCGTACGGCGTGGCCGCTGAATTCCAGCGGTTAGATGCGTCGAGACCGGTGAAGCCTCGATCAGCAGCGCTCTGCCTCGCGGTCGGCACCTTGGTTGCCCTCCCCTTGGCTGCCGAGTCTGGCCTGCCCCCGGACATGGAGAAGGCTCGTGAGTCGTGCAGAAAGGAACATGAGTGGCCAAAGCTGCCTCCTTCCGTCGAAGGTTGCGACGTCGACTGGGATGACCCGACGAGTGTCGAGGCGTCGGTCGTCCTGCCGGTCAGACTTCGTGGGCCGTCGCGCAAGCCGCCGAGTCTTCCAGCAGGTGAGGAGGTTCGCGCTGCGACGCTCGTCCTCGAGTACCTCATCTCAGCCGAAGGCGACGTGACCGACGTTTGCGTCTTGCGCTCGGTCTCTCCGACAGTCGACAAGTTTTTCGTTGACTCTGCCAAGGAGTCCAAGTACTCCCCGGGCACCGTGTGCGGAAAGGCTGTCGACTTCTCCTGGATCGTGACGGTGAATCACCACGCTTGGAACTGGAAGCGGGAGCCGGTTGAAGAGACGCCACCCAACTCACTAGATCGGTCGCCGTGATCCTGGGTCTGCGTTGCAAGTGGGTGCCACCTCCGGGCCGTCAGCTTCATCTGCGGAGAGGCGCATGTCGACGGCGCTGGTGAGCGTGAATCCCATGGGGCATGTTCTCTTTGGCTCGATCCGCCGAGAGCGTAACCCCGACGCCGATCGGCGGCGAGGCTTGGGATGAACGCCGAGCGCCCCGATTCCACGGACCGGGAGATCTTCGAGCAGCGCCTGGAAGAGCGCAAGGAGCGTTCGCTTCCAGCCCTCCTGGCGGGTCGGCTGCGCATCGACGAGATCCTGAAGACGGAGCTCGAAGCACCGGGAAGTGATCAGCGCGGCGGCGTCACCCTGATCGCTCGCCCGCCCGCGGAGGTGATCGAGCGAGTTTCGCGGATTCAGAGCCGGCTGCAAGCGGTCGAGCCGTCTCAGTACTACTGTCCCGCTGGTGACCTCCACCTGACTCTCGTCGAGATCTGCCACGGCCGCACGCTCTCCGAGGCTCGACTGCTGGCACAGCGCGTCTCGGCGGCGATCGGCGATGTCCTCGCGGAGGCTTCACGGTTCTGGCTCGACCGCCCCCGGCTGGGATTCGACGACGGCGGGGCTGCACTGAGCTTCCAGCCAGTGGGCGCTGCGCTCCAGAGCACGCGACGCTCGATCATCGAACGGCTCGGGAAGCTGGGCGTGGAGGTGCAGTCTCGGTACCCAGCGCAATCGGCGCACGTCACGCTGATGAGGTACACGAACCGCCTCCGCTCGCGCCCGGCGGATTGGGTTCGCTGTCTCCAGAGCCTGTCGCCCGGTCCGTCTCTCAGATGGTGCGCCGCCCGGGTGGAGTTGACGCACGGCGCGATCTGGTACGGGATGCGCTCGCGCGTCAGTGTCGAGGGACCGTTTCCATTGCCTGGACGCCAACAGGAGCCGCGGGACGCGCGCGGTGAATCACGGGGGAGCGGATCGGCCAGCCGCGATCCTTCGATGGAGTGATCTGCATACGTAGAGATGCATCAACCTTCAATTGACGCGTGCTGGAGGTGACCGCATGAGAAACACACGGACGCGACTTGACAGCAGCGGAACGGGCCTTCTCGTCGTTGCCATCGTCACGATGAGCCTTACGGCGTGTGCCTCGAGCCCGAGCGCTTCGACCGGCGGGACCTGTTGCCAGTTCACCGGGCCGGTGGCCTGGGACTGCGCCGCTATCGAGAACCTGGGCCCCGGCGCGGATCTCGACGGCCGGTGCAACCAGGTCAACCAGGGGCAGTCGTGCTCGTGGGACTACAGCAACGAGGAGTGCTGCGAGAAGGCTGTCGACGACGGCTTCGGTGACGTGACCTGTGGTACCAGCGGGACCTGTTGCCAGTTCACCGGACCGGTGGCCTGGGACTGTGCTGCCATCGAGAACCTCGGCCCCGGTGCGGACCTCGACGGCCGGTGCAACCAGGTCAACCAGGGCCAGTCGTGCTCCTGGTACTACAGCAGCGACGACTGCTGCAAGATCGCGCTGGACGACGGTTTTCCGGGGAGGGTGCAGTGTCAGTGAGCCGTCCGGACGAGCTCGCCCTGATGGATCGTCCGGTCGTAGGGGCAGATCGTGGCGAGGTTCGCGGCGATCGACAGGCGGACGGGCTCCTCGCGAGGGTGGGTGACCAGTCCCGTCCGGGGCGGCGCCAATCGCTTCACCAGCTCACCCGCCGTCCAGGACCTCGTCCTCCCGCTGGCGCTGGAGGGCTCGGGCGTAGCGCCGGGTGCGCTCGCCCTTGGGGACGCTCTGGTCGACCTGGAAGACCGTGCCGGGGAAGTCGAGGGTCTTCTGAATCTCCCAGATGGCCTCGTGATCGCTCACCGGCAGGATCTCGGCGGGATGGCCCACGGCCACCCAGCCGATGGGGACCGTCGAGGAGGCCGGAAGCCGGCTGTTGACGTGGACCACCCCGTGGATGCGCACTTCGGTCCCCGCCCCGAGGCGCGCACCGTTGAACACGGCCGAGCCGGTAGCGAGGAAGCAGTCGTCGCCGATCTCGCAGCCCGTCAGATGGGCGTGGGGTCCCACCAGCGTCCGATCGCCCAAGGCTAGGGGCGCCCGCGGCGTTCCCCGAAGTACCGCCTGCTCCATGATCACGCAGTCGGCGCCGATCCGCACCGCCCCGCCCTCGGCGGTGATCACCGCGCCGAACAGGATCGCCGCGCCGTCCCCGATCGTCACGTCCCCCCGGATGACCGCCGTCGGCGCGACGTAGGCGCTCTCGGAGAGGTTCGGCCGCTTGACTCGGGCGCCTTCGCATTCTTGACGCAGTACGGCCAGCGTCTACGATGACGGCCTCTGGCCGGGTTGCTTCGGGCCATGGTGCGTCGGAGCCGAAGTTGGCTGCGGCGTCATGTGCTTCCTTGCGAAGTAGGAGGGCAAGATGTCGAGAGACGGAAAGCGTCGCGCGCCGGAAACCTTCGAGCTGACGGCGGTCGAATTCAACCTCCTGCTCCTCGAGAATTTGGTGCTTGGAGCGTTCTTGTTCGCGGCGATCGCATGGGCCTTGCGCCGGTTCTTCGACGCTCCGGCCGCTCTTGGCGTGGGAGCCGGGATTCTCGCCGTCGGTTGGGCGCTCTATCCGGCGGTGAGCGTCTACAGCCGGGCGATCGGGAAGCCGATGCGGTTCCTCCGTTTCGCCGTGGTGTCGATCCTCGGCGCCGCGGTCGGCGGCGGCCTGTTCGCCCT